>Ga0182239_1000458_pt1 | contig 14893 bp, 10 predicted proteins | sample hydfrate6_PW_210_FD_132456 | JGI IMG/M metagenome (GOLD analysis project Ga0182239, IMG submission 132456) | Subsurface microbial communities from deep shales in Texas, USA - hydraulic fracturing test 6_PW_210 | ecosystem: Environmental > Aquatic > Deep subsurface > Shale gas/oil reservoir >... | reverse complement strand
TAGAGATTCAAATAGTTCAGTAAACATTTTATTGAGGTATCTCAAACGTAATGCTCTGTGGACGAGCTATCAACAAACAGTTGATAATCTGCGACAAACAGGTTTATTGATCGGGATTATTCCTAACGGAATGATTTCGAAATGATATAAACACTCGCAGGAAGCCACTTTCTCAAATTAAGGTGTCTCCGACACGTTAATTAGGGAGGGGTAGTTCACTGGGTGTGTGGAATTAGTTGCTTTTTTTGATTTGTCTTCTACAAACATCGAGTAGTAACATTATTAATGCTCCAATTATCAGATATGATCTTAATGGAATTGGGGTATGATCAGGCTGCTGGTGTGTATTAATATGACCTATTAAGTTATGCTCAAATTCATCGATATCATATACAGTGCCATCGTTTTGTCTTATGTTGGATACATAATTTGTATTAATACCAATATTTTTGAATTCGGATGGATAATTAATAGCAATATAATTTCCTGAGATTGTATGGATACCTGATTCTGCACTACATATTGTTCCCATATATTGTTCATTGTTTATTTTATTTACAGTTATGGGCTTTTCATCAAAAGATACAGATGGTTCATCATTACTACTGGTATATAGAGTAAATGTAGTTGGAATATTTACAAATGTATCATCATATTCATACGTATTACTTTTGTCATCATTTGGATCTGCCATACACCAGCTGATGGTTCGTTGAATTATGTCATCACCAGATTTGTCGTATATCTGGCTACCCCACTTATATCCATTTCCATTTCCATCATCAGTTGTTAGCGTGGCAACTCTTCCCAATCCATATCTCCATGTGGTTAAAACGGGATTTCCTGAGTCAGTGACATATATTTTATCGGATCCTGTTTTTGGAGTTACATCATTGAATCCAGTAATCTCACATGATGGAGATATTGAATTTGATATGAAATGGTTTGGATTATATGTTATCAATGAATAACCTGTTTGCTGTTCTTCATCTTTTTGGTCTGGATTATCGTTTTGAGTAGTTGTATCAGATACAAGATCAATTATATATCCAGGAAGCAATCTGCGATATTTTTGTCCATTGGAATACATCAGTTCTTCTGCATAGAATTCACCCGTTGCCATATCTTTTTGCCCTTTTATATTATTATGATATATATGAATAAAAGATACGTCAACATCTTTTTTGGTAATTTCCTGCATTACTGGAATACTTCTTGTATATGGACCCGTATGATGTTTAACTGAATGTATACCACCATCTGATATGATAATTATTTCTTTTTTACCATCTGGTGTATCGTTTTCAGTAAGCATATTTTGTGCAGTTAATAATCCTTCATCAAGAGAAGAATCCATACCACTTGGTTCCAAAGATTCAATTTTATTTATTAATTCATTTCGCATCTGAATATTTCTCATGTTCACGAAACCATTAGATATATCATTTCCACTGTTTCCGAAAGATATTACTGCTAAATTACTATCTCTTGCATAATCACTTTTGATTATACCCATTGCATTTGACATTATATCGTCAAGTATACGTCCACCCATTCCATTACCTTGCATTATGCTTAATGAGATATCTATTAACATTACGATGTTTTTTCCACCTTTCCAATCAGAAGGTTTGGATATTACTGGGAGCATATTCTCAAGATCAGAATCATGATAATTGCCATAATTGAATGAATTCAATCCACCTATTACAAATAACCCATTACCATTCTTTACGAAATGCTCAAGAGTTTCCATTTCATTTTTTGATAGATCATTGCTATGAACATTATTCAATAAAACTATATCATGGGTTTCTTCTATGTTTGAAATATCATCTAGATATGTAACATCATACAAAGTATTGGATAATTGATTAAGTGGTATCGATTCGTTTTCAGATCCAATTATTACAATCGAAGGTTTTGGTATGACATTTATAGATTTGTAATACTTATTATTAGTTTGAATATAATCGTCTTCTTCAGATTGTGTGGCAATATATGTTTCAATATACTGATGTCCAGATTCATTGAATATACACGTCATATTCCCAGTTGCATGTTTATTATCTTTATTGGAGAGTTCGACATACGTTTTTTCAAAATTATTCCCATTAACCCAACATCCAGTAGGCAAGTTGCCATTGTTTGTATTATTTACATTAATATCAAATGTATAGGGTGAATTAATATATGCATAATCATCTCCAGATATTGACACCTGGTTATCTGATTTTTCAACAGAAGGAAGAATTGCATATACGTTTTTATTTTCAATATTTCCAAGAGTTTCTTTTAGGTCGTCCCCATTGTTAATCTGTCCATCTGAATAAATGACAATGTTTTGTGATGGAGCACGTTTAACCATAGTAGCAATATTTGATACGTTTCCTGTTATTTCCATTATATCCAGGTTTGCATGCTTATCAAGATATTGTTTTAATTTATCTTGGTTGCTTTTGTCCATTATACTCATACTATTTGATTTGTCCAGAATAAGTGTAACATCAGGATTATTGGATTGTGGTGTATGTTCAATGGTCATTACTGGTTGAGCCATTGCAACTATTAACATGGTTATTATAACCAATCTACTGACGGTATAGAACCAATTTCGTTTCTTCAAGAAAATATATGAACTATAGATTGTTGCAGGTATAAGGAGCAAAATAAACATTGGTTGCAATAGCGAAATCATAAATCATCTCTCCTTTTGAGTATTACATATTCCATGATAAGCAATACCAGTATTACAATTATAATATGATTTGTAATATCCTCTTGGTTTGGTTGATTTGTGCTTATGTCAATGTTTTCTGGTACTGAAATTAGGTTTATGTTGTTTATGTTAAAAGATGGTCGGGTATTGGACTCAATATTATCATACAGGTTTGCAACGTAGGTTTTACCATTTGATGTTTTATACTTTCCAGTATCATCTAGATTCATGTATACTTTCTGGACGGAGCCAGTAGGTGTTTCAATGGTAGGTGCGGGATAATCGAATGATACTACTTCACCTGTTTTTAGATTACTTGTTTTTACTGTATTAATGTTCATTGATTTTTCACATAGTTCATACCAGAACATGGGGTATCCGTAAGTCGTATCCCAATTATTCCATCTAGCATTGCTATTTCTGACATCATTGAATCCAATATAGATTATATTCTCATTTTGAGCAACAAGTGCATTATTATTTCTATCGGAAACAATGACATTTGTATCAGAATGGGGTATAGAACCAATATATTTGAATAATGTGATATGTGAAAACATATCGGATTTAAATATATTATATGATCCTTGTTTGAATGTTATTTGTTCACCAAATTCAGATTCAATTATTCCAGTTGTTTCTACTGGAAGAATATTATTCAGATATGTGGGTACATTACCTGATACATATTTTTCATTTGATATAATTACTATATTTTTTTCATAGTCATCAAGTAAACCAATTTCTTCCTGTGTTGGAATACTATCTTTTTTGTTATAAATTATCATATCATATCCATTTATGTTCTCAGGTAAAATCGATTTGTGATATATCTTTAACCATGGAATCGAAGATACTGCTTTGTATGAAGATAGATTGTTTGTATTATTTACATCAGTAAGATATAAGACATCAGTTGATCCTGATTTCATTGGTATATTTATATATGCCTTATTATCGATTTGAAATGGATCATTGTAATCTAAATGGACAGTGGTTACTCCATTTTCAAGGTTATCAATATAAAAGTTCTGATACTCGTTTGCAGATAAAGATAGATGAGTTGATTCAGGATTCTTATTTCCATTTGTTATAATAATATCAAAATCAACTTTTTCATCATTAAAATTTTTAATTGTGCCAGTATATGTATAAGATTTATCACTGAAACTTATTTTGCCACTGGTTATACCAACATAATTATTATTATTTTCCTGGTTATTGCCTATTTGGATGGGTTCTACCGATGCTCCACTCATTATGAGTGAATTGAGATTGTATTCAAGTGTGGATTTGTCAATTCCTGCAAAATCCGAGATAATTACAATTGTATCATCTGTAGTTTCAATATATTTTTCGGCCATTGAAATAGATGAAATCAGGTTTGTACTGGTATCCGAAATATGTAGTTTGTTAATTTGTTCATATGTTTCACCAGGAGACATTCTTTCTGATATTAAAACTGGTCTATCTTTTGCTATAATAAGAGTATTTTCTTTTCCGATGTATGAATCCATAGCATCATTTATTTTTTCATATCTATCATTGGTATGCATGCTTGCAGATCCATCTACAACAAATATTACATGACCACTTCGAATATTATCATCTGTTACATACATAGGCAATGCTGCAGCGGTGGCTAATAGAATTAAAAGGATTAAATATAAAATAAACATTGGATCCTTTATTCGTGGATGTATCTTTTTTTCAACGGTAGTTGTTGCTTCTTTAACCTGGGTAAAAAATTGGACAGACGGGATATCCATTTGTTTTACTTTAGGTTTCCTGAGATATACAATAATTAACGGAATCAGTGAAATTAAGGATACCAAGAATAATGGTTGTATAAATTCGATCATAAATTAATCACCTATTGATTCACATTCCTCTATGCAGTATAGATATGATTGAATCGAAGATATCGGAATCAGTTGATATCAGATTATAACTCGCGCCATACTTTGAACATAGTTTCCGAATATGGTTATTGTGTTGTTCCAGGAGTGTATGGTAATGATCAACGGTTTTTTTAGATCCATGTACATGTACAGATTTACCAGTTTCCATATCGTTCAATTTAAAATCACCAGTCAAATTTGGATTAAATTCATCAGGTGTAAGTAACTGTACAATTATCAGATCATGTTTTGACATTACCCGCAATGTGGATTCAATTTTTTCAATTGGTGATAACATATCGGATATTAAAACAACCATTGATGTTGATTTTATACTATGTTCATATTTTCGCATACAATCATCTATCAATGTTTCATTATCTGCAGGCTGTTGAAATAAATTATTTACCAATTGATAGAGATGGGATTTTCCACGCAATGGTTTTCTTATTTTTATATCATCTGAAAATGTTGATATCATAAATCGATCGTTATAATTTGTAGCAAGATATGCAATCGCTGTTGCTATGTATGCACCATATGAATATTTATGTTCCATCTCATTTCCATAATCCATACTTTTACTCGAATCAAGTAAAATATGAGTAGTCATGGTTTTTTCTTCTTCATATTCACGAACATACATTTTACGCGTACGTCCATATATTTTCCAATCAACCATTCGGACATCATCTTCAGGTGAGTATTCCCTGTATCCAATTGTATCAATACCATGCCCAATCATTGATGATGAATGATTACCTGCATAAACAGTAGACATGCGTTTGGATAAACGTATTGATAACTTGTCTATCTTCTTAAAAAATTCGGGCTCGATGTATTGATATTCCATTATACTCACCTAAAAACGTATTTTTAGAATGAAACACGCACTTCATTCAGTATCATATCAATTACATCGTCTGGTACAGTTCCATTAACATATGCACCATAACTAAGTACGAGACGATGTCTAAGAATTGGATATGCCATAAATACGATGTCTTCTTCGTCTACGTAACTTCTTCCCTTTATTAATGCACGGGCTTTGGATGCAAGTATCAATGCAATTGATGCACGTGGTGATGCACCATATTCAATGCATTCTTTAAATGATCTTGTTTTTGAAACTATGTTTACAACATATCTTTTAAGTTCATCTGCAATTGGTACATCACGTACCAGACGTTGTAATTGTAAGAGTGTGTTTTTATCAATTATCTGATTAACATCTGGGATATCATATTTGGTAAATCGATTGATTATTTCTAATTCATCAGTTGTAGATGGATAGTTTACGAGAATTTTTAACAGGAATCTGTCAAGCTGTGCTTCTGGTAATGGATATGTTCCTTCCTGTTCAATTGGGTTTTGTGTTGCAAGTACAAAGAATGGTTCATCCAGATGATACGTATTAGTTCCAACTGTTACCTGTTTTTCCTGCATTGATTCAAGTAATGCAGATTGGGTTTTTGGTGAAGTACGATTTATTTCATCTGCAATTATAATATTCGAAAATATCGGACCTGGTCTAAACTTGAATCCTGGTCCAGAGCTGAGACTTTCGTCAATAATATCAGTTCCTGTAATATCAGCAGGCATTAAATCAGGTGTACACTGTATTCTATTGAAATCCAATCCAAGTGTATTTGAAACAGTGGAAATTGTTTTCGTTTTCCCAAGACCTGGACAACTTTCAATCAGTACATGTCCATTGGCCAACATTGCAATAAGAATCTGTTCAACAATTGAATCCTGTCCAACGATTATTTTATTCACTTCATTGAAGAATGAATTAAAAATTTCACTGGACGACTGGTATATGCCTTGGTAGTTATTTTGTATATCTGTCATAAATACTCACTTATAATTTATTGTTTATTTTTTGGTTACGTTGATTCACGAGAAGTATTCTTTGATCGTATCATCATATTTTTCAGGGATATTTTCATTGTATATGTCTGAAGATTTCGAATATACATCACCAGAAGTGGATGTAGTAAAATTATCATGAGTAGATGAATCATCTTCTCGTATACTCATTCCTTTTGAACTTGATGAATCGATATTGATACTTATTTTCTCTTTATCAAGTACGATATTAGCGGACTGGTTTAGATTTACATCCATGCTTGGTTCGTTTTCTTCGGTAGTATTGTTAATATTAGGATATGTTGAATCAATTAGTTTATTATATACATCGTCTACAGGATTATTTTTTACGTATACATTGTTCTGGTATAATGCACCAAATATTCCAATCATTAAAATGAAGATTATAAATAATCCCATGGTCATACGTTTAGATGAAATATACGATAGATCTAGAGCATTCAGTTTTTTATTAACTTCATTTTGAAGGTTAGATACAATAACATTATTCATGTTTTCATATGTATCATATGCTGTTTTAATCTGAATACCATCTTCTGGTGTTTTATCATGTATTGAACTAACTATAGATTGTGTGTTTACTTCACATGTTGATCTTATTTTCGATGATATTATGATCGTTAATACTATCGATACACCGATTGATATAGGCAAACCATAGCCATAAGAAGAGGAGATTAGTTCTGATATACCAAATATATAGATACATATCAACCCAAATTGGAAAATAATTCCCATCTTTAGTAGATAGTTTATACGCTGTAACCACGCTATTTTCTTTGTTTGTTTATGTATAAATTTTTTTACATCTGTTGACATGTATCAATACTCATCTCCTCTATTACGATAATTATAATATGTTAAAAGGTATTGCTCTTTATATATTTTATGTATTATAAAATTAATGGTACCACTAAGCAATGAAGTTATAACAAGTAAATAGAAAAAAGAAAAAAAAAGGAATGGGAATTATTTGTATTCCCATTTATTTACGTATTCAGGACCTACGGACAAGGAAAGCAATAGCCAGAAGTCCACCGATAGCAAACACTGCTTCAAAACCAGGTATTGGTTTCTTTTCATCGTCTGCTGGTTCCTCGGTTACTGGTTCCTCGACTGCGGGTTCATCATCGGTTACTGGTTCCTGTGCACCGTCATCGACAGGTTCTTCAGTAGATACATCATCCTCATTTACAGGTTCCTCATCTTCGACTGGTTCCTCGTTTTCGACTGGTTCATTGTCTTCGACTGGTTCCTCATCTTCAACAGGTTCTTCAGGTACACCGTTACCGACGGTCATTTCAACGAATGGATAGAATCTGACATTGTCGTTATCGTTGGCAACTCTGAATGAAATCCTGTCAGTGATTTCCTCAACGGAATCTGCATTGAGTGTAATTTCATCTTTGTTGGTCATTGTGATGGTTGAACCGCTTACGGTAACATCATCAAATACACCGTATTCATCATCATCGCTGATTTCAAGGACATTGTCATAATCCATTGCCCAGATACCTTCGATCTGGCAAACACCATCTTCGGTGCCCTGGAATACACTGTCAACATGTGCAACGAGTACGACTACATCATCTACACCTGCGATACCATCTACTTCACAGGTGAAATCCTCGCCTTCTGATTTGTCTTTAAGGTCAACGATTTCATCATCGATCAGTTCTCCGTCCTTGGAGTACTCGAGCCATACCTTGTTACCATCTACATCGATCTGGGTTGCGGTAAGTTCATATCCATTTCCAAGATCAATGGAGTCACCGATGCGTACTGTGAACTTGTCATCAGTATCAGTGAGGAGTTTGGCAAGGTTTTCTGCGTTAGCAGATTCATCTTTGTCATAGACAGGGACGTATTTCTCAGCAAGGAATCCAATTACATCATATTGTTCTGCCCATCCACTGTATTTATAGTCAACGGATGCAATGGTTGTTTCGTAATCAATTCCTTTTTCGGCGATTGTATCACCAGAGATGTCGTCGATAGTGAGTTCTTCGGTCTCGACATTATCGTCAAGTTCATAATAGAATCCAGCAAAGTTGGTGTTATCCCAGGTCTTTGATCCACTAAGATCTTCTACTACTTCACCACGTATCTCATAGGTACCTGCTTCAGTATATTCTTTCTGGAGATAGAAGCGGAAATCGTTTTCAGATACTTCGAATGAAAGATCTTCGTAGATGTCAACGGTTGAATCTGCATCAAGAGTAAGGTCATCTTTGTTTTCAGCAGTGATTGTGTCGCCTGATACAGTTACACTGTCAAGAACACCAAATTCATCGTCGCTGTCAACTTCCATGGCATTCTCGTAGTCCATTGCCCAGACACCTTCGATCTGACAAATACTATCTTCAACGCCCTGGAATACACTGTCAACGTGTACCATCAGAACAACAACATTATCTTCTCCAAGTACGTCATCTACCTGACATTCCCAGGTTGCTCCATTGCTACCAGATTCTGGCATAGTGATGATTTCATCATCAATTGCTTGTCCATCCTTGGAGAACTCAAGCCATACCTTGTTACCTTCCGTGTCGATCTGGTTGGCACTGATTGTGTAACCATTTCCAATATCAAGTTGGTCTCCAATACGGAGAGTTGTCTTGGTATCATCGTCAATCAGGAGTTTGGAAAGTTTGCTTGCGTCATCTGATTTAATTGGAATGTATTTCTCAGCAAACAGACCAATTACACTGTAATTGTCCCATCCCTGGTCGTCATCCCATCCCTGTGGATCGGTGAATTCATAGTCAACTGAAGCGATCTGAGTTTCATACACAAGACATTTTTCGCCGATTGTTCTGTCTTCACAATCTGTAGTACCAGATTGATTGATAGTTAGGTTTTCGGTTTCGATGTCTTTATCAAGATCATAATAGAAACCTGCAAAATTACTGGAATCCATTACTAATTCGGTGACTCCGAGATCAGTAAATAATTCTTCAAATCCAGTATCGTTACTATACACTGGTCCTCTGATTGCTAACGAATCATCGTCATCTACGGCACTGACAGGCACCATGGATGCAAAGATCGCAAGAACCATGAGGACTGCAACTGCAAATCCTTTAAACTGTTTCATTTTTATATTCCTCTCTAATTTATTATGTTTTATGAGGTGTCATTTATAGTATTTCGTTTATGAAACACACCTGTGATATATACTCGTACTCTTTTATATAACTTTTGTGGTATAATATATCATAAATACAATCGCAGATGTGCTTTTATCGAACAAATGTTCGACAATATAGACAAAAACCGAGCAAATAGTATTGAAATGTTGCACGTTTTTAGTATACATATAAATTATGTCCTCAAATATATCGATGCTAGTTGTTTGAAATTGTAGCGTGGGGTACATATGAACAATGCACAATACTACTATTTTAGCATATTACTATGTATGGAATAATGAATTATATTATAAATACTATTTTATATAAAGATGTAATCGCTATGTATCCCCTTGTTTTATGCTAACATATATATACTATAACACAAATTATGTTAGTAGTAAAAACATTCTGATGTTTTTGTATATAAAAAAATACGTGAGGAAATATAATGAGTAACGGTAAGAAAGAACCCAGGAATTTTACTCTTAGAGATGAGTATGGAAATGAATCAGGAATATACAGTGGAAGTGCACCAAGACAAGCAGCTCTCAAAGTTGCAAATAAGTCTGAAGGTACAAAAGAAAACCCAATCAAATTGAAACTTAGAGAAAAGGGAACAAATAAGATACATGTATTTCTGGGATGGCGTTCAGTAGTCGATGCACCACGAAATCGTCCAAGTTGGCTTCCCGACAAGATCCATAAACCAAACGTAAAAAAGATCGGCGTTGAAAAAATAGAATAAAATAATTGGTATTTTATATACCAATTATCTTTCACTTACTCTTTTTTTACTGAACTTCTAACAGAAGCCCGAATTTCGAGTTCATCATCATATCCAATTGTTGAATAACCATCAATTACACATACCCGATCACCGATTTCAATGTGATCGATCATGTCAGCCTTTTTATCCCATAATGATACTTTTATGGATCCAGTGCCATCCATAATATTGATGTTAGAAACCCGACTTGTCTGACCATTACTTTTTTCGAATTCGTGAACATCATCACTTACTTCAATAACTTCGCCTGCAATACTGTAGGATCCATCAGGCATAATGTCATCGATATTAGTCAATGGTTCTTCATATTTAATCTGAGTATCTGATTTTTTGATGTTTGTATCTCCCTTGATCAGAATCTCTTTTTCATTGGAATATTTATTTTCCTGAACCTTTACGTTTCTCAATTCAAGGGAATCCCCTTCTTTGAACTTATCAACAAACGTATCAACATCGTCATTCCACATTATTCCACTAATCTTATTATGTTGAGCATCTCCGAAAGAAACAGTCATCAATTTACCAGGTCCTCTTTTACCATTAAATTCTTTTATATCATTCATGGCCACAAGGTTAACATGGAGATTTACACCATCTTCCCCAATAGATAATTCAGAAATTGGAGAAAATTCTTCTTCTACTTCGACGTCATTGATTGGTGACACCTGTGTATCTCTTTTCATCTGTAATCCAACTTTATTAGTATAGTTGTCGAATTTAGCAGTTGCACCAATAACAGAAATACCATTCCCAATACCAATTGAATCCACCAAATCCGTCTGTTCGTCCCATAAAGTTAATCGGATTGCATCACTGCCATCATTTACTGTTACATTTCGAACCTTTCCTTCAGTACCATCCTTGCGATTGAATGTGCGAGTTTTTGATGCACCAGATATAATACCTTTGATATTAATGTTAGACATACCTTCTTTGATATCACTGATTGATGTAATGGAAGGAACAAATGATACATTTTCATCGATTTCCTTGATAGATCCCCGATCACCAACATTTATTTCAACGTTTCCATCTCTTCCTTCTTTTGTATATCCAATGATTTCAAGATTCATTGCATCACTGATAGTACCATTATCCACCAATTCAGCTTTTTCATCCCACAAAGTTACCTTACATTGTCCGCTTGTATCTCCTACAAGTACATTTGCAACTCTACCAATTGTACCATCATTGCGATTAAACTCTTTCTTATCACTTACCTTAAGGACTTTTACTCTTACCATGACATTACCTGATGATTGGGAAACATCCTTAAGTTCAATTAGTTCCATATTTCCATCATCTACGCCAAGATCACTCATTACAAGCATGGCTGCGGTTTCTTCGTTTCCAAGATCACCGAGTGTTTCCATTTTTTCTTGTATGCGTTTGTCAAAGTCTTCTCTATCAATAATATTTGATACCTGTTCATATGCTTCATTTACGTTCATTTTTAATCAACTCTATATTTTTATGTTTGGTAATATAAACACTTTAATAATGTACTTTCAACGACTGTGCTCTGTTTTTTAATTTCTTTGTTTAACCATAATTCACGACTGTTACCATCCTTTGACATTACTTTATTTATACATATTAACTGTGCTTTTTTCAAGTCAGTTATTATTTGGGATACTCGTTGTCTGGATAATGCTTTAAAATTATATCTTTTACATAATGAATTGTATTTTGCAATGACATCACCAGTTTTTGCAACATTTGAAATGGATTCTGATTGAATAACTGACAATAATATCATTTTCTGTTGATCTGGGAGTCCAAGAATCATTTCATTTAAACAATCAACATCAACTGCTTCGTCTGCTTCATACACATTTAATATAGAAACACGTGAATTTCCGCTTCGATCAGCAATATGCCCTGCTTCTTTAAGCAATTGGATTGCTCTTCTGGCATCTCCATGTTCCCTGGCTGATAATTTGCTACATAATGAAATTACGTCATCATCAACAACTCCTTCCTTAAAAGCATAGATTCGATCACTGAGTATTTTTTCCAATTGTTCTTCTTTATATGGCATGAACATGACATCTTTCATATACATAGATGATGCAATTGCAGGATCCATTTTTTGTTTATATTCAAAATCATTGGATGTACCAACTATACTTACTTTTGTTTGATTATTTAGTAATCTTGTTTCTTCTGCTCTTGATAACATGTATAGAACATCATCATCTTTCAAGCGTTCAATTTCATCTAACATAATAATAATTACTTGATGTTTATCGTTATCAAACATTTCAGCAAATATATCATAATATTCATCCAATCCCAAACCACGATTTGGAACGCGAATATCAGGACGATATTGATTAATTATATTTTTCATGACAGATGTACTTGTATTTGCTTTTTTACATGATATCTGTAAAAACACAACATCCATATCAAGATCGCTTTTTTTAACTGTATTTTTTAATTGGTTTACAACAAAAGCATTGGCAACATTTTTACCCGAACCAGGTTTACCCAACAAAAATAAATTACGTGGGGATGATTTCATAATTATTGGTTGATATGCACTTGCAATCAGATTTAGTTCTTCTTCTCTTCCAATTAGCTGTGGAGGAATATAACTATTTTCTAAATAAGTTATATCACGGAAAATCGAACTCCCCGCTGATTCAAATATATTAGTCATTGACTAGTCACCTATCATGTTAGTATATAATTGAGTAAATTATCGTGAAGTTATATAAAACTATCTCAATATAATGATATTTTAATCCTTTTCTTATATAAATTAATACCCAAGTTCCTTATCATGATATAGAGCAACCATGCGATTAAACGTAACATCAATCTATAGATTGTTCTTTTTAACTTGTGTAGATTCTTATACTTGTTTCTATGTTTTAACGACGTCCGTTTGTAACAGAGTAGATTATCGTGGCTACATTGCAGTACATTTTCAAAATTTGACCTTTTCGATAACAACATCCCCATTTAGCCACGACAGTTTAGGGGGGGAGTAGATTATCGTGGCTTACCCTCCGAAAGTGTACATAGGTTTGTTCTCATTTCCACTATGAATTATTTTTTAAAGTTCTATTTTATACTTCTTCCAGTTTTTTTATAATTGTCATTGTATAATACCATAATTTTAAATAGGATTAATTCATTAACTCCACAACATGACACTACCACCATAACAATAGCATACACCAAACTGACCTACATGGAACCAAACAAACTGGTTATGGTTGACCATAAAAGAAAAAAACAATCTATAGGTATATTGTTCGTTAAAAATGGGTGGACTTATTCAAGTCCAACCATTACCTGTCTCTGTGTTTCATTCATGATGTTTTGTATACTGTTGCCCTTAATATCATATACGAAATAATCACTACTATTTTCAATTATGTTGTATTCATACGATGAACTATCCTTCAATAAATTGATCGTTTTAATATATTCATCAGTAGGATTTTCACATGCAATTCTATATGCGTATCCATTGCTATCTTTGTTCAATTCACCATAACACAATGTTCCATCTTCTAAATACCTTATATATTGTGATATTGGATTGTTTGTTTGGAATTGTGTAATTGCTTGTATGTTTGGATGTTTCATATCATTGTTTAGATGTCCATCTATGAATTTCATTAGATAGATTTTACGTGTCATTACTCTAATGTCTCCAATAGTATGCCATTTGTTTGCAGCATTTGTACTATCTGTTCTTCGTAATATCCAGAACCCTTCATAATTTGTTACTTCAAATGGATTAGGTATTATTCTGCTTTTTGTTGTATGGAGTTCATATTCTACTACGTTTGTAGTATTTACTATTGTACGAGTTTGCATTTGGTCGTTATAATATTTGTAGTAATCATCTTTACTTCCAAACATTGACTTGGTTTCTTCATCATTTATGTTACTTATATTCATGAACATGACTGATGTTACATTATGTGGAATATAATTAAATGAATCCGATATTGAATGTATTTCACCTTTTAATTTATTTCCAGGTATTGTAGATGTGTCTAATTCTTTTATATTGTATGGTGTTGATCCATTTGTTTCTTCTTTTAATCTTTTATCGTGTATTTTTGGCATATCGTCAATTTGATCGATATTGTTCTTCGGTGGATCAAATACAGTCATTAATATTGATATTACTATTATACCTATGAAAAGTGCTGTACATATCTTAACAAGGTCATATTCATTATCATTATCTTTTTGTGACAAAGTAACTCACTCTCATGAATTAAATATTATGTTAATTATAATATTATAATCATATAACCTATTTATATAACTGATTGATTTCCATTGTATGGGGTATCTTTGGAAAGGGAGCCACGATAATCTACTCCCCCTCTAAACTGTCGTGGCTAAATGTGGGTACTGATTACGAAAAGGGTGTTTTTTGAAAATCTACTTAGTTATATCTTTTTGGATATATATGAGTTAGAAATGT
>Ga0182239_1000457_pt1 | contig 14895 bp, 13 predicted proteins | sample hydfrate6_PW_210_FD_132456 | JGI IMG/M metagenome (GOLD analysis project Ga0182239, IMG submission 132456) | Subsurface microbial communities from deep shales in Texas, USA - hydraulic fracturing test 6_PW_210 | ecosystem: Environmental > Aquatic > Deep subsurface > Shale gas/oil reservoir >... | reverse complement strand
TTCTATCATATTTAATATGTATTGAAAGTCTAAATTTTTTATAGTGTTTTTACTCATTATCATAATTTTCTCCCCCCATTTCCACATCAAATACTCTAACTTTTGTATTTCTCTTGATTCCTTTTATCATATCTTCACTTCTAAGTACATACCCGTAGGGCGATACTGGATTTACAGTTACAGCTGCTATTTTAATTTTTTTAAGAACCTTTATCTTCATACCCTGTCTTTTCAAATTATTCCACGTATAGGGGTCTGTAAATATCTTTGTACCGTCTCTTAATATGATGGTGTATTCTATACCGTCTTTATCCACCAAATTTTTTAGAAGGGTACTGGTAAGTGCTCCATCTATAAAAACGTACTTGGTATCCTTATTTACAGCATTTTTAATTTTTGAACCATTACCCAGTCCAGTCTTTACTTCAAGTTCTTCAAATTTATAATCTTTATTAATTACAGCCGTAGTACTTACTTTTTCTAAAAGTTTTCTCAATTTATCGTCTTCTACTTCCGGGAGGGTGAAGCATTCGATAATATGGGAAGTTTTTTCTATAACCTTTTTTAAATCTCTGCTGATAACAGCTCCTGCAGCTATTATGCATCCGTCGGTTATTAAAGGAGAAGATACAGTTTTCCTATCTACTGCTCCGTCTATAAAGACATTGTCTATATCATATTTCCAAAGTATCTTGATAATTTTTTGCATATCGGTGGAATTTATAGGTCCTGCTATTTGAACCTCTCCTTCCTGAACTACTCTGCAAATCATGATTCTTCCCATCGGTGTTATGATATCTGTATCTTCTAACATTTCCAGTCCTGCATCTGTTAAATAGAGGGTCTTTCTCCCTGTAGCTATTATCATACCTTCTTCTACGTATATTGTAGGTTTTTCCGTCTCAGTTACGAGATCCGTCTTTTCTCCATCTCTTCCAGTAGAAGTAATTCCAAGTTTTAAATTTATTTTTTTTGCTTCATGAATGAGATAATTCAGGGTTTCGGTTTTCCCTGAATTTTTTGCTAATCCAATTATAGAAAGGGTTTTGTAGTTTTCTTTAATATCCTGAATTAATCTCATATCTATGTCCTTTATTTGTTTTCTTTTTCTTTTCTTTTTCTTGCTCTTTCTTTTCTTGCTAGATGACTAGGTTCTAATGTAAGTTTATCTCCAGCAAGTAGTGATGCTACTCCTGATAGGTGGCTTTCTTTCTTACCTTGACATACATCGCAGTTGCATTCTATTTCAGGTAGATGAGGTTCTGTATATGTTGTAATAACTCCTTCATAGTTTCTAAGAACCAATTTATCAGAACTTCTAGATAATACGTAGTTTGGCATTACAGGAATCTTTCCTCCTCCACCAGGTGCATCTACAATAAATGTTGGTACTGCATATCCTGAGGTATGACCTCTTAATCCTTCGATTATTTCAATACCTTTAGCTACTGGAGTTCTGAAGTGTTCTATACCTAATGAAAGGTCGCACTGATAGATGTAGTAAGGTCTTACTCTAATTTTAACTAATTTCTGTACTAAATCCTTCATTACGTGCACACAGTCGTTTACTCCTCTTAATAGTACAGACTGGTTTCCTAAAGGAATTCCAGCGTCAGCTAATTTTGCAATTGCTTCTGTACTCTCTGGAGTTATTTCTTTTGGATGATTAAAGTGTGTGTTTAACCAAATCGGATGATATTTCTTAAGCATATTTACTAGATCATCAGTTATTCTCTGTGGACAAACTACCGGTGTTCTTGATCCAATTCTTATAATCTCTACATGAGGTATTTCTCTAAGCTTCTTAATAATGTATTCAAGTTTCTCATCGGATATTAAAAGAGCATCCCCTCCTGAAAGAAGTACGTCTCTTACTTCCGGTGTGTTTCTAATATATTCTATCTGCTTATCAATTTTGTCAGTAGATACTGCCTTATCCTGCTGTCCTGCAAATCTTCTTCTAGTACAGTGTCTACAGTACATTGAGCACTGGTCAGTTACTAAGAAAAGTACTCTGTCTGGATATCTATGAGTCAATCCTTCCACAGGTGAATCTTCATCTTCACTTAGTGGGTCTGTCATATCTGCTTCTCCTATATGAGTTTCTGCTATTGTTGGTACTGCCTGCATTCTAACAGGACATCTGTGATCTTTCTTATCCATCTGTGCTGCGTAGTATGGTGTGATACCCATTCTAAACTTATCCAATACCTTGCTTATGTCTTCTTCTTCTTGTGGTGTTACGTCTATAATTTCCTTAAGTTGTTCTACAGTATTTATTCTGTTTCTTACCTGCCATTTCCAGTCATTCCATTCATCTGCCTTTACATCTTTCCATAAAGGTATTTCATTGTAGTACGCCATTTTATCTCCTCTTTCCATGTAATTTTTATGTTTTTAATTTTTGTTTTTTTAAATACCAGTATGGGGATAAACCCCATATCTGGTTTATTTCTGAATAATTTGACTACTTATTATGCATATATTTCTTGATATAGCTTTCTAAGTCCTTCACTTTCTCTCATTATTTGAAGAGAAATTTCTGCATGGTCTTTTGTATATCCATTTCCTATTATCATATTTACGTCTTTACCAACACCTTCTGCTCCTAATGCTGCCTTAGTGAAGGAAGTAGCCATTGAAAAGTAGTAAACTGTTCCATCGTCTTTACATGATAAAATACTTGACATTTCACAGTTAGGTCTACTTACGCAATTGATTACAAGGTCGCATAGTTCTCCATTTGTAAGTTCACTAACCTTTTCATATACTCCTACTGCATCAGTAGCTTCTCCAACTATGTATTCATCTGCAAGGTTTAATTTTTTAACCTTTTCTAATGAACTCTCTCTATGAGCCATACATATAACTTTTCCAGTAATTCCAGCTCTCTTCTTTGCTTCATATAGGCATAGCATTCCTGATTTGCCTGCTCCACCTACTACAAGCACTGTATCTCCAGGTTTTACTAGTTTAGCTGTTTGTGCCGGAGCTCCTGCTACGTCTAATACTGATAATGCTAAGTTTTCTGGTAAGTCTGTAGGAATCTTTGCATATATTCCACTTTCAAATAATATAGCCTGTCCTTTTATATCTACCTGGTCTATATCTTTTCTCATTCCAATAATTTCGTCAATTCTTAGTGGTGTTAATGATAATGAAACTAAGGTAGCAATTTTATCTCCAACTTTAAGGTCTCTATCTTTTAATGCCGGTCCTATTTCTTTAACTGTACCTATAAGCATTCCTCCTGATCCTGTAACAGGATTTTGATGCTTTCCTCTTTCTGCTACTATACCCTTCATGATTTCTTTGATTTTTTCTTCATTACCTTCAGCCTGGTCTTTTATCTGTGTAAAACTTGCTGAGTCAACATTTAGTGTCTGTACGTCTATTAATATCTCATTGTCGTAAATTTCCATTGTGTTATCAACTTTTAATGCTGGTTGTGGTAGTACTCCTTTTGGCTCTAATACTCTGTGAGTTCCATATGGGTTTCCTTTTTTCATAATTAATACCTCCTAATATTTTTGACAAAACTTTTCTATATAAATATATTGCAAGTATTATGCCACAAATTTTCGTTTTATAATCCTTGCAATATCAATGGTTGTATTTTGTTAGTATATTTAAATCATACTACATTGCCGAATTTTTATCAAGTGGGTCGCCAGATATTCGGCGATGTTGGTTTGTGGATAATTCTATGCTTAGCTACAACACTAATAAAAACTAGATATAATTATTCATCAGACGCTACATATTTTGGAAAATATTAAGAAACGCTCAAAGATAATTCGCAAACTCGCTTCGCTCAAACAATGCTCATAAAACATCTTTTACGCTTTTTCTATATTTTCATCAAAATATTCCGAAGTCTTCTTCATTAATTATATCTAGTTTTCATTTTTAACAATTTTCTCAAATCGCCGAATGCTGACGAAATAATAATCTGTTTTTCTACTCAACCTTCAGCAACTTCGCATTCACAGCAACTATAACAGTACTTAAGGACATTAATAATGCCCCAACTGCAGGAGAAATTAATATGCCGAAACTGTATAGAACTCCCGCTGCTAATGGTATCGCTACTATATTATATCCTGAAGCCCAGATTAGGTTTTGGACCATTTTTTTGTAGGTTGCTTCTCCAAACTTAATCAGTGAAACAACATCTTCCGGATTACTGTTGACTAAAATTATATCCGCTGTTTCAGCTGCCACGTCTGTACCGGAACCGATTGCTATGCCGACATCAGCTTGGGCTAGCGCCGGTGCATCATTTACTCCATCTCCAGTCATAGCTACAAATTTACTATCCTTTTGCAGTTCTTTTATTTTATCCTGCTTTTCATCAGGAAGAACTTCAGCGAAGTATCCGTCTAATCCCAGTTTTTCAGATACTTCTTTAGCTGTTTTTTCGTTATCTCCTGTAAGCATCCAGCATTTTATCCCATCTTCTTTTAATTTTTTTACAGCATCATAAGATTCTTCTCTTATCTGATCGGAAAGTCCAATCACTCCAATAACTTCATTTTCTATTATTAAAAATACATCGGTTGAAATAGAATTTTCCGGTATATCTTCGGGTTTTTCTATATTGTTTTCTTTTAAATATCCGGGACTTACAACTAATGCTTCTTTATCATTAATCTTCCCTTTTATTCCTTTACCCTTAATTGCTTGAAAATCATTTACTTCAAATAAATCCAATTCTTTTTCTTCTGCCTTATTTATGATACCTTTAGCAATAGGGTGTTCAGAACCTTTTTCTAAAGAAGCTGCATATTTAAGGACTTCATTTTCTGAATAATTGCTGTCTATATTCTTTATGAAATCTACTCCAAATTCTCCTAAGGTAAGGGTACCAGTTTTATCAAAAACAATTGTATCTATTTTCCTAGAATTTTCAAAAGCAGTTCTATTTCTAATCAGCAGTCCATTCTGAGCAGATAGTGTAGTTGAATATGCTACTACTAAGGGTGCGGCCAAACCTAATGCGTGTGGGCATGTTATAACCATAACTGCAGCCATTCTTGCAATAGCAAAGGTAAAGTCTTTTCCTAATATTAACCAGGTGGCTAAGGTTGCAAAACCTACAGTTAAGGCTATTACCGTAAGCCAAAAGGCCGCCTTATCTACTATTGCTTGTGTTTTAGATTTGGATTCCTGTGCTTCTTCAACTAAGGTTATAACCTTTGAAAGATATGAATCATCCCCAGTATCTTTAACTTCAACTTCTAAGGAGCCTTCTCCATTTATTGAGCCTCCTATAAGCTTATCCCCTTCTTTTTTCTCTACTGGTTTTGATTCTCCCGTTAGCATAGATTCATTAACAGCACTACTTCCCTTTACTATTAATCCATCCGCCGGTAGCTTTTCTCCAGGTTTTATCAGGATTTTGTCCCCAGTATTAAGTTCATCCACTGAAACATCTACAATCTCATCTTCACCTTTTATTAGGTGAGCTTCATCTGGAATTAACTCTGCTAATTTATCTAGTGCATTTGAAGCACTTACTACAGACCTCATTTCAATCCAGTGACCTAAAAGCATAATATCTATAAGGGTAGCAAGTTCCCAGAAAAAGTCGCTTCCTTCTAATCCTAAGACTGTAGCTCCACTGTATAAAAAAGCAACGGTAATTGCCATTGCTATTAAGGTCATCATACCAGGATTTTTTTCTTTCGTTTCATCTATAAATCCAGTTAAAAAAGGCCAACCTCCGTAAAAATATATAAAAGTAGATAAGCCTAAAAGGACATAACTACTTCCTGCAAATTTTATAGTAAAGTTAAACCAGTCTTGAATCATAGGTGAAAGTAGAAGTACCGGTATAGTAACTATCATAGATATAAAAAATCTCTTCTTAAAATCTTCTATCATCATTTCATGATGACTTTTACCATCATGGTCCTTATTATTATGATTATGATTTTCATGATTATTATTATCCAAAATATAACCTCCTTGTTATTCCCTTGTTTTTTATTTACCCGGATTTTTTATAAATTATGCTATATTTTTAACATTTAAAAACATCTAAAAATCTACCCTTTCAAAACCTTATTTTGATTATATTTTATCAAATCGGGTATAATTAATATGTAATGGTTTTTACATAAATTTTAAACTAGACTTAAACGAATTATATAATAATTAGTTTTAGTATCAAAAGCAAGGAAGGGGAAAATTATGAGAATTAAAAAAAGTTTAATGAAATTTTTAGTATTGGTCATGATATTATCGCTACTGATATTTGCTGTTTCTTGCGGATCAGAGCCTGAGAATCCAGAAGACAATCCGGAAGAAGTAGAAGAACCATCTGAAGATGATGTTGATAATGGTGAAAGTAATGATGATTCTGAAGGTGAATCTGAGGAAGAAGCCGAAGAGCCTGAAGAAGAGGAAGCAGAAGATGATAAAGATGCACAATCACTTTTAGCAAGCACAGAAGAACCAGAATCATATTATTACGAGCAAACCATAACAAATGAAAGTTACGGAACTACTATTCAGAAGTACTGGTTTAAAGGAAATAATATGAAGATAGAAGGAGAGCAGGAAGGCCAGTCCTATATAGTAATATGGACTGAAGATTTTATGGCTAACCTAGATCCAGAAACAATGACAGCTTTCAAAACTAATTTTGATGAAAATACGGAAGATATGGAAGGCATGGAAGGTTTTGGAGATAACTTTGATTTCGATGATGATTTTGGTGATGAAGTAGAAGAAGATGAAATTATAACCTATATAGGAGAAGACACTATTAATGGAGAACCATGCTATGTATTTGAATCGGTTTTTCAAGAAAACAAAAACAAGGTATGGGTTCACAAGGATTACGGTATAACAATGAAAGCTGAAGTTACAGGAGAAACTCCTGACATGAATGCTGTTATGGAAATTTCAAACCTTAAAATCGGAGGGGTATCAGATTCTGAATTTGAAATTCCTGATGATTATGAAGTAATGGAATACTAAAGCAATACAATGAAATTATATATTAAAGAGCTACTCAATAGGTAGCTCTTTTTTCCCTGCCACATTTAATTTTTTGTAAATATTTCTAAGATGAGTCTTTAAAGTGTTATCTGTTATGAAAAGTTCTTCAGCTATTTCATGGTTTTTCTTACCTTTTACAAGGAGATTATATATTTCTAACTCCCTTTCAGTAAGATTATTTACCTTTTTCTCAAACTTATTTTCTTCCTTTATCTTTACTACTTCCCTATCTATAGTTTCGAAAAGTTTAGGTATAACTAATATTGTTACAAAAACCGTTGTAAATGATACAGCTATAGTATACAGCCCACCATCAGGAGAACTGGAAAAAATAATTCCTAAAATCCTTCCTATAAATACTGAGGTTAAGAGAGAAACTAAGGCAAAAGAAGTAATCCTATAGGGTCTACCGTAAAGGTGTCCTACATGCCCTACTACCGTCCAGATAAAAAGATCCCCTATACCAAGTCCCCATTGAAGCATAGTTTCATTTACATAAAAGCCAAGTTCGTTAATTCCTAAGACCATAAGAGCAACATTAGACATCCCTAGCAAGAAAACTGCGATATAAAAAGATGATAGGTGGGATAATTTATCCGAAAATACTACAAGAACAATAATTGCCATAATATATGGAATTCTTTTATAAAAGATAATATGTTCTTCTATTTCCATAAATAGAGGTTCTATTAATTTGCTGCTTAATCCATCATTGATGTTTATTAAAAACAGTATAGCAGAAATGAGTACAACTAATTTTTTTATGTTTTTACTAGTATCAAAAGCATAATCGTAAGATTTTTCAAAGGTTAAAAAATTTGATGCTAAAAGAGAAAGGGATAAAACCACCAGCAGAGAATTCATAGCATAGGTTTCAAATCCAAGCTTTACCATTATATTTATCAAATAAAGTACTAGATTACCTAATACAATAGTAAATCCCATAACCTTTATTTTATCTTTATAACTTACAGAAATTGTATAAAAGTAAGACCACCCGATAACAAATAGTACAGAAGCTATTCCCATAAAGGTAAAAATAATATACCAGTAAGTTACGCCAAAAAACAGAAGTAAGTTACCAGCAAAACATACAACAAGGGAATAAATAGTTAGTCTTTTAGGATACTTTTCTTTTGTTTTTATAATGCCAAAAAAGACAAGAAAAACTATAGGTACTCCTATGTAGGCTAGAGGATAGTATTCTCCGCTAAAACTGTACCAGTAGGATAGGTATTCATAAATTGGTCCGTTGTATGGAAAGCTTAACATCCATCCTAAAAAAAATCCGTAGGACAAGATTATGAAGATGTAATTTTTATTATAATCATTAAATATCTTTGATTTAACTAGCATATTTTCATTTTAACACAAAAAAACCACAATATCACCCCTAATATCACCCTTATTTTTATGAAATTTAGTAGTATAATTAAAATAGGAAAAATTATTTCCATATTTAAATTTGTAAGGCATAAAATTAAAAATAGGGTTTAGGGAGAAAAACACCTGGAGATTATCTCCAGGTGTTTTTCTTTTTTGTTAATCTATTACATAATTTACAAGCAACTTAATGGTATTTTCCAGTCCTTGATAGTGGGTTCTCTCCATCCCGTGGGAAGCATGGACTCCCGGTCCTATCAATGCACATTTTATATTGTTCCCTGCTCTTAAAGCTGCAGAAGCATCTGAGCCGTAATAAGGATAAATATCAACTGCATGGTTAAGTTTGTTTTCTTCAGCGATCTTAATAAGTTTATTAGTCATATCATAATCATAAGCTTCTGATGAAACTTTTACACATATGGATACGTCATTTTCAGTACAGGTCAGATCATCTCCTATGCAACCCATATCAACAGCAAGTAGTTCATCGATTTCTTCAGGAATATAGGAAGCCCCGTGACCGACTTCTTCAAAGGTAGATATAAAGAGTATTAAATTGTTCTTAGGTTTTACATTTTCGGTACTTAAAATATGAAGCAGGCTCAACAAACAGGTTGTTCCACCTTTATCATCTATGTGTCTAGATTTAATAAAGCCTTTTTCTGTTAAGGTTGTTTTAGGGTCTATTGATATAAAATCTCCCGCTTTAATACCAAGTTTTTCTACATCTTCCTTATTTTTTACATTTTCATCCAGGCGAATTTCTAAATTTTCTTCATTTCTTTCTTTGTCCTTAGCGTCCTTATATACGTGTACAGCCGGTGATGTAGAAAGGATAGTACCGGTATAATCTTCACCTTTTCTAGTATGTATAGTACAATATTCTCCATCTAGAGTCGGCATTAGATTACCACCAATAGATGTAAATCTAATCATCCCAGTAGATTTTATAGACCTTACCATACCGCCTAAAGTATCAAGATGAGCAGCTAGGCCTACTGTGTAGTTTTTGTTTTCTCCTTCAACCTTTATATATCCTGCACCTTTTTTCGTGTATTCCAGTTTATATCCCAGTTCTTCAACTAGTTTTTCGATTTTTTTCATAATATTGTGACAGTATCCACTTGGACTTGGAGTTTTTAGTAAATCTTCCAAAGTATTAAGCACAAATTTTTTGTCTAATTTATATTCCATTTTTGCCTCCTGTAATTTAATTATTGGTATATTCTTATTATACAACATATCTCTCAAAAAATAATAAAAGCCGGAAAACTTTTACAACTTAAATATAAAAAAATAAAATACCTAGTCTAGCATATTTAATTAAAGTAAATTAAAAAAAACAATTTTAAAAATGTTATTTAACTACAGTATTGATATTCTTTTCTTAAAGATATATAATATAGGTGTGCATATGAAATGCACAATTTGCATGGTATCTCAATGGTATGTCCAAACAGCAGACCTTGAGGATTTCACAAAACATAATAATAAGTCACAGTTAAAAATAGTGTAGGTTACCTACACTATTTTTTATTATGTTTATGGTTGGATATCAAATTTTTTTATCCTGTATTGAAGGGTTTGTCTAGGTATTTCAAGTAATTCAGCTGCACGAGTTACATTTCCATCGGTCTTATTAAGTGCTGTAAAAATTAATTCTTTTTCTTTTCTTTCCAGTGCTTTGTTCAAAGGTTCTATTTTGCTGCTAACATTGGTAATAGGGTTATCTTCTATAAAATGATAGGGCAAATGTTCTTCTCTAATTATATCAATATCGTATATACTGCTTATACCCTCAATAACATGCTCAAGTTCCCTCACATTTCCAGGCCAATCGTATTTCATAAAAATATTCATAACCGTATCTGAAACTTCTTTGATGAACTTTTTGTTCTTTTTATTATACTTTTCTATAAAATAATCTAATAGTATAGGAAGGTCGTCTTTTCTATCCTTTAAATCCGGCACTATCATAGATATAACATTTAATCTATAAAACAAATCTCTTCTAAGCTGTTTTTTATCCAGTACTTCTTTAAGGTTTGAGTTGTAAGCAGCTACAATTCTTACGTCTACGTCTATTGTTTTAGATCCTCCGACCCTTCTAATTTTCTTATCTTGAAGAACTCTTAATAATTTAGCTTGGAGTTCTAAAGGCATAGAGTTTATTTCGTCTAAAAACAAAGTACCTCCATCAGCTAACTCAAATAATCCCGGTCTATCATTGGCTCCTGTAAAACTTCCCTTAACGGAACCAAACAGTATGCTTTCTAGAAGATTCGCTGGAAGAGCTGCACAGTTTTGTGCAATAAAAGGATAGTCCTTTCTATTACTAGCATTATGAATGGCATGTACAAAGAGCTCTTTGCCTGTACCGGTGCTTCCTCCTATCAGCACAGGAGAATCTGTCTGCGACGCTTTAAACGCCAAGGTTTTCAACTTAAGCATTTCTCTATTTTGACCAATTATATCTACAAAGGTGAAGTTTGTACCGTTGTTTTTACTTTTTGATTTTTTATTTTTAAATTTAGGTTTATATAGTTCCGATTGCAAGTCTACGATTTTTTCCGAAAGTTCCTTTACCTTGGTAATATTTTTTGATATTTCAATTGCACCAATAATTTTCTTTCCCGACCTTATAGGTATTGATGAATTTACCGTTGATATCTTATCACCTTTATAATTTACAAACTCCTGCTCCTGGTTCATTATACTTGTTAGAGTCTGCATTGATTTTAGAATAGTACTAGTTTCAAAAGTTAAGGAAGGATATATTTCTAAAATATGTCTTCCAATAGCTTCTTCATCCTCTATCCCATCATGGACCCTAGCCGCTTTGTTGTAGTAGACTATCCTACCTTTTTCATCTACTATCTGTATTCCTTCATCAATATAATCTAAAATATCAATTATAGCCTCGTAGTATTTTTCTTTCATTTTATCCTCCTGCATAGCCTCTATATCGGCACCCAACGCTTAATTTTCGGCACCAGATCTATTAATTAAGAGCTTATCATCTAAGCTCTTAATTAATTTCTATATGTAAATTATTTATAGTCTTTTCTCCACCACTTAGGTTGAGGGTATATTCTAAATCTATATTACCTTTTCCTTCTTCATCTACTTCAGACTGGAATTTTGTAGTTAAAACCTCTAAGTTAAGCTGTCCATAAGGAGTAAGGTATGCACTTTTGTGTTTCTTTCCTTTTTCAAAGGTCATATTTGAAGCACTAAGGCTTCCTGATTTTTCCATTGTAAGTACCTTTCCTTCCAGTACTAGTTTTGTCTTACCTCCGCCTTCATCAGCTAATTTTGTATCTTCATATTCATAACAGTAGGTTCCATTTTTTTTATAGAAAATTCCTTCAGTAAAAAGTTCTATTTTCTCCCCTTCAGAATAATCCGTTTTTTGGATTCCTACTACTTTCATTCTTACATCTTTCATATTTTTCACCGCCTAACTAATATTTCTCTATCTCTACTTCCTCTACGTCTTCTATTTCCATGTTCAATATATTGCCCCCGATTCTTCTGAATTTTTCCGGTGCGTCGGACACGAAAAATTTTCTCATAGGGCTTTTTGAACTTTTTCTTAGCATTTTCTTTTCTATTAGCATTTCTTTCAAAGATTTTGCTGTTTCATAAGCAGGATTTATAAGGGTTACCTTATCTCCCAATACTTTATTTAATGTGTATCTAAGAAGAGGATAATGAGTACATCCAAGTACCAAAGTATCTACGTCGTGGTCCATCATTTCTATAAGGTATTTCTTAGCTGCCAGTTCGGCAACATCCGAATCTTCCCATCCTTCTTCTACTATTTGTACAAATAAAGGGCAGGGAGTACCTATTACACTAATCTCCGGATTTACTTCCCTGATTCTATCTTGGTAAGCACTGCTTCTTACAGTAGTTGTAGTTCCTATTACTCCAACTTTGTTGTTCTTTGTCTTTTCAACTGCTCCCTTTGCTCCAGGATCTATAACTCCTATTATAGGAATGTCGAAGTTATCCTGTAAATTTTTTAAAGCTATTGAGCTTGCAGTATTGCAGGCCACTACTATAGTCTTTATGTCGTACTGACTTAAAAATCTTACGTTTTGCTGAGAATATTTTACTACCGTCTGAGGTGACTTAGTACCGTAGGGTATTCTCGCCGTATCACCAAAGTATATTATATCTTCAAAGGGCATCTGTTCAATGATTTCCCTTAGTACTGTTAATCCTCCAACTCCTGAGTCGAAAACTCCAATAGCTCTTTTATCCATATTTTCTCCTTGTTATCATTAATCTTGTTGTAGTCTTAGTATATCAAAATTTCGGTAATTGACAAGTTTTTGTGAGTGTTTAATATTTTTACTCACAAAAAAGAAGCCTAACTAATAAGGGAATAGGGATAACTTTTGTTTTAAACAAATAAGTTTGTTAGGCTTCTTTTTTATTTATTAATATATTTAATAAATTCATCTACTATATTTGGATCAAATTGCTTCCCTTTATTTCTTAAGATTTCCTTTAATGCTTGATCTTTTGACATCTTTTCCTTATATATTCTATCATGGGTCATGACATCGTAAGCATCAACTATAGCTATGATCCTAGAAGCTAAAGGTATCTCCTCTTCTTTTAATCCATGGGGATATCCTTGGCCATCCCATCTTTCATGATGGTGGAGAACTATCTCTGCAAATTGTCTAAAATCATCAATGCATGATAAAATTTTATAACCGTCAATAGGGTGTTTTTTGATTTCTATCCAATCTTGGTCAGTTAATTTTTCTTTCTTATTAAGTACATTCTTTGGAACTTTTTGCTTTCCGATATCATGAAATAAAGCTGCTTTACCAACTTTATTAATAAAATTTTTTCCGAGATTCATTTCTCTAGCTAATTCCTTTGATAGAAGGCTAATTCTATATGCATGAAAAATTGTTTCGTTAGATTCTGAGAAAAGACTCTTTGAAATTTGAATAATTTCTTTATGCATTAATGAAGTTTTTTTATGTTCATATAATTCATTTATTTTTTCTATATCTTTACAAAAGTTAATTTTTTCTAACAATACTTCCTTATCATAGGGTTTTTTTATAATACCATAGTGACTGACTTCTGATATTTTGTTAAGAGTATCCTTATCTGTATGAGAAGTAAAAAAAATCACCGGTATTTTCATTTCTTCAGTAATAATTTTAGCAGTAAACAAACCATCGTGCTGACCATTTATATTTATATCCATTAAAACTAAATCTGGATTTTGACGAAGTACTTGGTCAATTGCTCTTTCTGTGTTATCACTAAAATCTAAAATTTCAAAGCCTAAATCATTTAACCTAGAGCTAACATCCATGTATGTTATAATTTCGTCTTCGACTAAAAGTATTTTTTTCATATTTAAACCTCGAGTAACTCTTTAAGTTCTTTCATTTTATTTCTTGCAACAGGTATTATTTCATCTGACTCTTTCATCTTAACTGTAAATGTATTGTTTATATCAGGAATTAATTTTTCAATATTCAGAATATTTATTAGATAATTTTTATGACACCTGTAAAACCCATATCTCTTTAGTTTATTGGTCCATTTTTTCAAAGTGTCATTTTGTTTTATTTTTTTTCTGGAAATTAATACAAATTCTACCAATCCATCTTCTACTTTTAAAAATAAAATCTCCGAAGGATTTATTAAAAAAGTTTCACTATTTTCCCATATAATTATTTTTTTATCCTCATCTTTAATATTAATACCATTATTTTCTGTTTCAATATTTTCATTCTGAGCTTTACCCAAAGCAATTTCTATATTTGCAATAAGCTCATTGCCCTTTATAGGTTTCAAAATATATCCATAAGCAGATGTATGCTTTGCTTTCTCAATAGTTCTAATATCGCTGTATGCAGTTATATAAATAACGGGGATTTTGAATTCTCTATTTACCATTTCTGCCAAATCAATTCCATCTAATTCTCCTCCTAACCTTATATCCATTAGAATCAGATCTACTTGATTATTTGAAATTATTTTTTTTAATTTTTCCGGCTTACTGCAGTGGTCAACAATGTTATATCCCACTTTTTCCAATCTGTCTTTTATCTCCATTGCTATTAAGTATTCATCTTCTACTATCAGTATATTATTTTTTATCATATTTACTCCTATTATATTCCTATTTCAACTTTAAAGGCTGTTCCTTTACTGTTTTCCATCTTAATACTACCTTCCAACTGTCTCGCAAGATTTTTTACTAGGTTTAATCCTAAAGAATTTCTTGAAACTTCTTCTAAGTTTCCTTTAATGCCTTTTCCGTTGTCAGAAACAGAAATTATTATACTATCAACTTCCTTTGAAATTTTGACTATAATTTTTTTATTAGTTTGGTCTGAAAAGGCATATTTGAAGGCATTTGTTACTAGTTCATTTATTATTAAACCACACAAGATAGCCTTATCTATATCAAGTTCAATGTTTTCTATTTCATCTATTAATTTTATATTATCATTA
>Ga0182239_1000456_pt1 | contig 14899 bp, 10 predicted proteins | sample hydfrate6_PW_210_FD_132456 | JGI IMG/M metagenome (GOLD analysis project Ga0182239, IMG submission 132456) | Subsurface microbial communities from deep shales in Texas, USA - hydraulic fracturing test 6_PW_210 | ecosystem: Environmental > Aquatic > Deep subsurface > Shale gas/oil reservoir >... | reverse complement strand
TCTCCTTCGCTGGTGCGGGCGCTGCCTCCGTCGCGCCAGCTGTGGTTAAAAATTATGCCAGTCCGTCTGCACTCAGACGCTGCTGCAGGCGTTCACTTTTTTCCGCAACCCCTTCGGCCATGACAGTGCGGGATGCGTTCAGGCGGGTTGCGAGGTCTGCATCCGTAGCGGCAAGCAGTTGCACTGCAAACAGCCCCGCATTTTTTGCTCCGGCTTTACCGATAGCCATGCTCGCCACCGGAATTCCTCCCGGCATCTGTACGGTTGCAAGCAGAGCGTCAAGCCCTTTGAGGGCAGTGCTGTCAATGGGAACAGCGATCACCGGCAGGGTTGTTTTGGATGCAACCACCCCCGCGAGATGTGCGGCAGCTCCGGCGCCCACAATAAAAGCACGGATACCACGCTCACGTGCACTTTCGGCGTACTCCAGGGTCCGCTGCGGCGAGCGGTGGGCGCTGGATACAAGCATTTCAAACGGCACATCAAACTCCTGCAGTGCGCGTGCCGCTTCTCGCATCACTTCGTAGTCAGAATCACTTCCCATCAGTATTCCAATTACCGGCTTTTCCATGTGTCTTATTCCTTATTTGGTATCAGTGGTTAATCTCACGTGGCAGAACTCTGGGCCATGCTGGTTCTTTCTTCCCTCTTTACACTTAGTCTCAGGCGTTACGTGCGTTTCAGGGCTTTCTGCCCGATGTCGCGGCGCATCTGCATACCGTCCCAACTGATTTCCGCCGCGCCGGCATAGGCCTTTTCAATTGCCGCTTCAATGGTGTCGTCCCAACCGGTAACGCCGAGAACGCGCCCGCCTGCGGTTACAATGCGTCCACCCTGTGTAGCTGTTCCGGCATGGAAAACGTGGACGCCCTCAATAGCGTTGGCAGCATCAATACCCCTAATCTCATCCCCCTTGGGATAACTGCCGGGGTATCCTCCCGCAGCCAGTACCACACACACGGCAGCGCGCTCATACCATTCGAGTTCGGATACGTTGAGTTCGCCCCGCGCACACGCCTGCAGCACCGGCACCAGGTCGGACTTCATGCGGCACAGCAGCGGCTGGGCTTCGGGATCACCGAAACGCGCATTGAATTCGAGCACCTTGAAGTTATCCCCATCAATCATCAGTCCCACAAACAGAATCCCCTGATAGGGTGTTCCCTCCGCAGCCATGCCGTCAATGGTAGGCTGCACTACTTCGGCTACGATTCGCTGATAGAGGGCATCGGTAACCACCGGCGCCGGGGAATATGCTCCCATACCCCCGGTATTGGGTCCTTGATCGCCGTCAAAAATCTGTTTGTGGTCCTGGGATGAGGCAAGGGGGAGGATGTTCTTCCCATCGGTAAAGGCAAAGAACGATGCCTCTTCGCCGTAGAGAAACTCCTCAATCACTACCGCATCACCGGCATCGCCAAACTTGCCCTGCACCAGAATTTCATCAATGGCTTCAATGGCTTCTGCTTCAGTCTGCGCCAGGATCACCCCTTTACCGGCGGCGAGGCCATCGGCCTTAACCACAATCGGAGCGCCCTGCGCGCGGATATAATCCACTGCGGCATCACGTTGGGTAAAGGAGGCATACGCTGCCGTAGGGATGGAGTACTTCTGCATAATGTCTTTGGAAAATCCCTTGCTCCCTTCGAGCTGAGCCGCGGCTTTACTCGGTCCGAACACATCCAGACCTCCGGCGCGAAATTTATCCGCAATCCCGAGGGTAAGGGGGAGCTCGGGCCCCACCACGGTAAGATCAATCTGCTTCGAGTGGGCAAATTTGTACAGCGCATCGATATCGTCAACCGCAATGGGCACCAGCTCTGCGAATTCGGCAATGCCGGGGTTACCCGGGGCGCAGTAGATCTTATCCACCCCTTTAGATTGGGCGATCTTCCATACCAGGGCGTGCTCCCGACCGCCGCCGCCTACAACCAGAATCTTCATCAATTTCTCCTGCTGCTATTAGCATCCGGCGTCCTCGCCGGGTTCATGTGCTTGTGTTCTGTGTACCTGCCGCCGTTTTGTAGATTTAATGGCGGAAATGGCGCATGCTGGTGAATACCATGGCAATACCATGTTCATCTGCAGCATCGATAATTTCCTGATCGCGAATGGAGCCACCCGGCTGGATTACCGCCGTAACCCCTTCCCTGGCCGCGTTGTCGAGCCCGTCGCGGAACGGGAAGAAGGCGTCAGACGCCATGGCCGAACCCTTCACTTCGAGACCGGCCTGCTCCGCCTTGATCGCGGCAATGCGCGCGGAATTCACCCGGCTCATCTGTCCGGCCCCAACCCCGATGGTCATCCCGTCGCGGGCATACACAATGGCGTTGGATTTCACGAATTTGGCCACACGCCAGCTGAAGAGCATATCTTCCATCTCTTTTTCGCTGGGCTGGCGTTTACTCACCACCTTCATCTCCCGGGTGAGCTCCTGATCAAGATCCTGTACCAGGAGACCGCCATTGACGCGTTTGAATTCCAGGCGGGTGGGATTTTGCCCGGTCCAGGAACCGCATTCGAGCAGGCGCACATTCTTCTTCGCCTTCACCACTTCCACCGCTTCTGCAGATACCTGCGGCGCAATAATAACCTCAACAAACTGGCGCTCCACAATCGCTTTTGCGGTCGCTGCATCCAGGGTGCGGTTGAACGCGATAATACCGCCGAAGGCTGATTCGGAATCGGTACTGAAAGCGCGCTCATACGCGCTGAGGAGATTATCCCCCACCGCTACTCCACACGGATTGGCGTGCTTGACAATGACACATGCAGGGGATTCATCAAACTGCTTGATACACTCCAGCGCCGCATCGGTATCGCCGATATTATTGTAGGACAGCGCCTTGCCCTGCAGTTGGGCAGCGGTCGCCACGCTGGACTGGGTGTTGCCCTTCTCCACGTAAAACGCCGCATCCTGATGGGGGTTTTCTCCGTAGCGCATAACCTGTTTCTGCTGAAACTGCAGGGTAAGGGCGGAGGGGAACTTGCTCTGCTCTGCACCGGTGCGGCACCCGAGCCAATTGGAGATAGCCCCATCGTACGCAGCGGTGTGCTGATACACCTTAACCGCAAGGCGGAAGTTGGTCTGTTCCGATACCTCACCGCCGTTGGTGCGCATCTCCTCCGCAACACAGGCATAGTCGTCCGTATCCACCACCACGGTGACAAAGCGATTATTCTTCGCTGCGCTGCGCAGCATGGTCGGACCCCCGATGTCGATATTTTCAATCGCATCCATCAGGGTGCAATCCGCCTTCGCAACGGTATCTTCAAACGGATACAGATTCACCACAACCATATCAATGGGTTCAATCCCGTGCTCCTCCATCTTATCGGTATGTGCCGGGTTATCCCGCAACCCCAACAGCGCACCATGAACCTTGGGGTGCAGGGTCTTTACCCGCCCATCAAGCATTTCAGGGAATCCAGTATAATCCGCAACGTCCTTGACCTCCAACCCCTGCTCGCGCAACAGGGTTGCGGTGCCACCGGTAGAGAGAATCTCCACCCCGAAATCAGCGAGAACGCGGGCGAAATCCACGATGCCTTCTTTGTCGGAAACGCTTATCAGTGCACGTTTGATAACAGCCATGTCGAATCCTTTCCCAATGTATTGAATTTGGTGCGTGTCAGTCAAATCAGACTAAGACGCTTATGTTTACGTGTTTATGCGCAAACAGACAAGAAAAATCCCGCTGCCGCGCGCTAAAATATAACCTTAACAGACTATCTAACCAAACCGTAATCCGGATATTCTCTTTCTCTTCTTTTCACAGGTTTTATGTAACCCAGGGTTTTCAGAAATTCAGCGCGTTTACAAAGGCGCGTTCAAATGCAGGGGTTCCCGAGAGAGGATAGAGCTGGATCTGCGCTTGCAATTTTTCCACCTCTACGCTCCCCTCTTTACTCTGCAGGAACCGCACCAGCCCGAGCAGCACTCCATCCCGAACAAATTCAACCTTTTTTATCATGTATTCGGGTAGCAGGGCAATTGCGTTCAGCATCTGCGCACGGATGGCACTTCCCAGAGCACCGGTAATATACACGCGCTGGAGTGCTGCGGAATGCATCCCGGCGCGCTGCATAAGACATTCGGCCCCGGCATATACCGCCCCTTTGGCGAACTGAAGCTGGCGGATATCATCCTGGGTGAGGCGCAAATCGACACGCGCATCCCGATAAACCCGCACATACGCCTCCCCTGCTTCTTCAGCTGCAGCATGCGCTCCTCCTGACATGCCGGGCTCAAAACCTATATAGCGCGCCAGATTGGTCTCCACCGCATCCGGATCCGCAATAGTCCCATTGCGCCCCACCAGGCCGTGTTCCAGCGCAGCGGCCAGGGTTTCCACCACCCCACTGCCACACAGCCCCAGCGGAGACACATGCCCCGCGTTGGGGTGCGCCACAGGAATGATATCCACGCAGAAGCGTTCATCCTCGACCTGCACGCTGCGCACGGCACCCGGCTGTGCGGGCATGCCGCAGCTCAGATTGCCCCCCTCAAATGCCGGACCTGCGGCAACCGAGGTTACCAGCCAGCGCGTGCCATCGAAGAGCGCCATCTCGGCGTTGGTGCCCACATCTACAACTAAAGTGCCGGGCGCGACCCTATCCAGCGCATACAATACCGCAAGCAGGTCTCCCCCTACATAGCCACCTACGAGGGGGAACAGATACAGCGGCACCTCCATCCCGGAAACTTCCAGATTGACTCCGGCGCAGGAATCGGGGCGATACGGGGGACGCAGAAGAGCCCTCGCATCGGCGCCCCGGGCGAGGACGCTGATGCCTGAGTTCCCCGCCGCGACCGCACGCGTTACCGCCGTTGCCTTCACTCCGGCATCCTTGCACAAATGATCAAGGACCTCGGCTACGCCGCTTATTAATGCATCACGCAGTTCCTTCCTGCCTTCCGGAGTAGTCGCATATTCGAGGCGGCGGATGATGTCCCGGCCAAACACCTGCTGGGGGTTGAATATCGATGCATGGGCACGAATATGCCCCGTTTGATCCACAAGCTGCCCCGCAAGGGTGGTGGTTCCCATGTCGAGGGCAAACATCAGCGTCTTACTATCCCCGCACATATCAGACATCTCTATTGTGTTCCTGACCCTCTGGTTTATCTGCACCTTTATGTCCGCATACTTCACACTCAGAACCGGGGGTGCCATTCTCAACATTGCCGGGCAGGTACACACGCGGAACCCGCTTACTCACCTGACAGAACACCTCGTAGGAGATGGTGCCGATGCGCTCGGCCCAATCCTCACCGTATACGCACACGTCTCCTTCGCACCCCAGCAGGGTAACATCGTCATACTCTGCGACCCCGGGGACATCAGTTACATCCAGCATGGTCCAGTCCATACATACCTTGCCGATCACCGGCACCTTGCATTTGTTTACAATGGCCTCAAAGCCGTTGGATAGCAGGCGATTGTAGCCATCCGCATATCCCACCGGCACCACCGCAACCAGGGTGGGTCGGGTAGCGATAAAGTTTTGCCCGTAGGAAACCCCACGCCCGCGCGGAAGCCATTTCAGGTGCGCAATCTGGGTACGGAAATTCATCACGGGGTGCAAATCAAGGCGCGTAGCAGCGAGGGGTTGTCCTCCGTAGAGGGATATCCCCGGACGAAGCAGATTACACATGGATGAAGGGGGAGCAAAGCTGGCGGCACTGTTGTAGGTATGGAGATAGCGTGGAGTAAACCCTGCAGCCCGAATCTGTTCCACTCCGCGTGCAAACACCTCCATCTGGATGGCGTTATGCGGGTGTTCCGGCTCATCCGCCAGGGCCATATGGCTCATCACTCCTACTATGTCGATATGCGGGAAATGTCGAAGATGGGCGAGAAACCCGGGCAGATCTTCCAACTGGAGCCCGAGACGTCCCATGCCGGTATCGAGCTTGATGTGACACGCACACCTGCGACCCTGTCGTTTTGCGGCACTGTTGAGGCGCTCCAGCTGTGCATATTCAAATACCGTGGTGTGCATGCGTTCGGTAATGACAATATCTTCCTGTCCCGGCCACGCGCCCCCCAGAACCAGAATGGGCTTCATTATCCCGGCGCGGCGCAGTTCCAGCCCCTCTTCGGCAATCGCAACCCCAAACATGGAGGCTCCGGCATCCTGGAGGGTTTGGGCGACAAAAACCGCCCCATGTCCATATGCATCGGCCTTTACTACCGCCATGATATCCACATCAGTGGCAGTGCGGCGGCGTAACTGCATATAGTTATGCCGTAGAGCGGCCAGATCTATTTCTACCCGGGTGGGTCGATGCGCATAATGCATGGTCGGATATGCTACGTACAGAGAGTTAAATAAATGGGCAAAAGAAGGGGGGGTCTAGCTCTGTTGAGACTGCTTCGCCACCCTGATGGAATGGTGTTTCTTGTACCATGAGGCATTGACAGGTGTAAAGTTATTCTACACATGAGGTTGACACCTTCTCACAGATATCTTAGGGTGACAAAACAACAAGATGCTGGGGGAGTGGTGTATTCCACTGAGAGCTCTTTTGAGCGACCCTTGGAACCTGATCCGGGTTATACCGGCGTAGGGAAGCGACATTAAACACACACTTAGCCAAGTGTTTTTAACCGCACCCCGCCCGGGTGCGGTTTTTTTTATGGGAGAAATTCGCGACTATGCAGCCGAAGGAACACAAGTATAAAATTCACGGCCTTTACGTAATCACTCAGGGGGGTACGGAAGAGGAAATTCTCACAGCCACCGGACTTGCCCTCAACGGCGGTGCAAGTGTTGTGCAGCTGCGGGATAAGCATGCTCCTGTCGCACGTCAACTCCGGCTGGGAAACAAACTCAAGTCCCTGTGCCATGAGTATGATGCGTGTTTTATCGTCAACGACAATGTGGAGCTTGCGCTACGGCTAGGTGCGGATGGCGTCCACCTCGGACAGGACGATGGGGAAGTGGCGCATGCACGTGCACAGTTGGGAGAACAGGCGCTTATAGGGGTTTCCACCCGGAGTGTGGCCCTGGCACAGCGCGCCCAGGAGCACGGTGCCGACTACATCGGGTGCGGGAGCGTCTACCCGACCAGCACCAAGGGGGATGCGGTCCATATTGGTCTTGATGAACTCGGCAGGGTGTGCAAGGCGGTGGACATCCCCGTAGTCGCCATCGGCGGCATCCATGCACGCAATCTCCCTGAGGTGATCCTTCACGGAGCCTGTTCTGTCGCTGTGGTCTCTGCGGTGATGAACGCGCCGCGCCCCGATGTGGCCGCGCGTGAGCTGAGTCTTATGTTCCGGCGTAGCCCCGGCTGTAACGCGACCCAGCCACCCATCGGGAGAGTCCTCACCATCGCGGGCTCCGATTCGGGCGGCGGGGCGGGAATCCAGGCGGATATCAAAACCGTGACCCTGCTGGGCAGCTATGCCAGCAGCGCGATCACTGCCCTTACCGCCCAGAACACCACCGGAGTTCAGGGAATTCACCCGGTGCCTCCTGCATTTGTAGTACAACAGGTACAGTCCGTCCTTGAGGATATCGGCGCAGATGTGGTGAAAACCGGGATGCTGTTCAGTGCGGAAATCATTCGCGCCGTGGCAGAGATTCTGCGCCACGCCCCCACCCTGAACGTCGTCGATCCGGTAATGATTGCCAAAGGAGGAGCCAATCTCCTCCAACCCGATGCAGTAGCTGCATTCAAGGAAGAGATCCTCCCCCTCACCTATCTTCTCACTCCCAATATCCCGGAAGCGGAGGCACTTACAGGGATCAGGATCAGCGACAGAGCGGGGATGGAGGAAGCGGCGCAGGCCCTCCAGCACATGGGCGCAACCCATGTGCTGGTGAAGGGCGGACATCTCACAGGGGCGCCTCTGGATATCCTGCGCTACGCCAATACCACGATAGTGCTGGAAAGGGAGCGCATCAACACCCCCAACACCCACGGCACCGGCTGCACCACCGCCGCTGCCCTCGCGGCACTGCTGGCACGGGGGTTTCCCCTCCCCACGGCAGCCGGGATGACCAAGGATTTTATCCATACCGCGATAACTACAGCACCGGAGCTCGGCCACGGCCACGGTCCGGTAAACCACTTTATTGCTGCGGAATCACTTAAGCGCAGCCTTCATTCACAACATGAGAGGAACGAATAATGACACTGATGGAATCTGCCCGTAAGGGGATAATCACCGACACCCTGCGTCAGGCTGCCGCCGCGGAAGGTATCGATGCGGAAATCCTGCGCCAGCGCGTCGCCGCCGGAACCGTATGCATCTGCCATAACGTAAAGCACACCCACGGTATTCCCCTCGCAGTGGGAGAAGGTTTGACTACCAAGGTCAACGCCAACATCGGCACGAGCAAAGATGACACCAACATCGATAACGAACTCGCGAAGGCGAAGGTCGCCATCGCTGCCGGAGCGCATGCGATTATGGATCTCTCTACCGGGGGTCCCATCGATGAAATCCGCGCCGCCATCATTGCCCAGACCAGCGCAAGCATCGGCACCGTGCCCCTGTATCAGGCAGCGGTTGATACCGTATCCAAAAAAGAAAAAGCCATGGTAGAGATGACGGTGGACGAAATCTTTGACGGCATCAAAAAGCACCTGGATGACGGGGTTGACTTCATCACGGTCCACTGCGGGGTTACGCGCCGCAGCCTCGATGCCATGGACCAGCAGGGACGTATGATGGACGTGGTTTCGCGGGGGGGGTCCTTTACCGCAAAGTGGATGGCGTTTAACGATGCGGAGAACCCTCTGTATGAATACTACGATCGCCTGCTGGAGCTGGTACGTCCCTACGATGCTACTCTATCGCTCGGGGATGGTTTCCGCCCCGGGTGTCTCGCCGATGCGACAGACCGGGCGCAGGTGCAGGAACTCCTCACCCTGGGCGAGTTAACCAAGCGCGCGTGGGATGCCGGGATTCAGGTAATGATCGAGGGTCCGGGACATGTGCCCCTGGATCAGGTGGAAACCAACATCAAACTGCAGAAAAAGCTGTGCAACGGGGCGCCGTTTTACGTGCTCGGCCCCCTGGTAACAGACCTGTCCGCAGGCTACGACCACATCACCTGCGCCATCGGCGGAGCGGTTGCCGCCTCTGCCGGAGCGGATTTCCTGTGCTACGTAACCCCGAGTGAACACCTGTGTCTCCCCAATATCGACGATGTCAAAGAGGGAGTCATCGCAACCCGGATTGCCGCCCACGCTGCGGATATTGTCAAAAAAGTGCCGGGTGCGATCGAAAAAGACCACGCCATGGCCAGGGCCCGCAAAGAGTTGGACTGGGAAACACAGTACGCCCTCGCTCTCGATCCGGAACGTGCCCGGACCCGCCGCAGTGAGAACAAAGCCGCAGATGAGCATGGTGCCTGTACCATGTGTGGAGAGTTCTGCGCGGTAAAAGTTATGGACGAACGCCGCGAATACAATAACCGGAAACAATCGTAACAAATCATTTATTCCAGCGGGCTGCCTCCCCTGCAGCCCGCTCCCTATCCTCGCATAGCCATCTCCTAAATTTCACAAAACGAGCCGCGACAGCATAAACAGGTATGTTATTATACAGCTATGGCGCGAATATTCGTTTCCGCAACTATCAGTATTCCGGAGGGCAACATGAGCAAAAACAATTCTTTCTATAGTCTGCAGACGCTCAGCATATGCATAATCCTTGCAGCATGCTTCTTAGCGGGCGGGTGCAACACAGACCAGAGCACAGAATTAACTCCCCAGCAACAGATGTTACGCGATGGAAAAGAACTTTTTTCACAAAAATGCGCTTCATGTCATGGTGCCCGGGGGAGCGGCATGGGTGCCCGCAGCGGACCTGCGCTGCAAGACAAAGACTACCGCTACGGGAGTGGGCGTGAGACCGTTTTACAATCCATCCGCGATGGACGGAAGAATGGGATGCCGGCGTTTTCTTCTGCTTTAACAAAAACCCAGATTGAAGCCCTGACTGAATACGTGCTCTACCTGCAAAAGTAACGTCCATTCCAGCGTAACCGTACAACAAGGGCTTGTGACCCCCAAGTGATGGGGGGCACAAGCCCGGTCGATAACGGAAGTTGAATATTTATCTTCCGGGTTAAAACTCGAAGCTGTTTGACGGTTCTCTGTCACCAGATAGCTTTCTGCAAGTATGAGTTTTTAACCCTAAGGCGTTTAATCCCCAATGGGTTCTATCTCTATAGGTTCGAGTTTCCAGATATCGCGGTTGTATTCCTGCATGGTACGATCCGTAGAGAACCTGCCGCTGCGCGCGCAGTTGATGATACTCATGCGCAGCCAGCGCTCGCGCTCAACAAACGCTGCCTCGGCGCGTTCCTGCGCTTCGACATAACTGCGAAAATCGGCCAGAGTCACCCACGGATCGCCCGGGTCCATGAGAGAGGCGATGATATCGTCAAAAATCCCCCCTTCAAACTGATTGAAGTGGCCCGATTTGAGCAACTCCATCACTCGGTGCAGATCCTGATCCACCTCAAGTACTTTGGCCGGATCGTAGTGGTGCCGATGTTCCTGTACTTCCTCCACCTTCATCCCGAACAGGAAAAAGTTGTCCTCCCCCACCTCATCCAGGATCTCCACATTGGCTCCATCCAGGGTACCGATGGTAACCGCTCCGTTCATCATGAATTTCATATTCCCGGTGCCTGAAGCCTCCTTACCCGCAGTGGATATCTGCTCGGACAGATCGGTTCCGGTGCATATCACTTCCATAGTGGAGACATTGTAGTCGGGGATAAACACAATTTTCAGCGCATCGCCGATATCCGGATCGCGGTTGATCACCGCCGCCACATTGTGGATTAGCTTGATGATTTTCTTGGCCATGCCATAGCCGGGAGCGGCCTTCCCTGCAATAATGGCGCAGCGCCGGGCCTCGGGTTGAAAGCCGTCAAACTTCATGCGCGCGTACATATGAACAAGGTGGAGCACGTTAAGGAGCTGGCGCTTGTATTCGTGGATCCGCTTTACCTGCACATCAAACAGCATCGCGGTGTCAACCTCGATGCCGGTACGCTCTTTGACCAGATCTGCCAGGCGTTGTTTGTTCTGCCGATGCACTTCATCCCAGGCATCCATAAAATCTGTATCTTCAAGATGCTGCTCCAAGGCCTTTAAGTGGGTCAGATCCACCAACCAGTCGGTGCCGATGGTGTTACTGAGCAATTCACGCAGACCGGGATTGGCCACCGCGAGCCAACGCCTGGGGGTGACGCCGTTGGTTTTGTTGTTGAACTTCTCCGGCCATAGTTCGTAAAAATCCCGAAACAGTCCCTTTTTAAGCAATTCCGAGTGGATTGCCGCCACCCCGTTGACGGAAAAACTTCCCACCAGAGCCAGGTGCGCCATGCGGATACGCTGATCTTCGCTGATCAGCGACATACGCTTATAGCGCTCCTGATCGAGGGGCCACTTCATGGAAACCTGGGAGAGGAAGCGGCTGTTGATTTCGTAGATGATCTCCAACAGACGTGGCAGAAGTTTTTGAAACATCTGCACCGGCCAGGTTTCCAGCGCTTCGGGCAGGAGGGTATGGTTGGTATACGCCATGGTTCGGGAAACTATCTCCCACGCTTCTTCCCACGCCATGTGCTCCTCATCCACCAGGATACGCATGAGCTCCGCCACCGCAAGACTGGGATGGGTATCGTTGAGTTGAAATACATTGTTGACGGCAAAGGTGCTGAAGTCATCACAGTGAGCACGTTTCCAGTGTTTAATGAGGTCGGAGAGACTCGCAGACACCAGAAAATACTGCTGGCGCAGGCGCAGTTCTTTGCCACTCTCACTCGCGTCGTTGGGATAGAGTACCATGGTTATACTCTCAGCCGCCTTTTTCTCGGCCACGTTGTCGTAGTAGGAGACGGTGTTGAACTCGCTGAGGTTGAAATCCTCCGCTGACGCCGCAGACCACAGACGCAAGGTATTGACGGTATTGTTCTTGTAACCCGGCACCGGAACATCATAGGGGATGGCCAGCACCTCTTCGGTATGATCCCAGTGCACCGTAAGCTTCCCGTGATCGTGGGGATCGCGGTAGCTTCTGGTGGTGCCACCGAACTTCACCACACAGGTGTAGTCTGAGCGTCTTATTTCCCACGGGTACTCACCATACGCCAACCACTGATCGGGCTCCTCTATCTGATAGCCGTTCTGGATACGCTGGCGGAACATCCCGTAGCGGTAGCGCAAGCCGTATCCCACTACCGGCAGTTGCAGGGTGGCACAGCTATCCATGAAACATGCGGCCAGCCGCCCCAGACCGCCATTGCCCAGTCCGGCGTCGTGTTCAGCACTTTCCACCTCTTCGAGATCCAGCCCCACCTCGTAGAGCGCTTTGCCGGTGTTGCGATCAATCCCCAGATTGAAGAGATTATTGCTTAACGAGCGCCCGATGAGAAACTCCATGGAGAGATAATACGCACGTTTGGTATCGGCTTCGTAATGGGCGAGCCAGGTCTGCTTCCAGCGCGCCATGAGTCGATCGCGCACCGCATACGCCAGCGCTTTATACAGATAGTATTTCTGCGAACGCAGATGCCGTCCGAACGCGTTGTACAGGTAGTGAAGAAAACTGGTCTCGATATTGTGCTCGTCATTGCCGAGACAACGCAGCGCTTTACGCAGTGCCTGCGCATCCTGTTCATCGTAGGTATATGGAACCATGTATGCTCCTGGTCTCTTCTGAGATGTTGTTCTGGTTGTTTAAGCCCGGGGATATCCGGGCGGGTCTATCCCTGATATATATCGAGATATGCTGCCGCACTGCGCTGCCAGCCGAAATCCTGCGTCATGGCATGTTTCTGCACTTTCTGCCAGGTGCGTGGTTTGCGATACAACTCCAGCGCATGCTCCATGCAGCGCCGCAATTCTGTCAGGGTGGCCTCCTGCATAACAAAGCCGGTTGCGTTCCCGGTGGCTATATTCTCTGCGGAAGCATCGACCACCGTATCCCTGAGCCCCCCAGTGGCGTGAACTATGGGCAGGGTCCCATATGCAAGGCTGTACATCTGGTTGAGACCACAGGGTTCAAAGCGTGACGGCATAAGAAACATATCCGCTCCCGCTTCAATCTGATGTGCCAGATCTTCTGCATAGCCGATACGTACAAACACGCGCTGGGGATAGCGCCGTGCCAGAGTGGTAAAACCCTCTTCATAGATACGCGCGCCGGAGCCAAGGATCACAAAATTGGCGTCCGTTTCTTCCACCAGGAGTGGAATCGCCTCCAGAAGCAGATCCGCTCCCTTCTGCTCTACCATGCGCCCTACCGAACCCATTAGGGGCGCAGCCATATCAATTTGCGCCTGCGCCGGGGCCAGGGTATGGAGCATATGCTCTTTGTTGCGCTTTTTCTGCGCTACGCGCCCCTTTTTCACCGAATAGGGATAGGCAATATAAGGATCGCGCGCCGGATTCCACACCTCGGTGTCGATACCGTTGAGGATCCCGCTCAATCGGCCCTGCGCGGCACACTGCTGCAGAACCCCTTCAAAACCAAAACCCCGGGTGGGGGCACATATTTCCGCAGCGTAGGTGGGGCTCACCGTAGAAACATGCTCTGCGCATACAAGCCCCCCTTTAAGCATGGAAAATTCGCCGTAAAATTCGAGCATGTCCGGATTCCACCACCTATCAGGGAGCCCGAGTCCAGCGAAGAGCGAATAGGAAAATTTCCCGGCGTAGGAGAGGTTGTGGATGGTAAACACACTCCGTGGCCTCGTAGGGACATCAGATGCAAACAGGCGCATGAATGCGGGCACCAGACCGGTCTGCCAGTCGTTGCAGTGCACCACATCCGGCACCCAGTCTAGATCAAGCTGGTCCAGTGCCACCCGGGCCACAACCCGACTGAAGAGGCCAAAACGCTCGCCGTTATCCCACCAGTCATTGCCGTGCTCATCCTGATACGGATTCCCGGAACGATCGAAGAGACCCGGGATATCCACCAGCAGCAAAGTCACGCCGCTGTCACTTTCGGCACGCAGGATCCGCACCCGGCGTTCGATGCCGCAACTGACTTCAGTGGTGTGCGCCACCTCGTAGACCGACTCCAGTTGCTCCAACACATCCAGATACGCAGGGAGAATAACGCTTACTTCATGATTCAGCTGTTGCAGGGCGGTACTCAGCCCTGCGGCAACATCAGCCAGACCTCCGGTTTTTACCAGAGGGTATATTTCCGAAGTTGCAAATAGAACCCGCATTTTACCTTACTCCTCAAGTTGCAAAACTACAAAACCCAGGGGCGGCAGAGTCACCACGGCACTGCATTCGCGCCCCATCCAGGGTTGATTACTGGTGTTAACCGCGCCACTGTTACCCCTATTGGAACCGCCATAAACCGCAGCGTCGGAGTTGATGCGTTCACGATAGGTTCCATTCTGCGGCATCCCGACGCGATACTCTTCGCGCACCACCGGGGTGAAATTAAACACACACACCATTCGGCGTGCCGGAGTGGTACGCGTATCTTTACGCACAAAACTCAGTACCGATTGTTGATTGTCATTGCAGTCAATCCACTCAAAGCCCTTGGCTTCAAAATCATGCGCATACAGAGCGGAATCCTCAGCGTAGAGTTGATTCAGATCGCGCAGCAGCATTTGCACTCCGCGATGCTCCGGCTCTTCGCATAAATACCAGTCGAGGGCTTGCTTATCCCTCCACTCACGCCACTGGGCAAACTCACCCCCCATGAAGAGAAGTTTTTTCCCGGGGTGGAGCATCTGATAGCCGAACAACAGACGCAGATTGGCAAATTTCTGCCAGCGATCTCCGGGCATTTTATCCACCAGGGAGCGTTTCTGATGCACCACCTCATCATGTGAAAGGGGAAGGATAAAGTTCTCCTGATATGCATACAGCTGGCTGAAGGTGAGGCGT
>Ga0182239_1000453_pt1 | contig 14917 bp, 18 predicted proteins | sample hydfrate6_PW_210_FD_132456 | JGI IMG/M metagenome (GOLD analysis project Ga0182239, IMG submission 132456) | Subsurface microbial communities from deep shales in Texas, USA - hydraulic fracturing test 6_PW_210 | ecosystem: Environmental > Aquatic > Deep subsurface > Shale gas/oil reservoir >... | reverse complement strand
GTGCCGTAAAAAGTTCAAGATCAAGGCTTGCGCAATTTCGAAGAATGCAGCGTACTTATCCGTACGTGAAATTCTGAGAAATTGCGCGTAACGCAGATATTGGACTTTTTACGGCGCCATCAGTTTTAAGTGATTAAGTGTTAAGTGAAATCAAGAGGTTATTTTTTTATTAGTTGTCGGTTATAGAAGATTCAGGACTTCCTTAGCGTGTGTTCAATGTAAGTCCGGCAGGGCATGTGCGGCAAATTGCAAATTCTGATGGGTTTGCTTAAAACTATTGAAAAAATCTATGGAAGCGATTTTCACATGGATCTCTGGCAGCTCAAAATCTTTAAAACAGTCATTGACCTGGAGGGGTTTTCCCGGGCAGCCGAAGCCATTCACCTCACCCAGCCCACGGTGAGCAGTCATATCCGGGACCTGGAAACCCACTTCGGCTGCCGGTTAATTGACCGGATGGGCAAAACCGCCAAGGCCACCCGGGCCGGGGAACTGCTGTATGAATATGCCGACCGGATGCTGAAGCTGGCAGCGGAAACCGAAAGCGCGGTGGCCGAATTTCTGGGTCATATCAGCGGCCAAATCGCCATCGGCGGCAGCACCATTCCGGGCGGCTATATTCTGCCCCGGCAGATCGGCGGCTTTACCCGCACCTATCCGGAGGTTCGAATCCGGCTTCATGTCAGCGACACCCGGCAAATCATTGATGACGTGCTCAACGGACGGCTGGATTTCGGCATGGTGGGTGCGGAAGCCGAAACCGACCGTATTGTCCAGAAAGCGCTGATCCGCGATGAAATGCGGCTGATTGTGCGGGCCGATCATCCCTGGGCCGATCGCAGGGAAATCGATCTGGACCGGCTCTGCAGCCAGCCCTTTTTGCTCCGGGAACCCGGATCCGGCACGAGAAAATCCCTGGAGCAGCAGCTGGCCAGGGCCGGGTTCAATATGGACAGCTTCACTGTAGCGGCTGAACTGGGCAGCACCGCCTCGGTAATTCAGGGCATCAAAAGCGGCATGGGCATCTCAATTCTGTCGCCCATTGCCGTGGAAGACGAGCTCAAAGCCGGGTCCTTGAAAGCCCTGGCTGTAACCGGGCTGGATCTCTTCCGGCACTTTTACCTCACCACCCTCCGGGAGCGGACCCCGTCGCCTGCCAGCCGGGCCCTGATGGATTATCTGGAAAAACAGATGGCCCCGGCTTGACCGGCGGCCGGGGGTCTGGTAAGGGGAAGCCAACCTTTGGGAAAAACCGGGACATCATGGATCAACACGCCTTTTTAAAAAATATCGCCATTGTTTTAAACCGGCCAAGGTACCCGGAAAACATCGGGGCCGCGGCCCGGGCCATGTGCAACATGGGCCTGGGGCGCCTGATCGTGGTCAGCCCGGAAAATTTTGACACCAGCCGGATTCTCACCCTGTCCACACACGCGGCCGCAGGTGTGGCAAACGCCATCGAAGTCTTTGATGATCTGCAGACCGCGCTTGGCGGTTTCAGCTACGTGGCCGGCACCACAGCCCGGCTCGGGGGGCGGCGGCAGGTTCTTTCCTCACCGGAAAAAACAGCAGCAAAACTGATTTTTGTCAGCGCACAAAACCAAGCGGCTGTTTTGTTCGGCCCCGAGGACCGGGGCCTGACCAATTCCGAACTGCGGTTCTGCCACGGCCTTGTCCATATTCCCACTGCCGGGTTTTCCTCCATCAACCTGGCCCACTCGGTAACCATTATGTGCTATGAACTGTTTAAGGCCGCGCTTGCCCCGCCAAAGACCTTTTCCCCGAAACTGGCCGACCGCAGACAGCTTGATGCCATGTACGCCCAGTTAACCGAGACCCTGGTGCGCATCAACTATCTGCAGCCGGAAAACCCGGATCACTGGATGGACCGGTTCCGGCGATTTTTCTCCCGCCTTCCCCTGCGCGCCGGGGAAGTGAGCCTGATCCGGGGCATCTGCCGGCAGATCAACTGGTATGCGGGCAAATGCTACAAAGACGGGAAAAACGGCAACCCTCCGGATCCGGCCCTTGACCTTGAAAATTCCGAGGATTCCTGAACCCTCCGTGTTTTTCCGTTCCCAGCCCGGCTGACGCCTGAATGAATTTCTTGACATCTCCCGGATTTCTCATAAAAATAGAAAAAGAAATCAACTCTGAATTTATCCGATTCTTTAACCAGCCCGAATTATAAGGAGGTGTTCTCATGGACAAAATTCTCCGCATCCAGATGGGTCCGGACCATCCCCCCAAAACTGTCACAGAACCCATAGGCGATTACGCCGGCTTTGGCGGCCGGGGCATGACATCGGCGGTGGTGGCCAAAGAGGTCCCGCCCCTGTGCCATCCCCTGGGTGCTGAAAACAAGCTGGTCATCGCCCCGGGACTGCTCAGCGGAAGTGCTGCAGCCATGTCCGGCCGGATTTCCGTGGGATGCAAAAGCCCGCTGACCGGCGGCATCAAGGAGGCCAACTCCGGCGGCCAGGCCGCCCAGGTGCTGGGCCGGCTCGGGTATGCGGCCATTATCCTGGAAGGAAAACCCGCAGAGGACAAACTCTATAAGCTCGTGGTAAACAAGGACGGCGTGGAGATCCTGCCGGCAGATGATTTAAAAATGCTCGGCAACTACGATGCCGTGGAAAAACTCACCTCAGAGTACGGCGACAAGATCTGCTGTCTGTCCATCGGCCAGGCCGGGGAGATGAAGCTGGGGGCCGCCACTGTGGCGTGCACGGACATGGAACTTCGTCCCTCCCGGCATGCCGGCCGCGGCGGGGTCGGCGCGGTGATGGGCAGCAAAGGGATCAAGGCCATCGTTCTCGATGACTCGGGCCTGTCCATGCGTTCGCCCAAGGATTCAGACAAATTCAAGGAAGCCAACAAGGCTTTTGTGGCCGGCTTAAAACAGCACCCGGTCACGGGCCAGGGCCTGCCCGCTTACGGCACCAACGTGCTGACAAACGTGGTCAACGAGGCAGGGGGTTACCCCACCTATAATTTTAAAACCGGCCGGTTTGACAAGGCCGCGGCCATCAGCGGCGAAACCCAGGCGGAAACCGAAACCGCCCGGGGCGGCAAGGCCACCCACGGCTGCCACCGGGGATGCGTGATCCGCTGCTCGGGCACTTACATGGACAAAGACGGCCATTACCTGACCAAGCAGCCCGAGTATGAAACCGTGTGGGCCCACGGCGGCAACTGCGGCATTGACGATCTGGACAGCATTGCCATGCTCGACCGGCTGGACGATGATTTTGGCCTGGATACCATCGAAATGGGCGCCACCATCGGAGTGGCCATGGACGCGGGTCTGGCGGAATTCGGAGATGCGGCCAGGGCCATCGAGCTGGTCAAAGAAGTGGGCAAGGGCACGCCCCTTGGCCGGATTTTGGGCTCGGGTGCGGGCGTGACCGGCAAGGTATTTGGCGTGGAAAGGGTACCTGTGGTCAAAAACCAGTCCATGCCCGCCTATGATCCCCGGGCGGTGCAGGGTATGGGGGTCACTTATGCCACCTCCACCATGGGCGCGGACCACACGGCCGGATACGCGGTAACCGCCAATATCATGGGCGTGGGCGGAAACGTGGACGCACTGAAGCCCGAAGGCCAGATCGAGCTTTCGCGCAATCTCCAGATTGCCACCGCAGCCATTGACTCCACGGGCATGTGCCTGTTTATCGCATTTGCCATCCTGGACCAGGAGGAAACCTTCCAGGCCCTGGTTGACATGATCAACTCCTTTCACGGCCTGAACTTCACAGGCGATGATGTCACGGAGCTGGGCAAAAAAATCATGAAGATGGAGCGGGACTTTAACGAGCGCGCAGGTTTCGGCCCCAAAGACGACCGGCTGCCGGCCTACTTCCAACAGGAACAGCTGGCGCCCCACAACATCACTTTCCAGGTCAGTGATGCGGATCTGGACACGGTGTTTGACTTCTGATTGCAGCAACCGTGTGAAAACCGACACAACGCGCCCCGGACGAAAAACCGCCTTTTTTCTTCGGGGCGCTTTTGTTGATGAGCCTGTAAAAAGACTTCTTACGATTCCATCTTTGTTGAAAAAGGACCAGATTGCGCTTATGACATCCGTTGCTGAGCCGTCCGTGGAAATGACCCTGATCGTGCCTCAAAACCGGCTTTCCCTCATGCGGCTTGTTTTCGGCTACGGCATCCGGTTTGAGGCGTCTGCCGGCACGCGGGTCAGCGATTTTTTGCAGCAGGCCCTGTGCACGGATGCCGACTATATTGAAAACCGGATACAGACCCTGTTCATGGACGGCCGGGCCGTGGACGACCCGGAATCAGAAGAGATTCACAACCCCTGCACCCTTGCGGTATCAGCGGCCATGCCCGGGGTGTTCGGGGCGGCCTTTCGCAAGCAGGGAACATACAGCGGACTGCGGCGGCATTGCAGCCAAATCCGGTCAAACCAGGAAAACCGGGTCAAACAGGGAGGGCTTGTTGCGGTCACGGTCAAATGCTTCAACCAAGTGGCTGCAGACCTGGGAGATGAACTGCTTGAATCGGGAGTGGTCATGGAGATCAAGGATTTTCTGGACTTCTGGGCCCGTCAGGGATCCATCCTTGAAAAAGACAATGCAGAGGTTTCGGTCAATAATACAAGGATCCATGCCGGAGAAGTGACAGAAATGCTTAGCCAGAAGACAGGCGCCCTGCGCCTTGAAATCCATGCCGCAAACGCACAGGGGCATTGAGCGGAATAGCCCGGGACCGCCGGGACATGGAGCTATCCGCCGCCCACGGGCGGAAACACCCCCACCCGGTCGCCTTCTGAAACAGCGGTGTCCAGGTCCTTGCGCACGCCGTTGACAAACACGATCTTGACCTCTTTTTCCGGGACCCCGAAGATTTTCAGCAAATCCCGGGCTGTTGCCCCGGAAGGGGCCGAAACAACAGCCTTTTTTTCCGCCCGGGCATCTTCAGGCAGGTATCGGGCCAGTGAGGCATACAGGTAAAAATCAATATTCATTTTCCATCCCCGTGCTGGTTAAGGGATTTTTCACACAAGGTGTCCATATGAATCCACACACAGACTCCCGCCTTGGCCGGACAGTGGCAGAAATGGCGGAAAAAATCAATGATCCGGCCAAAAGGCCCGTGCGGGTGATTTCCGAGGCCCGGGCGCAGAAGGCGGCAGATCTTTGTCAAACCGGCCTGGCACAGGTCTATATGGCCGCCCTGGAAGCCGGCATCTGGCCCGTGCGCTACATGCGAAACGCAGCAAGCCTTTCCACGCAGGAACAACTCAAACTGGCCAAATCCGGCATTGCCGTTATCGGCGCCGGCGGCCTGGGCGGTCATATCGCGGCCGGCGCCGCGCGCACGGGCATCGGGAAAATCACCATTGCCGATCCGGACGCATTTGCCGAATCCAACCTCAACCGCCAGGCAATGTGTTTTTCAGAAACCCTTGGCACAAACAAGGCAGAGGCCGCAAAGTCGATTCTGGCTGCAATCAACCCGGCGGTTGACGTGCGGGCTTTTACCGTGGCCATGGACCGGCAAAACGCAGAAGAGATTCTTGAGGGGGCGGATGCGGCAGCCGATGCCTTAGACAGCGTGGCTGCCCGGCTGACCCTTGCCGCCGCCTGCAGGCAGGCCGGCATCCCCCTGGTGCATGCTGCCATTGCCGGGTTTGAAGGCCAGATCATGACCGTGTTTCCCCGGGATCCCGGTCTGGAAACCCTTTACGGAAAACCGGATCAGCAAGGCGCTTCCGACCCGGCTCCCGAGGCCATGATGGGGGTTCCCGGGGTCACCCCGGCGCTCATGGCAACCCTACAGGTTATGGAAATCATCAAGGTTCTTTTGGGCCGGGGCCGGGTTCTGCGAAACCGGATGCTTTACGTGGATCTGGAAAATGCCGGATTTCAGGAATTTTCCTTTAACGGCGAACCAGACCCGTCCTGATTGTCCATCAATTGCCTGACCCGGTGCTCGATCTCATCTCTGACCTGCCGCATCACATCCATGGACTGGCCGGCCGGATCAGGCAGGTCCCAGTCCACATATGACACCCCGGGAATATAAGGGCACTGCTCGCCGCAGCCCATGGTCACGATCATGTCCGGCCGGGTGCCGGAAAGAACATCGTCTATGGAGCGCGGGCTGAGATGGACCATGTCCAAACCCTTTTCCGCCATGGCTTCCTGCATCATGGGATTGGCGGCCGGGACCGGGGTGCTGCCGGCGCTTAACGCATCAATGCGGCCGCCGGCAAGGTACCGGGCAAACCCTGCTGCCATCTGGCTGCGGCAGGCGTTTTCCCGGCAGGCAAACAGGATTTTTTTCCGGGCCAGAAGCGAATCCAGGCTTGCGGCGCAGGATTGGATGTCTTCGGCCACCCCGGGGTGATGGGTCAGATCGCCCGGGGCCTCGATTCTGCGGTAGACAATGGAATCGGTGTAGTCCGCGCCAACAGCGTCAAAAAAATACCGGGACGTGAGCTTCATGCCGTCAAACAGGTTTTTGCCCCTGGTGGCGCCCACGGAAAGAAGCAGACCCTTTCGCCAGGGCCGGCCCGGATCTTCCAGATCCAGGCGGTACTTTCGCGACCACAGGGCCTGGGTACGGTCAATGAGCGCCTTGATGTGCGCGGGAAAATTATAGAAATAAACCGGCCCGGCCAGGATCACCACATCGGCCCGGCGCAGCATGGAATAAATCCGGGCGGCCATGTCATCGTCTGCAAAAACGCAAATGCCTTTTTCCTCACAGTATCCGCAGCCGATACACGGCTCCACCCGCAGCATGCGGGCCTGAATCTTTTCGGTGTCCGAACCCTTTTCTTTAAGGTAATGAAGCAACCCATCCAGTAAAAAATTGGTGTTGCCCTTTGCCCGCGGGCTGCCCTGAAGACCCAAAACGTACATCATTCCTCCTGTTGTGTCCGGGTGATGGCTGAGACCGCCCTTTGGGCGAGTTCTCCAACAGAGACCCGATAAAGCTGCCAGTCTTCAAAAAATTCGATCACAGCCCGGTCTGAAGTCAGTGCATGAACCCGGTCGAGATTTTCCGGGCTGCCCGTATTGCCGGCTGCCCAGCCCCCGATGCCGCGGTGATAAGCATCATTCGAATCAAGAAACCCGGCGATATGCGGTGCTGCCCATGCGGCCATCTGCGGCCGGACCCGGGCCAGTTCCCCCAGGCCCCAGAGCAGCCCGCGCTGAAGACCCGGGTGTTCCAGAAAATTTTGTCCGGGATCAATGTAGGAGCACAAGACACTGGCGTATTCAGCGGCCAGCAGGGAATTTCGGGCCATGGCCGCGCCCATTGCCTCGGGCGCGCCCCAGCCGATGCCCCCGGACTCGTCATTTAGCATCCACATGAACCGGCGCATGATCACCCTTGCCGACTCAGGCTCTGCTTCGGCCAGATCCGCGGTGACAATGCCGGCGGCAGTAACTGCACGCCAGCGGATCAAGGCATCTGCTTCATAAAAATGCGATATCAAGGCATTAATGGCCTGCCTGGGCCGATGGCCGCCAATGCGGGCCATGGCCTTGTCCTGCCCGGAATCGGCCAGCACCTGCCGGATTTCACGTTTCAGGGCTCTGGCGCCGGTCACGGCTAAAATACCAGTATTTCGTAATCCTGGTCCCGAAAACCCGCAAAGGAGGGATGCCCGGACATGTCATCGAGCAGTTCCAGGCCCTGTTTTTGCGCAGATGCCTGGGTGCCCATCTGCTTGGAGCAGGCCCGGCACACCCCGGCCACCAGTTTTTGGTCGATAACCTTGCGCCACATTCCGTAAGTTGCTGTTTTTTCGTTTTCCAGGCCGGGCAGCAGCTTGGTGGCCTCGCCTTCCAGGACCACCTGGACATCATATCCACGCTCATGCATATCCAGGGTGTTTAACAGCACATGGGTAAAACACATGGGATCATCATTGAATACAAACAATGCCACTTTTTTCATGATTCCTCTCCTGCAGGGGCCTGAGGATTCCAGCGGATGCAGTCGGCCGGGCAGTGCTTGATGGCTTCATCCACGCATTCTTTCGGATAGAACGGCAAAGAAATCACCCGGACGTACCCGGCATCGGTCATTTCAAACACATCCGGGCAGAGATCCGCACACACGCCGCATTCAATACAATCGGCCAGTTCAACCTCAGGCTCAGCCTCAGGGGGGTTTGCGTTATTCATTGACGGCCTGTCCGATGCGGCGGCCGAAATCCACGCACTGTGCCACGGCATCGGCGTCGGGCACGTACTGGATCCGAAGGCCCTTATCAATGATCTGCAAGCCCATGGCTTCGAGCTCGGCCTGGATGATCTTCACGGATTCCCCGCTCCAGCCGTAGGAGCCGAATGCCGCGCCCAGACGATTTTTGGGCTTCAACCCCTTTACATAGGTCAACACATCGGCCACGGTGGGAAAAATATTGTTGTTTAATGTGGGCGAGCCGAACACAAAAGCCCGGGCATCGAGGAGCTCGGTCATGATCTCGCTTCTGTGGGAGCTGCGAATATGGATGGGCTTGACAGCGACCCCGGCTTCGGCGATGCCGTCGGCAATGGCTTCGGCCATGATCCGCGTGCTTTTCCACATGGTGTCATAGACCACCACGGCCTTGTTTAACGGCTCCTGTTGGCTCCAGGCAACATAGGCGTTGATGATTTTGGCCGGGTCCGTTCGCCAGATAATCCCGTGATCCGGACAAATCATGCGGATATCCAGACCCATTTGGGTTACCTGCTCCACCAGTTTTAAAATTTTAGGCGCATACAGCAGCAAAATATTGGCAAAATATTTCTTTGCATGGGGCATGACAGCATTGCCCATCACGTCATCAAACATTTCATAGCCGGCATAATGCTGGCCGAATGCGTCGCTGGAAAAAAGAATCCCGTTGGTCTTGTCAAAGGTAAACATGCTGTCGGGCCAGTGCAGCATGCGGGTCTCAAGAAACACCAGGTCCCGGCTGCCCAGGGAAAGCTCCTCGCCGTTTTCCACTGCCCGGTAGTTGAGGTTCTGGGAAAAATGCTGGGACAGGTTCTTTTTGCCCATCTTGGAGCACAGCACCGGCTTGTCTTCACCGATATAGTGCATCACCCGGGGCATTCCTCCGGAATGGTCCATCTCGGTATGATTGCTGATCACCATGTCAATTTTTTTCGGATCCACCACCTGGGCGATATTGGCCAGCAGCTGGTCGGCAAATTCCTTTTTGACAGCGTCAATGAGCACGATTTTCTCATCCACAATCAGAAAGGCATTGTAACTTGTGCCCTTTTCCGTGGAATATCCGTGAAAATCCCGGATATTCCAGTCATGTACGCCGACATGATAAACGCCTTTTGCGATCTCCACCGGTTTCATCCCCTGCGTCCTCTCTATTGCCTGTTTTTTTGATTTTTTTTGTCTTGATCGTGTTATGGGTTCAAACGCGTACAGATTGTAAAACCTGCATGGGCTTGAAAAAAGCAAACCGGTTTCAGGAGCTTTTCCCGGGCGGGAGTGCAAAATGCCTGAAACCGGTTTTACGGTTCTATGCCTGTTTTTCAAAATCCGCCTTGGGCGCACCGCAGACCGGGCATTCCCAGTCGGCGGGAAGATCCTCAAAACTTGTTCCCGCTGCAACGCCGTTGTCGGGATCACCCTGGGCCGGGTCATACACATATCCGCAAATAGTGCAAACATACTTGTCCATGTTTTTGTCCTCCTGTTGGTTCAGCTAAAAATCATTCCAGTTTGGCCGCCACCTGACGGCCGTAATCCTGTGCCATCTTGATGCCGCCGCCAAGGCTGCTCCTTTTGAGCATCAGCGGTCCGTCGACCATGTTCATGTGAAACCGATATTGCGGGTTTCGCCAGCTCGTGTGGCGTATACCACCAGCGCCTTTGCCATATTTTCTGCCCTTGTGACGGATTGCTATCGTTTGGACCCGATCCGGTCGTCACGGCCCGAATCCGCGCAATCCGGAGTGTAGCAGGAATTGTCCACGAATTCGCATTTTTCCTTGCATGACGGACACTGTTTCGGCGGCGCATCCGCCTCAAATGTGTATCCGCAGTTGCTGCATTTCCAGCTGGCCATAATGTGACCTCCTTTGCATGGTCTCGGTTGAAGGGCACTGATCCGGTGCCGGCGGGGAAATTATTTTTTAAGCTTGGTCAGTTCCCCGCTCAGCAGGCGGATATGCCCCATTTCTTCCTTGATGATATTTTCAAGCCGGTTTTTTCCGTATTTTTCCGGCACCAGTTCCTTCATGCCCAGATAAAGCACAATGGAATCTTTTTCCGCCTGGATGGCGGCCATTAAAATTTTTTCCATGGAAGATGTGTCAATGGGTTTTTCAAAAAACACGCGAATGTCTGCCAGGGCTTTGAGATAATTTTCCGCGTCTCCCTCTGGGTCAAATACGGTCTGGGTTTTTTCCTTTTCTTTTAACTCAGCGCGCATCTGCCCGAAAAGCCGCTTGTGATCTGCTTCCATATCCGCCAGATTGTTAAGCATTTCCTTATTTTTGGGGTCGTCCACATCCTGTGCGGCTTTGCGGTAAAACTGCTCTCCGTTTATCTCAATGTCCTCGGCCAGCTTAAAAACATCATCAGCGCTGAAATCAAATGCAGCCATCACTTCCTCCGTTGTCTTAAAGTTAACAAACCAGCACTTTTCACAAAAATAATGCCTATAATTTTTTTTGCCAGTCCCATGCCGGCTGACTGCTGCAGATGCCGGCCAAAAAGTCAAAGACGGTTACCGCCAGTTGCCTTTCTGCATGTGAGCGGCCTTTTCGGCTTCAGCCCGTTTGCGGATTTTGTAGCCCGCATCCCGGATCACTCCGTAAAGAACGCCGCAGCCCGCATCCTCCCGCTCGGCATCGCCATCATCGGCAAGTTCCAGCATGGCTTTGACAAGTTCCATTGTTCTTTTAATATTTTCGTTGGCCGGTTTCAATACCTGAAATCCATCATTTTTGTGAATGCTGGCATTTACTTTTGCGCTGACAGGGTTTGCAGCTGCTTTTGATTTTTCGCTGAATCATATATTAACAATATTACAACTTTCATGCCAAAACACTGCTGCGCCGGCCGGAAATTTTGGGAAACAACCTGTTTTCACGCAAAAAAGCAAACTTTCAAGTTAAATAAAATTTAATATAAAAACAAATTGTTATTTTTATAATAGGGATTGCGGCAGGAGATCATCAGGCCATGCAGACATATTCGGCAATGCAGGGATTTTGTTTTCTTTCTTTCGGTTTTGGTGTATCAGGGCTGTATCATGGTACAAAATTGTTTCATTCAATGGCCAAAACTCATTGCCGGCACGCTGATTTGCCGATACAAACGGTTTCTTGCAGACATCCGGCTGGCAACCGGCGAGACGGTAACGGCCCACTGTCCCAATTCCGGGAGCATGGCCGGATGCAGCCAGCCCGGAAGGCCCGTTTACATATCTGTTGCCGACAATCCCCGGCGCAAACTCAAATACACCTGGGAACTCATTGAAATGCCCGGCTCCCTGGTGGGCACAAACACCCTGGTGCCCAACCGGCTGGTGCGCAGATGTGCGGAATCCGGCGTGATCCCGGAACTGTCCGGATATGAATCCATCCGGGCCGAAGTGCGGGCCGGGGAGCACACCCGGTTTGACCTGATGCTGGAAAGCCGCCAATCCGGAAAATGCTGGGTGGAAATCAAAAACTGCACCCTGGTGGAAAACCAGACCGGATATTTTCCGGACGCGCAAACCCAGCGCGGCCGAAATCATCTAAAAGAGCTGCAGCGCCAGGCCGCAAAAGGCCACAGGTGTGTGATGTTTTTTTTGGTACAGCGCATGGACGCCGTGGCATTTATGCCGGCAGATCATATTGATCCCGCATACGGTGAGGAATTGCGAAGAGCTGTGAAAAACGGGGTGGAAATCCTGGTCTATGACGTGCACATGGACCTGGCCGGCATCGGGCTCAGAAATCGCCTGCCTTACTCGTTTTCCGGGACCGCCTCCGGATAATCCCGGATAAACCGGTACAATGTGGCCCGTCCCACTTCCAGCTGCCTGGCCGCCTTGACCTTGTTTCCCCCGGTTTTTTCCAGGGCCGCACGAACAGAGTCCACATCGAGTTTTTTGTCCGGCCCCCGGCGCTTTTCAGACGATTTTGCGCTGCGAAGCTCCAATGGCAGATTTGACGGCCGGATCACGCTGCCGCCGCACTTGACAATGGCAAACTGAAGCACATTCTGCAGCTGCCGGACATTGCCGGGCCAGTCATAATCGAGCATCATGCCCAAAGCTTCTTCGGAAACCACCTTTGGGGGTTCATCACCGTGCTCCCGGGCCGCATTGCGCAGGAAATGCTCAATGAGAAGCGGTATGTCATTTCTCCGCTCCCGCAGGGGGGGCAAATGGACCGGAATCACATTTAACCGGTAATACAAATCCTCCCGGAACGCTTCGGCCTGAATCTGTTTTTTCAGATCCTTGTTTGTTGCGCTGATGATGCGCACATCCACGCTCACGGTCTTTTCGCCGCCCACCTTTTCAAATTTTCCGGTCTGCAGAAACCGCAGCAGCTTGACCTGCATGGCATTGGAAAGCTCGGCGATCTCGTCGAGAAACACAGTCCCGTTGTGAGCCAGCTCAAAACGGCCCTTTTTGTCCCGTATGGCCCCGGAAAAAGCGCCCTTGACATGGCCGAACAGCTCGCTTTCAATGAGGCCTTCGGGCAGGGCCCCGCAATTGATGGGGACAAAGGGCGCCCCGGCCCGGCGGCTTTCCTGGTGAATGGCCTCTGCCACCAGTTCCTTTCCGGTACCGGTTTCCCCGGATATGTGCACCGGGTAATCATAGCCGGCCAGATCCCGGATCTGCTGAAAAATCTGGAGCATCTTGTAATCCCGGCCGATAATGCTGCCGAATCCCGACAATTCCCCGGCCTTGAACCGAAGCTTGAGCAATTCGGTCAGATCCTGCACAGAGGCCAGCACGCCCACGATAATACCGGAATCATCCCGGATCGGGGAAACCGACATTTCCGCCTTGCGGCTCTGGCCGTCTTTTGTCAGAATCGTGACCGGATATTCCATGTATTCGGGAAGATCCTGATGATTTTCCTGCTGATTTTCATCAAAAAGGCACTTCTGGCCGCAAAACGGCTGGCCAAACGCCTCGTGGCAGTCTTTGCCCAGCACCTCGTCGCGGCTGTATCCGGTGAGCCGTTCTGCCTCCTCGTTGAAAAAAAAGATCCTGCGATTCAGGTCATGGGCGATAATGCCTTCCTTTAAATGATCCAGTATCCGTATAAGATTCTGTTTTTCCGAAAGCAGCCGGGTGAGTGTGTCTTCAGACATAGTTGTTTTAAACCGTTTGATTCGCCTGGATCCATTTGTTTGCCGGCTGCAGCTGCAGCCGGCCGCAAAAATAAAAATCCCCTGCCCGGCCCCAAAGGCCGGAACAGGGGAAAAAGCATAGCACGTTACCGGTTCAAGTCAAGCAAATGTCTTATTTTGCGGCAATTTTGAAATTAAAACGCAAAAGCCAGCTGAGCGGTCACGGCATCGTTTTCATCATCGTTTTCATATTCCTCATGGAAATATTCCAGGGCCACGGATGTATGATCAAACACGTCCATGCTCACTGCACAGATGTAGCGGTCTTCTGCCAGAAACCCGCCTGCATCGTCTGTTCCCTGCCAGCCCACAGCCAGGGTGGTGTCTTTTTCCGCAAGGGTAAAACTATATCCCAGCTCCAGGTTCCATGCGGAAATCTCTTCCATTTCCATTATGTTGCCATTGTCCGTATACCCGGTGTCATCCAAGGCGGTCATGTACTCGCCGATAAGGGTCACCGGCCCTGTGGAAAAAACGGCATGGGCTGTGACCCCGCCCACGTAATCATCTACTTCATCAATGCCTTCATCGGATAAAAAGTCCTCCAATCCATCTGAATCAAGGATATTGTTGATATATCCCACCCCCGTATCCAGACTGAAGGCATCGGCGGCGATCCGGTATCCGGCGCTGGCTCCAAAATTGTCCACGTGGCTGTCATCGTCGAACTTATCCACATCCCCATTGAATGCATAAGCAGAAGCATAAAAACCGTTTTGCTCCAGTCCGGCCACCGCAGCCGATTCCCGGGTCTCGCCCAGCTCCAGGGTCAGGGGATCGGAGACCATGTGGGTTTCAAAATTGCCAAACGGCACATAGAGCTTGCCTGCGGAAAAATAAACCGGCCAGTTCGGAGACGGTGTCAGGGTAATATAGCCTTCATCCAGGTCCACGGGCTCGGTGTCGTCTTCTTCCCACAGAAACAACACATGGCCGCTGACATAATCGTTGAACTCCGCGTCAATGCCCAGTTCAACCGTTGCCAGGCTCAGATCGCTGGAATCTTCGCCTGTGCCGTCCCGGTTATCCTGGTCTTCATACACACCTTCGACCTCCAGCAGGCCGCTGATGGAGATTCGCTCCGCCCAGGTTTCCGTGAAATCCCTGATTCCGGATTTATTCTCCAGGGCCTCGAGCCTGCGGGTCAGTTCGGAATTGGACAATTCCTCTGCAGATGCGCAAACCCAGGTTGCTGAAACACATAAGAAAGCTGCCAACGCCATTGCTGCAAACCGTTTCATTGATTTTGTTCCTTTCTTTTGTCTGTTCAAAATGATGAGCCTGTAAAAAGTCTTTTTTACAGGCAGTGTTCAGTTTGAAGTGATTAAGTGTTAAGTAAAATCAATAAATTACTTCTTTGTTGGTTGGCGTTTATATTCGTTTTAGGGCTTCTGCGTCACTTCAAAAAAGCTGCTGTTCGTGCCTGGTTCTGTAATTTTCGCATGATGCCGGCCCGGTGGCGGTTTGCTCCCTGCTGACCGCTTGCGCGCTCAATGCGACTCGCAAACCACCCCCGGGCCGGCATCATGGCCGACTGTGTGCAAAGTTTCACACC
>Ga0182239_1000451_pt1 | contig 14946 bp, 11 predicted proteins | sample hydfrate6_PW_210_FD_132456 | JGI IMG/M metagenome (GOLD analysis project Ga0182239, IMG submission 132456) | Subsurface microbial communities from deep shales in Texas, USA - hydraulic fracturing test 6_PW_210 | ecosystem: Environmental > Aquatic > Deep subsurface > Shale gas/oil reservoir >... | reverse complement strand
CTCTTTTCAATGCCTGGTGTAAATCACGTTCAATATCCAGCAATTTGGATGTTTGCTCGTGCATCTCCGGTCGGAAGGCCTTGATGGAGTTCAGACCTTCCTGCTTTGCCCGGTGCATGGCCATTTCTGCATCGCGGATGATATCGTCCGCTGAATGATACCGATCGGCTGAAGAGGGCATGGTTATGCCGATACAGCACGTTGTGTGCACCTCTTGGTCGCCGAGGATAAAGACTTTATTGATAGTGCTTCGGAGCCTTTCCGCTTGAATGACCACCTCGGAATAGTCGTGGACTTGTTCTAAGAGAATGACGAACTCATCGGAACTGAACCTGCAGACCGTATCCTTTGTTTCCAGGGCATCACGCAACCGTTGGGCCGATTCTTGAAGCAGAAGGTCCCCGGCCTGATGCCCCAGGCTTTCGTTTAACAGGCTGAACCGGTCCAGATCCAGAAAGAGCATTGCAAAGGAGTTGGATTTCCGGCTGTCGCTGCTTTCCACCAGACGTCCAACAATGGTTCGAAAAAGGGAACGGTTGGGCAGGCCGGTAAGGGTGTCGTACAGGGCCCTGCGTTCCAGTTCGGCTTGAAAGTTTTTTTGGTCGGTCACATCCAGCAAGGAGACCACGATTCGTCGAGTGCCGGGGATATGATCCACTGAGGACAAGACCTGCTTTTCCTGGCTGTCTTTATCCACAAAGCGAAATTCGAAGGATTTTGGTGCCTTTTGAGGGTCTTTCAAGCGAATTTCCCTGTACGTGGAGAGCATATTGTGGTCAGTCGGGTGAACAAAGTCCTGCCAGTGCTTGATCCCTTCGATCTGTCCCTTGGATAGCCTGGACAGAGAGCTAAATGCTGAGTTGACCAACCCGACCCGTCCATCTTCTTCGATGATGCAGGTTGCATTGTGCGTGGTTTCAAAAATGGTCCGGTAAAGATTTTCAGACTTTTGCATGGCCTGGGCGGTGTTCTTGCGGATCACAATTCCAGCCAATGTTCTGGAGATGGAATTGAGAAAGTTATGCTCCCCTGAGTCCAGGGTGTGATCGGGGCGCAGTCGGATGACCAGCAAACCCAGCATCTGCCCCTCAAAACTGAAAGGTATGCAGCATATCCCTTCCGGGCACTGGGAGCATCTGTATTGGGCGTTTTCCTCAAGGGGATGGATGACGATCCGGTCCTGAGTGTTTTCCAGGGAACAGGCACAGGTGTTCTCCGGCAAAAGCTCGCACACAGGGGGCGGGACGTGGTGAGGGTTTCGGGATGAAGCGATCTGAAAAGAGTTGGTCTCTGGGATATGCAGAAATATCCATCCGCATTTTTCAACAGCCAGAAAGGAATTATTCAGAACAATATCAAGGGTTTTATCCAAAATCTCCAACATGTTCAGCTCTTGAAGGGAAAGGTCCAGCAGCTCGTTGATGCTTTGCAGATATGCGTAGTTTCGACTGAGTTCGATTTTTGACTTTTCCAGTTCCTGCGTCCTTTTGTTCACCTCGGCTTCCAGGCGGCTGGAGCGTCCCTGCAAGATGTCTGTCTGTTCCTTGAGAGCCAAATGGGCCAGGACCCGGGACGACAATTCCTGAGCATCAAAAGGTTTGCTCACATAATCGACCCCTCCGGCCGCAAATCCTTGGGTTTTGGATTGGGCATCGTCTAAAGCGGACAGGAAAATGATGGGTATGTTTTTGGTGGCCTCCTCCTCCTTGATCTTGCGGCTGGCTTCCAGGCCGTCCATGTCGGGCATCATAATGTCCATAAGGATCAGGTCCGGAACCTCGGACTGAGCCATTTCCACTGCCTGGTCTCCTCCCTCGGCTTCCAGGGTCTGGATATGGCCCAGATTTTTAAGGACCATGCGCAGCATCTTGCGATTGACAGACTCGTCATCGACAATCAAAATACGTTTATTTTCCAACACAGCATGTATAGGCATAAAAAAAGTTCTGTCACGGTTTGAGGTTGCTCATACAGGTTTGTACACGTAAGGAGAACAGAAATGAAAACTTTAGTTGTCGAGGACGACTTTGCCTCCAGGCTTTTTGTGCAGAAAGTGCTTTCTGCTTACGGCGAAGTGCACATCGCTGTCAACGGCAAGGAGGCAGTTGAGGCCTTCCAGATTGCCCTGGACGAAGGCTGGCCCTACGATCTGGTCTGCATGGATCTGAAAATGCCGGAAATGGACGGTCATGAAGCCATCCAAAAGATCAAGGAGCTGGAACGGGCGGCTGACGTCCCTTTTGACAATGAAGCCAAGACCATTATTCTCAGCGCGTTCGGGGACATAAAAAATGTGGCCACCGGCTTTTCCCGCGGTGCGGACGCCTACTTGGTCAAGCCATTGGATAAAAACAAGATCCTGGGCGAAATCAAAGCTCTGAACTTGATATAGATCACCGGGAATAGATCACGATACATGGCCTGCCCCACCTCCGCTGCCCAGAATGGTCTGTCAGGAGGAACGTTTTTTTCCTTTTTGCTGCAGCTTGGACAACAAAGAGCCTGATGACTGTTTGGAGCCGGGGTCAACTTCATTGCGGGACCCTTTGTTCCCGGCATATTTTAGCTGCAAGGCAGACAGCAGTCCGGACCTGCCGCTGGTTTTCCCTGGCTGTGTTGGGGCCTTTTCAGGTCCGGGCTTCGGCCGGGGATTTAAGCTTTCGGAAGCCTTCTTTTCCGAAGATGTCTGGGCCTTGGCAACAGGCTTTTTTGAAGGCCCCCTGATTTCCTTCTGAGGCTGACGCTGCGATTGGGCCGGAGCTGATGCGTTTTTTTTTCCCCTCCCGGCCTGGTCTGTCCGATTGAGCATTGCAGCAGCAGATGTTTGGCCAGGGGCAGATCCGGTTTTTTCCTTTGGAGGCTGGGCTGTGCGCTGCTCCTTGGTGCGTTGATAGTACATGCCCCGAAGGTAGTGCCGGGTTATAAACTGGGGAGCGAGGCCGCTTAATGTTTCAGACCCGCCGACCAGGAGATATCCGCCGGGGCGCATGACTCTGGCTATGCGGGCAAAAAGCTTTTTTTTGTCCGGCTGGGAGAAGTATATGGCCACATTGCGACAAAAGACGATATCAAAGGGTCCGATGTTCCCAAAGGGATGCATGAGGTTCATGGTCGAAAACTTGGCCATAGCCCGGATAGAGTCTTTGATTCGCCATCCTCCGGCTGCGGGATGAAAATATCTGTGCAGATGGTCAGGAGACAGTCCCCGGCTGACTTCCAGCTTATTGTACACCCCGTAACTGGCCTGAGTGATCGCCTGCTGAGAAATATCCGTCCCCAGGATGCTGATCTCGTACTGCTGGATATTGGTCACCATCTCTAAAATCGAAATGGCTATGCTATAGACTTCCTGCCCTGTGGAGCAAGCTGCACTCCAGATAGAGACAGGAAGCTTTTGTCCTGGAGCCAGGTTCTTTTTTTTGGCATCGATAAGTTCGGGCAATATCTTGAACTTGAGCTGATCAAACGGGGTGGTATCTCGAAAGAAGAAGGTTTCGTTCGTGGATATGGCATCAATAATGTGCCTTTCCAGCTCCCCGCTGGTGTCAGTCTTGGCTTGATAATAGAGTTCACTGAAACTGGCCAGGTCGAAGGCTACCAGCAAAGGGTTGAGCCGGCTTTCAACCAGATATCCCTTGCTCTCATCCAGGTATATTCCGGCAATGGAGTAAATATACTTGGAAAGAGTCTTGAGTTCATCTGCAGTAATACGGGCCATGAATTATACCGTTTTTAAGATTTCGCCAGCAATCCTGTCCAGAGGGGCGATCACATCGGCCATGCCGGCGTCAATAATCGCTTTAGGCATCCCATAGACCACACAAGTGGCTGCATTCTGGGCGATAGTCACGGCCCCGGCCGATTTCATCACTTTCACTCCCAGCTTCCCGTCGGAGCCCATCCCGGTCATGATCACGGCTGTGGCTTTCGACCCGTATTCCCGGGCAATAGAACGGAAGAGATAATCTACAGAGGGCTTGCAATTGTTTTCTGGTGGATCGTCGGTTACCCGGACAATGAGTTTGCCTTGAGCGGCCGAAGCGACTTTCATCTGCTGGCCTCCAGGAGCGATATAGACCACGTTGGGCCGAACTATTTCACCGTTTTGACCTTCTTTGACTTCCAGGGGGGAGTTTTTGTCCAAGACTTGGGCCAAAGAGGCGGTGAATGTTTTCGGCATGTGTTGGACGACGAAAACAGGTACGTGCAGCGTAGGCTGTAACAAAGGTATAACCTTGTTCAAGGCATTAGGGCCGCCGGTAGAGACACCAATAGCGATTGCTTTGGATTTTTCGGTCCGGACTGTGGCCGCCTTGGTTTTGGCAAGAACTGAATCCACATCGGTGAGATCCTGTTTGGAAACTGTGGATTTGCCGGATACAGGTCTACCTTTGAGCAGGTTTTTCAGTTCTCTGCGACGGTGAAAAGCTCGCAATTTCGGTTCAAGTGCTTTTTTGAGCAAGGCAGTATTTTCTTCAGCTGTAGCTGCATCCGGCTTGGCGATGAAGTCCAGTGCCCCGAGGGACAAGGCCTGAATTGTAATTTCACCTCCTTTTGGGGTTAGCGAACTGACCATGAGGCATTCCACATCATAACCCTGCTTCTGGATCTCTTGCAGGACCTCCAGGCCGTTCATCTCCGGCATTTCTACGTCCAGGGTCAAAAGATCCGGTTTGAAAGCCTTGATCCGAGACATGGCCACCTTACCGTTGTTGGCCGTCCCAACCACCTCGATATCTGGCATGGACTCCAGGAGATCCTTAAGAACCTTCCGATAAAAAATAGTGTCATCAACAACGAGTACTTTTGTGGCCATCTATAATTCTCCAGCCTTTTGAATGAGGGCGTTTCGCAAAAAGAGCATGAGGGCCAGGCAAACCCCCATACCCCCGAGAAGCTTAGCTGAGCACCGCATCAATATCGATAATTCCCAACAGCTCTTTTTTAAAATGATAGATACCCTGGAAAAATTTGCCTTGCGCCCCTTTGATATTCGATGGTGGGGGGAGGATATGACGTTGCTGCACAGTGAGCACATCCGATATATTATCCACCAAAAATCCGATATATTCCCCCTCCCAGTTGACAATCACGATCTGACGCTGGTGGTTTGTTTGGGTCGGAATGGCCAGTTTCACACTCATATCCACCAGGGTCACGATTTGGCCCCGCAGGTTCATGATGCCCCTGATATCCGGGGAGCTCAAGGGCACCGAGGTCACTTCAGAGTACTTTTTGATCTCTTGCACATGCTGAATGTCAAAGCCACACAGCATCCTTCCCACATACACACAGGCAACTTGCATCGTTGATTGCCCGACCGCAACAAGCTCTCCGGCCATAAAAATCATCCTTTACATCTGTAATGTCTTGGTCAAAATGACTTTGTTCCCCCCCCCGGCATACGCCCAGCTGTCTGCGTATAGCCTGGCGATATACATACCACGGCCGCAACAAGCATCCGGATCCGGGCTGTCCAAAGCCAAAGCAGTCTGCCAGTCAAAACCTTGGCCCTGATCCTCCACCTCCATGGTCAAGGTCCCCTTTTTGAGGGTCAGAGTCACCTTGATCCGTTTATCGCTATCACACTTGGAGCCGTGAATCACTGCATTGTTCACCACCTCCCGCAGCATAAGAAAGATATCAAAGCAGGAGCCGGAAGTATTGTGCTTAAGCAAAAACTGCTCCACATGGGCACAGAGAAGTTCGACGTTCTCCAGGCAGGCCGCAAAGTCAACAAACAGTCGTTCATCCTCGAGTTGCCTGACAATCAAGTTGTTCACACCTCAACTCCTAAAGCTACGATATCATCTTGGACTGCTTGGCAGCTCTGAGAGATAACCCTTTGAACGACGTCATGAACCGTTGTCTGAATATCCTGATCAGATCCCGCTTCCCGGCAGGAACGCAGGAGCAGGTTCAAGCCGTGTTCCCGGTTGGCATCCTGGGTTCCATGCTCAATCAATCCATCGGAGTAAAGCAGAAAGCGATCTCCGGGCTGAGCCAGGGTTTGATGGCTTTGCACATGCACATGGTCAAAAATACCCAGCACATCCCCTTCTGCTTCCAAAATCCGGGGAGAGCCTCCAACTGGGACATAGACAACCGGAGGATGGCCCGCGGAAACCATATCTACGGTGTTCTGAGCCCGATTGACCAGCAAGCACACTGCGGTCATATGCCGGCCATCTTTGAAAAAGGAGTTGCACAGGACACGATTGAGATGCCCCATACTTTCTTGCAGAGTATACAAAGGGGAAAAATACTCCCGAACCAAGACCTTAAGAGCCGAGGTCGCAAACGAGGCGCTGAGATCGTGTCCGCTGATATCGCCCAGGAAATAGGCATACGTATGTGAGCTGACTTGGAAGACATCGTAAAAGTCTCCTCCGGCCTCGTACATGGGCTCATAATAGACCCCATACCTGGCCTTTGGCTCCTGGTCCGGTTGGACCAGGAGCTTTTCCTGTCCTTTCCTGACCTGATTTAACCGTCTGGCCTGCTCGGTTATTACTTGCTGAAAGGCATGGCGCAGCTTCAAATGGGTTTTGACCCGGGCTAAGACCTCCTCCTTTTGAAAAGGCTTGGCCACATAGTCCACTCCCCCTACATTGAAACCCCGAACCTTGTTTTGCACGTCGTCCATGGCAGAGAGAAAAATAACCGGAATATCCGCTGTCCGAAAATCGTTCTGGAGTTTTTCACAGGTCTCAAACCCGGATTCTCCAGGCATCATAATGTCCAGCAAAATCAGATCCGGGCCTTGGTCTACGGCCACTTCCCGAGCTGTATGCCCGTCCCTGGCGGTTAAGACCTCAAAACCGGCATGCCTGAAGAAGGTTTGCAGGATCTTGATATTCACCGCCTCGTCATCAACAACCATAATTTTGTTCGGTATATCTTGCATATGTTTTGTCGAAAGATAGAAATCCAATTTGAGGTCCGGGTATGATTCGCCTTCCTACCAGGGGTCAAGATAGTTGCATGCAGAGGGTCTGGATTTAGACCTTGAACTTGGCCGCTGCCTGCTTCAGACGTTCAGCCAACTCATTGAGATCCTTGGCTGTGGTTTGTACCTGGGCACTGGTATTGCTGATTTCACTGGCCGACTCATTGACCGTGTTGATATCCTCAGCCACCTGTGCCGAGGCCTGGGAGCTCTGGCTCACGTTTTCGTTGATCTCCTGAATTCCTTGAGACAGCTGGGAGATATTGGAGGCAATATCCTTCGTGGTGATGGATTGCTCCTCCATGGCTGTAGCGCTGGAGGAAACAAACTCCTGGACCTGGTTGATGACCTGAACCACCTCCTGGATCTCGTTGACCGAGACATCGGTGGAATTTTGGATGTCTTCAATCTTCTGGGCAATATCTCCGGTGGCATCCGCAGTCTGTTGGGCCAGTTCCTTGATCTCATTGGCCACCACGGCAAATCCTTTGCCCGCCTCTCCAGCCCGTGCAGCCTCGATGGTGGCGTTTAAAGCCAAAAGGTTGGTCTGGGAGGAGATGCTGGTAATGGCCTCAGTGACCTTGCCAATTGCCTGGGCCGCATCTTTGAGTTCATTGATTCGCTTTGAAGCGCTCCGAGCCTGAGAAGCTGCACTGTCAGCCACCTCTCTGGCCTGTTCCGATTGCTGGGAAATGCTCTCGATGTTGGAACTCATCTCATCCACTCCGGAGACCACGGTGCTCACATTGCTGGAGGCCTGCTCCATGGAGGAGGCCACTGAATTCATGTTGGTGCTCATTTCTTCAGCCGCACTGGCCACAGTATTGGCCTTGGAAACAGTGCTTTCTGCTGTGGAGGACATCTGCTCCGCTATAGTGGTCAACTCGTTGGAGGAGGAGGCCAGGGTATCGATGCTGGTCCCTTGGTTTTTAATCATGGAATTTAAGTTGTGGACCATGGCGTTTAAGGCCTGAGCAAGTTGCCCAATCTCATCCTTTTGTTCGATATTCAAGGTCTGGGTCAAATCACCCTGGGCCAAGGTGGAGGCAAAGTTCACCCCTTGCTGCAGGGCCCGCAGGATGCCGCGGGCGATAATAAAGGCCAGGACAATCCCGATCAGTACCGCCACCACCCCGATAACAATCATGGTGGTCCTGGTCATGGCCGCAGCATCCAACATCTTCCTGTCTGTCATCATGTTGGCCTTCACAATTTCATGGGTTGTGTGCAGGTGAGATTGGATCTGGTCCAGAGCCGGGTTGATTTCCTCGGTATATACTTGGCGCAATTCCTGCAGCTTTTGCATTTTCCCTTCCTGCCAGGTAGCTGCCTCCTGCAGCAAATCGAGCACTTCCTGGGCATATTTTTTGGTTTGCTGCAGGTAGATACGCATGGCCTGATCTGTGTGGCCCTGCTCCAGGGCCTGATTGATATCCTTGACCGAGGAGTGCAGCTTTTTGTGAGGGTCAAAAACGGGCTCAATATGCCCTCGGAAGACCCGATCCTTGCGGAGCTTGTCTTGCACCTCTTTGGAGTACAGCCATTTGCCCAGGCCGCATTGGCGATAGTCGGTCTGCACATCAATCCGGGTTTGATCCCGATCGGTCACCCCGGCCAGAACCTTTTGCATCCAGCGCAGGTGATCATTGATCTTTTGGGTCAAAAACTGGCCTAACTGGGGATCTACCTTGATCTCCACTCCTTTGATCTTTCTGGCCGCCTGGTGCATGGTCTTGTGCGGAGACTCCATCTTATCCAGAGTAGACTTGAGTTCCGGAATCATCTCTTCCGCCTTGCGCCGCTGATCGCTGTAAAACCACTGCCCGAAGTTGCATTTGGTGGGATCGACTTCTACATCCAAGGAGGTCACGTCCCGGTCGTTGATAAAACTGGAGACCTGAGAGGCCCATTCCAGGTGATCGCTCAAGGCCTGCTCAAACTTGCCCTTGATTTTATTGGCCTCGATCACTTGCCGGGCATCGTCCACGATGTTCCCAATGCCCATAATGGCCCAGATCACGGCAAAACAGAATAAAATCATGATGCTGCCAAAGCCGATGCCAAACTTATTACGTAAGCGAACGTCTTTCCATTTCATTGCTGATGGTGCTCCTGTGTGAATTTTTAAAAACGGCAGACTTTCTGACTTGGGTATGGAAATTATATTCCAGACCGGGTCATGGCTTATGCCGGTTCTGGAATATAATTGGCCAGGCTTTGCAAAAGCTTGTCCTTATCCAATTTGATATGGTATTCATCAATGCCCACCTTTTTGCCCTTTTCCTGATCCTCTTCTGCAGCCAGAGATGTCAGGGCGATGACTGGCAAATGGGCAAACCGGCTGTCATTTTTTACTTTATGGGTCAGTTCAAAGCCGTCCATATTGGGCATTTCCAGATCTGTGAGCACAATATCCACATTCCCGGGTTCCGTCTGCAAATACTGCCACGCCACCTGCCCATCCTCAGTTCCGGTCACCTGATACCCATGCCCTTCCAGGAGTTGCTTGACTTGATCCCGGAAAAAATCCGAGTCCTCGGCCAAAAGGATCCTTGGTTGGGCCTCATCCTTACTTTGCTCGGAACCGCTCTCTGGAAGTTCCAGTTTTTGCTTGCCGGGCAGGGAGTTTCTCCCTGCCCAAGCCGGGTTCACGACATTGAGCACTTCTTGGATGTCAATAAGTAACGTGGTCTGCCCCCTGATGATGGTCGAGCCCTTGACCCCGGGCTGACGCAAGGTCTCCTCGTCTACCAAAATTTCAGCTTCCACCGTGTCGACCGGAGGAGAGGCCAAAAAGCCAAAGGTGTGGTTTTTCATCTCAAAAACAATGGCGATGAGCTCCTCTGTATCCTCCAGCATGCCCACATTGGCCACCTCTTCCAGGGCATACAGAGACAAGGTTCCGCCCCGATACTGAACAATTTTTTTCCCGCCTACGATCTCGATATCCGAGGCCTTGAGCTTTTCCACCCTGGAGACCTGATCCAAGGGCAGGGCACACAGTTCACCGGGTGCGTTGTAAAAGGTGAATAGGGACTGTTTGACCGCCCCTTGCTTTTTGTTTTCCTGAGCTTCTTCCATCTGGCTCACCTTCTCCGTTCCGGCCATGGAACTCAGCTCGGCGATCCGGGCCAAGCCGGCCACATCCAGGATCAGGGCCACATGGCCATCTCCCATGATGGTCGCTCCGGCGTAAGCCTCAAAGTTCTTTAGGTGCCGGCCCAAAGGTTTCACCACGATCTCCACTGAATCATGCAACCGGTCCACTACCAGCCCGTACTTGAAGGCCCCGGCCTGGACCACCACGATATTCACATCATCTTCGTGGCTCTGAACCATGCCCTCGGCCTCTTCCTCGTCCTGGACCGGCCCCAAGTCCAAGACATCAGCCAGGTTCATCAAGGGCAAAATCTCGCCCCGGAGGATGAACACCTCGGCCTCGCCCACCCTGTCGATCTTCTCCTGCACCTCATCAGCCGCGATACGGATCAGCTCGCTGACATTCACCTGGGGAATGGCAAAACGTTCCTTGCGGCAGGAGACCAAAAGGCTGGGGATAATGGCCAGGGTTAAGGGCAGCTTGATATTGATCCAGGTCCCCTGGTCTATCTCGGAGTCAATCTCTACTTGACCGCCCAGCTTGTCCAGATTGGATTTGACCACATCCATACCCACCCCTCGGCCGGAGACTTCGGAGATCTGGTCCGTGGTAGACAGGCCCGGCAGGAGGATGAGGTTCATCTTCTCCTTCTTGGACATGGTGTTGACCTTGTCCTGCTCAATCAGGCCCTTGCTGACCGCTTTGTCCGCAATCTTTTCCGCATCCAGGCCCTTGCCATCGTCCCGGATGAGGATATTGACCTGTCCGGATTCGTGGTAAGCCTCCAGGGTGATGGTCCCGATGCGGGGCTTATTGGCCGCCTCACGCTCCTGCGGGGGCTCAATGCCGTGATCTGCCGAGTTGCGCACCAAGTGGGTCAAGGGGTCGCCCAGCCCTTCAATGATGGCCTTGTCCAACTCTACCTCTTTCCCTTTCAGCTCCAGCTCAATCTCCTTGCCCAGATCCCGGGCCAAATCCCGAACCACCCGGGGAAACTTGTTGAAAATGGTGCCTACAGCCTGCATCCTGGTCAACATGATCACATTTTGCAGCTCTGAGGTGACCAGGTCGATGCGTTGTCCGGAGGCCTGCAGATTACTCTGGTCATTGGTCTTGATGGCCTGCAAGAGCTGATTGCGAGCCAAAACCAGCTCTCCGGCCTGATTCATAAGCTGATCCAGAACATGCACACTTACCCGTAAGCTCTCGGATTGCTGAGGACTTCCCCCCTTGTCCCCTCCTTTGGAAACTGCCGCCTTGCCCGGGGCTGCGTCCTGCTTCCCGGGTGCTGATGACTGCTGAGGTTCTTTCGTATTTGCCTTGGTTTTTTCCTGGCTTGCCTGGGGCTCTGGAGTGGGCTGTGGTTGTTGGGCCCCTGAGTCTTGTGCTTTTTCTCCTTCCTGGCCCCCGGCTTCGTACAGGGTGGTCTTGCCTAAGAGTTGATCGCTGTCATGGGCCAAAACAGTGATCCGGCTCCTGGAGAGCTCGAGTAACTGGCCCAAAAGATCAAACTCTACACTGGTGGCGAACAAAACGTACATGGGCAGGGAGTTGGCGATCTCCTCATCCTCCAAGGAGCCCACCTTTTCAAAATCGACCAGGACATCGATAATCTGTCCGCTCTCACTGACCTGTTCAATGACCTGCACCGGGGTCTTGTCTTGGCGATGCACATCGTGGATGAGATCGAACTCCAAAAGGTAGAGCTTTTTGCCCCCTTTCAAAGAATGGACCAGGTCAAACTCAGTATGGGCAAATATCATCCGCCCATCAGAGTGTTGAATTTGAATCCAGCGCAAAGCGCTGTCTTTGTCGTTTTGCTCTAAGTTTGAAGTTTTCAACCCTTCCAGAGCCACCAGATGTTCGGAAACATCCATCTCGTTGCTTTTATCTATATTATCCACCAGCTCCCGCAGGCGATCAAAAGCGCCCAAGAGGATGCTCACCACCTCCGAACTGGGGACAAGCTCCCCGTTGCGCACCAAATCCAGGTCGTTTTCAATCTTATGGGCCAGCTCCTTGATGACATTGAGGCCCATAAAGCCAGCTCCCCCTTTGATGGAGTGAGCGGCCCGGAAAACCTTGTTCACCAGGTCTTCATCAACATTTTCCCCGTCCTGCTCCATCTGCAAGAGATCACTTTCTATATCCTCTAAATGCTCTTTGGCCTCTTCCACATACATCTGGAGAGTTTCGTCATCCATCATATTCATAGGCCCACCTGCTATTTTGGTATGAAAACGTTGTACGTTGTATGTTGTACGTTTTAACAAGAGTTGATGTGATTCTGATTGTATCCAAATCAGGATCGGTTTTTATGTGAACCCCAGCAGCGATAGCATGCCTCCCAGAACAAGGAAAATGATCATCATGACGCCCCCCTGTCCCCGCCCGGCACTCAATGAAAAATGTAAGGCTTGCCGTAAAATATAAGCCAAACGCTTCTGCGATTGAGTAGTTCCGGGAACCTGTATACCCACTTTTGCCCTGTTTTGAGGGGGCATTATTGCTAAAGAAAAGTGATTGTAAACAAAACAAGGAATCGCGGGATAAAGGTGCGTGCTCTCGCCTGCTTTAGGATATATGAAACCGTTTATCCAGGCGCATTGTCTTGAATAACTTTTGAATATCCGCTGAAGCATTGATCACTTCCAAGGCCTGATCATGTTTTTGCAAGGAGTTGTGAGCAGCCATAAGCAATCCTATGCCTGTGGAGTCGACCATGCTGACCCCTTCTAAGTCTACAGCCACTGGTTTACCTTGATTGACCAGGTCTTTGAGCTGCTGTTTCACTTTGGGCACGCTTGCTGCCACCAGGTCCTGATCCAAGCGCAAAATAGTCTTGTCTTCCAATTGCGTAATCTGCGGCATAAAGAGATCCCCGTGTTTTTATCGGTTATCTGGGTGTATGTCTTCAGCAGGGAGAGAGGTAAGGAGCTCATGGGCGGAGCATTCCCGGCAGCTTTCGGCTACCCGCACAGCCAGATGCCGAAAGCGGAAATTCTCCCAGAGGGAAGTAAGCAATGTTTCCGCCCGGGCCTGGAATAGAGTGCGCACAATGAGCATGGCCTGATGATCTTCATCGTGGAGCAGGTTTTGGATTCCCTGCAGCATGAATGGGCCGGCATTTTGGTCGGCTGCCCTGGCTGCAGCCAGGCGAACCGGCTTCGAGGTATCCGTGAGGCCGCTGACCAGGACATAGGCGCCTTGGCTCAAGGGGAGATGGCCCAAGACAGTGTACGCCGCAGCGCGTATTTTTTCTTCCGGGTGGGCATTGAGCAGTCTGCGGATGGGTTGAAGGGAGCTTTGATCTCGGACGTGGCCCAGGATATCCAGGGTGCGCAGCTGCAAATCGAAAGGCCCCTGATTGAGATTGGCATGGAGTATGGATAGGCCCGGGGAACCCAGGTGGACGAACGTTGATGCTGCCAGATCCTGGACAGAGGCGTGGGCATGGACCAGGGAGCGGTTGAGCAGCCGCTGGGCGGACTGGGTCTTGAGTTCCTTGCAGATGGCGACGATGGCCTGGTCCACGTTCTCGTTATGCCCCAAGGCTTGGTCTAAATGCTGTATTGCCTGCTCTGTGCCGATTCGGCCCAGGGCGGTGGCCGCATGCACAGCCAAAGGAGAGTCCTTGACCTGAACAAACTCAGCTAACGGCTTGACTGCCCGCGGTTCAGCCATCCGCCCCAAAGCTTTGATGATGGAGGCAATGGTGTGGGTCTGGGGCACCTTGTATAAAGCATCCAGCAATGGATCGGCAGCTTCCGGTATGGGCAGTTCACCACACAGCCAGGCATAGGATGACAGATATTTTTCACCGGGCTGGATGCGGCTTAAGACAAACTGTACATTGTGCCTGGCTTTGGACAGAAAGATTTCGTACAGGCCAGGATAAAGAGAAAAGATATTTCGATGCACGCGCCAGAGAAAGGCCAAAAGAGGAAGGGCGAAGGAGTCAACAGCCCGGCTTATTTCATACAAAAGTCTTTTTTGAACAGGAGCCGGATAGGCGGTAATATCTTGTAAGACCAGTTTTGCTTTGATGGTATCGTGGGTAGAGATATCGTGCTGGATCTCTCGGATTGCGTGTTCATTTCTTTTGTGTGCTTCCATAATACTCATTTGAGAAGACAAACGCAGGATACGTCAGTTCATGCTCTATGCAATCCGGATCGCTGGAATTGAGTTTTATCAAGTTGCGCAGGTGATGGAAGCTGGTTTCATCCATTTTAACAAAGTCTAAAGCCAGTTTGTCCGGACTGGAGCGGACCACTTTGCTGTGTACCAGGATATGGATGTCCTCGGTAAGGTTGATGCGCAGATCACAGGTTGCATTTCTCTCCAGCCCAGGATTGGGGGTGCATAGGATCCCTTTCAGACTAATATTTTCACTATAAACTGTCCATGTGTTGTCTTGCCGGGCAATGGTCACTTCCAGGGTAAGGTTGACCCTGCTCCGTTTCCTGGACTCTGTATCCGGATCTGAAAAATGGGTGTTCATATAATACCTTACACATTGTACAGGCTCGAGATCAGAGGCCGTACACAAGGATTTCACAAACTGATTCTTGAGATTACCGATTTAGGGTACTTATGTCAATAAATTGGCTAGTACACCTGTTCCTAACTATCGGTAACGATTTCGAGATTGCTTCGGCGAAGACGCCTGTCGAAGACTCCTCGCAATGACGGCCAATGAGCGTTACCGTTATTTATGATCGCTTGTACTAGCGCGAGAGCTTTTCCAGTAGGCCGCCCGTGTCCCCAAGGGCAGGCCCTCTTCGAACAGATCCTCATGCCCTATTGGGCACGCTGACACTAACGAAGCATACAAACGATCCCGATTGGGAACAGACAAAAAAAGTGGTTTTGTGATCTGCTCCTGATAACCATT
>Ga0182239_1000449_pt1 | contig 14982 bp, 10 predicted proteins | sample hydfrate6_PW_210_FD_132456 | JGI IMG/M metagenome (GOLD analysis project Ga0182239, IMG submission 132456) | Subsurface microbial communities from deep shales in Texas, USA - hydraulic fracturing test 6_PW_210 | ecosystem: Environmental > Aquatic > Deep subsurface > Shale gas/oil reservoir >... | reverse complement strand
ATTGATAAAGAAGAATAAAATAGGGAGTGTATCAACTACATATAATAAAAAAGGGATAACATGACAGAATTGAAAAAATTCCAATGTTCATCATGTAATAATATAATCGAAGTTCCCTACGGAGCTCCAAAACCTTCAAAATGTCCAAATTGTGGTGCATCTCAAGACATTATCCACAGAATAGATTCGGGGGGAAGGAGAATGGGGCGTGGTAATGGCAGGAGATGTGGAGGATTTGGTAACATATAATTAATTTTAAAGTTTATGTTAGTCCATTATTTTATTTTTTTAACATTTATAGTGGTGTGCAATTTTAAGCCCATACACACATCATCTTTTTTTAAATGAGTTAGTTTTATATCATTTAACACCAATTAGTTATTATAATTTAATCATGGTGATTATATGGCAGAATGCGATGGAAAATGCGAAAGTTGTGCCCTTAGTAACTCATGCTCAGATGCAAAAAAGATGATGGAACAGCAAAACGCAAAAATAAGAGAAAATATGAGTAAAATAAAGCATAAAATAGCAATTGTAAGTGGAAAAGGTGGAGTAGGTAAATCAACAGTTACTGTCAACTTGGCAGCTGCCTTAAACATGATGGGTAAAAAAGTTGGAGTGCTGGATGGGGATATACACGGTCCAAATATTCCTAAAATGCTCGGTGTTGAAAATATACAACCAATGGCAGACGAAAACGGAATATTCCCAGTTACAACTCCTGAAGGAATAAAAACAATGTCAATTAGTTACTTCTTACCTGATGAAAAAACACCGGTAATCTGGAGAGGTCCAAAAGTCAGTGGAGCAGTTAGGCAGTTTTTAAGCGATGTTGTCTGGGGAGAGCTCGACTATCTATTGATAGACACACCACCAGGATCAGGAGATATACAATTGACTATCCTACAATCAATTCCTGATATTGATGGTATAATCATAGTAACTACTCCTGAAGAAGTGGCTGTTTTAGATGCTAAAAAGTCTGTGACAATGGCAAAAACAATGAATATACCAATATTGGGCTTAATTGAAAACATGGACGGCTTTATCTGTCCACACTGTGATGAAGTTGTAGATGTATTTGGAAAAGGCGGGGGGAGAAGGCTGCTAAAGAGCTCGATGTTAAATTCTTAGGAAGAATACCATTGGATGTTAAAGCCAGAGAAGCTTCCGATAAAGGAGTACCTATGGTTACATTAGACTGTAAGGCTTCTGAAGAATTTAAAAAAGTTGTTGAAAAAATTGTTGAAATAGTAGAAAAATAATATTTTTTTAAATTTTTTGCCTATTCTTAATAACATTCCTTATTTTTTAGTTTTATGGTGATGTTTTATCTTCAAAAATAAAACCAATTATTAAGTCGCATGTGTTTATATATAGAGCTCTAAATCATAGGTTCGAGATAAAAGTTTTAAATAATGGATGATACAACTTTTCTTTATAGAACAAAATCCTATAATATAGTAAATTGGGAATGTGAAGCCTTATGTATTTATATCACGGGAGGAATTTCCGTGAAAAAATCTTACAAAATAACATTGGGAATAGCATTGTTAGTCTGTATTTTAGTGGTGTTTTTATATTTAGGAAACTATAGATTAACAGGAATTGATGCAGCAAAGTCCCATTTCACAATTGGAGAGGATGCAGAACTTATTGATGAAATAGATATAGGATGGGGTAAGGTCTTTATATTTAAGACGAAGGATGGATATTATCGTACTGCGCTATCAGAAAAATCTGGATTTTTATGGAGATGTAAGGTGGCGGTATTCATAAAAGATAATCCTGAAGATAAAGTAAAGACAATAGGATGGATGAGTTACACAAATAAAAACCGGGAACAAATCACAGTTTTGGCAGTAACTACAACAGATTCACGAGTAGCTTTTATAGAGACTGGTTCTGAACCTAATCGATATAGAATTCCGATTTCATTGAAAAAGATAGCAGTGTTTAAGTGTAATAAAGTTATGAATATCCAAGAATTAAATGCAGTGGCATTATCCACAAATGGTAAGAAACTTTATTATTATGGTTATCCAAATAAAACGACAATTATTGTAAATGAAGATTTAAGATGGTATCCGATTTTGAAAGACTGAAATTTATTAGATGTTTTTGGTTAAAATAAGACCATCAAATTCTAAAGGAATTTGCTGGATGTCTTGATTTATAAAGGTACAGGTAACTAAGGATAAAATTAAAATTATTTTTTTTAAATTTAATTATTAAAATGCTCTTTTTTAGATTAATTAATACACCTTCTCTGATATCATGTAGTCGTTCTATCAAGTTACAACAACAGTTTATCAATATATAAAAATTTTTCATGGTGATAGCAGGGAAAAGTTTTAAAGATGCTGTAAAGATAGATTTATAGTATAATGAGGGGCGGCATACCAGATTGAGAAAATGACTGTAAAATGTTTTAAAAAAGTGTTAAGGAAGCGTTAATAATCAAGATAATTTGAAAACAAATATTTAATTTATTTTTATTTCAACATATTAAACATCGGTGATATTATGGAGTTGGAGTTTTATCTCAATACTTTAATTAACACCTTAAAAATATCTATGCTCTACACAGCAAAAATATCCATTATTATTTTATTAACCATGTTTATTGTTAGTTATATTATGAATACCGGGGCTATGGGAAAAATAGGTGAAAGCCTATCACCAATTTTAAGAAGATTAAAAATAAATCCTTTCTCAATATCCTCAATCTTAACATGCTTTTTTAGCTCTACTATCGGATATTCAATTTTGGCAGAAGGATTAAAAGAGAATAAATTAAATAAAAAAGAAGTTATTGGAACATCATTAGCAAATTCTTTTCCATCTGTACTATCACACACATTCACATTTTTTATTCCTGTTGTTATTCCAATTTTAGGTATCACTGGAGTTTTGTTTGTTTTGATTAGGTTAGGAGTTGCATTCGCAAAAACAGTAATTGGATTTTTGTATTTATCCATTATATCAAAAGATTGTAATTTCGAGATGCCACATATCAATAAAATGGACAAAAAAGAAAACGCAAAGAAATCATTTAATAGTACTTTGAGGTTTGCTAAGAGATTGATTCCAATAATGTTCTTTATGATGACATTGGTTATTTATTTGTCTAAAATAGGGTTTTTTGATTATGTTGAAAGATTTGTTGAGCCAATAACGAATTTTTTGCATTTGAATCCCAATGTAGGAATCTTAGCATTAACTGAGGTTATGAATGTCCATGCAGCAATAGTTATGGCAGGCGGGTTTTTAAATGAAGACATTTTAAGTTCAAAAGAAGTTTTGATTGGTTTGATTATTGGAAATGTTATGACCCTTTCAAGTAGATATGCTAAACACTCCCTGCCCTTGCATGTTTCATTATTTGGACCAAAATTTGGGACTAAAATAGTTATGATTAATGCAATAATAACTTTATTGTTGGACATTTTGATAATAATGGGGCTATTGCTGATCTAATCGATAGTTTACAAAATTTTGTATTTATAGTCGTTCTGCGAATTCAGGCACTAAATGTATTACCTACAAATTAAAAATTTATGTAAATACTGCTTAAAAATTCTATTAAAATTGCAGAATTAATGTAAATTATAATAAGCATGGTTGTTATATAATTGCAGAAAGACTATATTTAACATATAAAAAATTGAAATATCATATGAATATTTGATTAACAGAGATACTTATTAAAATTGCACACCGCCATAATAATTCATTAAAGGGTTAACGATGTCCAAAATTCCATCTACATTAATATCATCTATCTTATAATATCCAAACCCATATTTTTTGGCAATTTTATCTCCAATACCTATTTTTATTAATGATTTTGGCTCAGTGTCTATTAAAATGACATTTATTCCTTCCTCTGCAATTTTATCACAAATATCAAAGACCTCCCTTATATAATCTTTTTTAATAGCCACATTTGGTTTAAAGTCACTGATAAATATCATAATAGGTATTATGTTTGGGTTTTTCCTCATTTCATTTTTAAAAATCTCATATGCCTTTAAAAATGCTTTTGATAGGGGCGTTTTTCCTCCAGTTGGGAGCTCTTTGAGTAATTTCTCCCCAAGTTCAACAGATGAAGTGAAAGGCAAAACAAGTTCTGCACTATCTTTTCTAAATGCAATCATTCCCACATTATTTCTTTTTTGATAGGCATCCATTAAGAGAGATAAAACTGCTCCTTTCGCTACTTCCATTCTCCTCATCGCACCCATAGAACCACTTGCATCAACAACAAACAGCAAATTAGATGATATCTTCCTCCCCCTAACCTTCTCCCTTAAATCTTCTTTTTTTAAGTATAATACCAAATTTTTGTCCTTAAATTTCTCTCTTCGCTCTTTTTGATACAATGCACTAACCCTAAATGTTGCATCAAAGGCAATATCGGTTGTTTTCCCATGTGGAATTCGGTATTGTATATATCTTCCTTTTTTGCTGATGCTCCTTATGTGCCTCCCGCTACTGTACCTGTATAGATTATCCCTCAACTTTATGTTAAGAATTTTTGGATTTACCCTTCCATTTATACCAAATGTCCTATCCCCATCTCCAATGTCGCTATTTTCGTTATTGTTGCTTTCATTGTTGTCACTGTTTTTATTATCGTTTTCATGGTTTTCGGGATGTTCTCTATTTTCGTTATTATTTTCATCCCTACTATTACTTTCATTTAGTTTTTTTTTACTTCATCTTCTTTGTTATTACCTTCATTTTCATTTTCGTTTTTTTCTTTATTCTTCTCCTCAAACTCATTAAATATTTGCTCGATCTTTTCTTTGTTTAATTGTGGTGGTTCAAACGGCTTCCTCCTCATTCTGTGTAAGAGGGCAAGCTCACATGCCTTTTTTACATCGTCAACAGTTACATTATCCCTTCCATTAAATGCAGCAATGGTTTTTGCCGTCCTTGCAACGGTTATATCTGCCCTATTTGTTGGAATACCTAATTCAATACAAATCTTTGAAACTAGTTCCAATAAATCATCATTTATTTTTACATTATTCAATAATTCTCTTGCCCTTTCTATCTTCCCCCTCAACTTTAATTGCTCTTCCTCATATTTTCTATGAAATTCTTCCGGATTTTCATTAAATTCTTCAACTCTCTTTATTACCTCAACTCTCTGCTTTATATCGTTTAATCCATCAACATCCACCATCAACCCAAACCTATCAAGGATCTGAGGCCTCAACTCCCCTTCTTCTGGATTCATTGTTCCAACTAAGATAAATCGTGAGGGATGCTTAATCTTTATCCCCTCCCTCTCAATAACATTCCACCCCATTGCAGCAGCATCTAAAAGGATATCAACAATATGATCATCTAAAAGATTCACTTCGTCAATGTACAAAATATTCCTATTTGCCTCAGCCAAAATTCCTGAATCAAGAGCTCTAATCCCTTCTTTGATTGCTTTTTCAATATCAAGTGTTCCGATAACCCTGTCTTCCGTAGCACCAATTGGGAGGTTAACAACCTTCATCTTTTTCTTAATTGTTTTTAATTCTCCCCGTTCCTTCTTTTCTCTACATACATCACACAAATCCCCATTGGGGTCACAGTTGAATAGACATCCTTCAACAACCTCAATTTCTGGCAATAAATCAGCCAGAGCTCTTACTGTTGTAGATTTTGCAGTTCCCTTCTCTCCCCTTATTAAAACTCCCCCAATTTTTGGGTTTATTGCGTTTAAGACCAGCGCCTGTTTCATTTTTTCCTGCCCAACAATTGCAGTAAATGAATAATTCATCTTCTCACCTAATTTAAATGTATTTTATATTTACACAAATTTATTTTAATTTCTTATATAAATAACATTTCATACAATCACAAAATTATTATGAATTACGTAATACTTAATAAATATTTTTATGAATCTTATAATCTTTTTTACTAATTGGTATTAAAACCTAATTTATAATTATTAATCATGATAAATATCATAAAATATAAATAGTAATAATATTCATTAAATAATATGATTAGAATAATAAAAGTATGAGATTTTTATGGTGATTATATGTCTAAAACCATAACTATAACTACCCTAATGTGGGCATCCTATTGCTCCATATTAAACAAAGCATGGGATGAATTAAAAAAAGAATTATCTCATTTAAATGTTGATTTAAGACTATATTCAACAAAAGATATGCCAGATAAATTGGACGATTTTTTAAATGACGCAAAAAAGTCGGATATTGTTTTTATGTATAGAACTTCCACTGATGATTTTTATGAAGATATTAGTGCCAATAAATTCAAAAATTTAATAGTAACAAGCCAAGATCCCACATATTGGAACTCAAAGCTATCTCACAAAGCATATCTATATACGGTTTACGGAGGAGTTGAAAATTTCAAAAATCTCATTATGTACCTTATAAAAGAAACCTTAAACATGGCCCTCCCCCTATCTCCACCAAAAGAACTACCCTTCCAAGGTATATTTTATAGGGGAGAAATCTTTGAGAATCTGGATGAATTTTTAAATAATGCAGACTTTAATAAAAAGAATACCATAGGGGTTTTATTTTCAAGACATTATCTTATGAATGAAGATATGGGCGTTATAAATGCCCTGATAAGTAAATTGGAAAAATACTTTAATATAATTCCTGTTTTTTCTTATGGGGCAAAAAATGAAGATTTAAATGCCATAGGAGGGGGAGAGTGTATCTTAAAATACTTCTTTAAGAATGAAAAACCAATAATAGATACATTAATAAATTTACTATCTTTTCCATTGGGAACGGTCGTTGAAAAAGGCAGTTTAAAGAAATTGCAAGGAATAGATGTCCTAAAAAAACTCAACATCCCTGTTTTCCATCCAATAGTGAGCTACTACAAAACCTACGAAGAATGGAAAAATGACATACAAGGATTATCTGCGGATATAGGGTGGACAATTGCCTTACCTGAATTTGAAGGGGTTATAGAACCAATTTTAATTGGAACCGTACATAAGGAGGGGAACTTGGAAAAGAAAATGCCAATAGATGATAGGATTGATAAAGTAGTTAAAAGAATAAAAAAATGGATGGAATTAAAAAACAAACCAAAAAAAGATAGAAAAGTCATATTTGTTTTGCATAATGCTGCATGTGCATCTGTTGAGGCAACGGTTGGAAGTGCTGCACATTTGGATTCATTTGAAAGTTTGATAAGAATAATGAAAAAGATGAACGAGGAAGGTTATTGTATTGAAAATATTCCCAAAAATGGAAACGAATTGGCAAAATTGATATTAGACAAAAAGGCAATCTCCGAATTTAGATGGACGACTGTAAATGAGATTATTGCAAAAGGAGGCCATCTATACCTAATGGATGAAGAAGAGTATATGGAATACTTCAAGACACTTCCAGAAAACGTTAAAAAGAAGGTTTTAGATACGTGGGGAGACTTAAATGGAAAAGATATCCCAGCATCTATGATTTATAAAGACAGTACTGGAAAAAACAAGATTGTCATAACTGGCTTAGAATTTGGAAATATATATGTCTGCGTTCAACCAAAGAGAGGTTGTGCGGGAGCAAGATGTGATGGAAACGTATGCAAAATTTTGCACGACCCAGAATGCCCACCAACACACCAATACATTGCCACATATAAGTATTTCAGTGAGATTGCTGATGTTATAGTTCATGTTGGAACCCACGGTACTTTGGAATTTTTGCCTGGGAAGAATGTTGGTTTATCAAATGAATGTTATCCAGATATCTGCATAAATGACATTCCTCACTTATACATTTACAACTCAGATAACCCACCAGAGGGAACTATTGCAAAGAGAAGAAGTTATGCAGTATTAATTGACCACATGCAAACGGTAATGACCGATGCAATGAATGAAGAACTTGAAACCCTAGATAATTATGTAAACGAATATCTAAAAGATATGAATACATCAAGAAGGCATCAGTTAGAGCATTTAATTATTGAAGAAGTAAAGAAAACCAACTTATTAAAAATTAAGGAGAAAATAGAAAATATTTCAAAAGAAGGTGATATCGGAGCAAAGCGGAGAGCTGCAAAACTCGAAGAGTCTTACTCAATTCATTCAAACTTTAAGGAAATCTTTGATGAATTGAGAAATACCTTGGAAATGATAAAGAATTCAAAGATAAATGATGGTATGCATATATTTGGGGAACTACCAAGCGGGGAAAGAAAAGTTGAATTTATAAATACCATTTTGGAGTTTGAATATAAAAGAAAGTTGCAAGATGAGATAAAAAACGTATTAGATGGAATAAATATTGAGGATAATGAATTAAAAGAAAAAATATTTGATATAAATGAAAGATTAGAACAATCTAAGGAAATAAATGCACTTTTAAATGCCATTGATGTAAAATATATAGAACCGGGACCATCTGGATTAATAACAAGAGGAAGGGATGATATTCTTCCAACTGGAAGGAACTTCTATTCTCTTGATCCGTATAAGATTCCAACAAAGGCAGCATATAGGGTCGGAGTTTTATTGGCTGAGAAGTTGATTGAAAAATATATCAACGAAAATGGTAAATATCCTGAAAACGTTGCTAGTTATTGGATGGCATCAGATATTATGTGGTCTGATGGAGAGGGGATGGCACAAATTCTTCATCTATTAGGGGTTAAACCAAAATGGAAACATGGGACGATTGTTGGTGTAGAAGTTATTCCATTGGAGGAGTTGGGAAGACCGAGAATTGATGTGACTATAAGGGTTAGTGGGATTTTGAGAGATAATTTCCCAAATTGTATAGAAATTGTTGATGAGGCAATAACAAAAGTGGCAAAGTTAGATGAACCAATAGAGATGAATTTTGTTAAAAAACATGTGTTAGAAGGTTTAGAGAAGGAGTTATCCCTCAGAGAAGCAACATATAGAATATTCAGTTCAAAACCAGGGACTTATGGGAATGGGGTTAAATATGCAATATATTCAAGTGCATGGGAAAATGAGGAAGATTTAAAGGATGCATTCATGCTTTGGAACTCATATGCTTATGGAAAAAATGTTCACGGAACATTTGCAAAGGATGCATTTGAAAGTATCTTAAAGAGTGTTGACTTGACATTTAACAAAACCGTTACTGATGAATATGATTTATTTGGATGCTGTAGTTATTTTGGAACGCATGGTGGATTAACAAATGCTGCAAGGGTCATTTCAAAAAAGGATGTTAAGGTCTATTATGAGGATACGAGAAATCCAAATAAAGTTGAGATAAGGACTTTAAAGGAGGAGATAGAGAGGGTTTCCTTATCAAAACTTTTAAATCCAAAGTGGATTGAAGGGATGAAAAGACATGATTATAAAGGGGCAGGAGATATAGCGAAGAGAGTTGGAAGAGTATTTGGATGGAGTGCCACAACAAAAGAGGTTGATAATTGGGTTTTTGATGAGATATTCAACACCCATGTGAAAAATGAGGAAAATAGGAAATTCTTTAAAGAAAACAACATCTATGCATTAGAAGAAATTAGTAGGAGATTGCTGGAGGCATATCAAAGAGGCCTTTGGAAAACAAGTGAAGAGAACCTTGAAGAATTAAAAAGAATTTATATGGAAATTGAAGGAGATATTGAGGACACCTACGGAGATGTTGATATTGGAGACTTCCAAGGCGGGGGCATTGATATTGATTTAACATGGAAAGATAAATTAAAGGAAAATTTGGCCATTAAATAAATTCCATGTTTAACATGTCCTGTAAAAAGTATATGTTGTTAATGACCCATAGTGTATAATATACTATTACATGCAGGGAGTAGCAACTATGAAGGGGCAGGATTTTTCTTTTAAAGATTTGATAACCCCAACAAATATTTTTTTGGATATATCGGTGGTAGCATTATCATTAGGTATATTACTCTGAGCTCAGCACCAAAAACTTAGGCCATTAGTTAGAAGGTTGTATTATTTTTAGTGAGTATATATTTTGTGGCGTTTATTAAAGTAGACACTTGATAAAAGTATTTATACATATTATTAAAGAAAATTTACAATTAATATAATAACGGGTTTGGTATGATATGATAATAAATAAATTTAAATCGTGATAATATATGTTAAAAACTGAGAATTTAACTGTAGGATATAAAAATTATATTGTAGTTGAAGATGTGAATTTACATATAAAGGAAAGAGAAATACTGTGCATCATAGGTCCAAATGGTGCAGGTAAATCCACACTTCTAAAAACCATAGCAACATATTTAAAACCTAAAAAGGGGGTAGTTTATTTAAATGGTCAAAATATACATAGTTTAACGCCAAAAAAACTTGCAAAGGAAATGGCAGTGGTATTAACTGAGCGAGTAAATCCGGGAAATATGACTGGATATGATATTATCGCCATTGGACGGCACCCTTACACTGATTTATTTGGTAGATTAACCGAAAAGGATAAGGAAATAATCACACATGCCGCAAAATCTGTAAATGCCGAGTATCTATTAAATAAAAACTTTTTTGAAATGAGTGATGGGGAGAGACAGAAGATAATGATAGCAAGAGCTCTTGCTCAGAAACCTAACGCTCTCATACTGGATGAGCCAACGAGTTTTTTGGATGCAAAACATAAAATTGAACTGACTCTTTTACTGAGAAAACTTGCAACAGAAAATAATTTAGCAATAATTGTTACACTTCATGATATAGAGCTCGCTCTGAGGATAGCCGATAAAATGGCATTAATAAAAAACCACAGGGTAATAGCATACGGACATCCAGAGGATGTTATGAAAAAAGAAATCGTAAATAATCTTTATGATTTGGATAATGCAAATTACAACGAAATAATAGGTTATTTTGAACTAAAAAATGCAAATTCTGGATTTGGGGGTTATAATAGGATTTTTTTAGTTTGTGGTGCAGGGACAGGTGTTGATGTGTTAAGATTTCTTACTAAGAATGGATACGATGTGGTTGTAGGAATATTACATAAAAATGATATAGATTATATTGTGGCAAAAACCATGGAATTGGAGATAATATGCGAAGAGCCTTATGAACCCATATCAAATGAAAAATTTGAAAAGGCATTACATGAGCTCAGAACATCTGATGTAGTTATATATACGGATTTTCCAGTGGGGCAGACCAATATTTTAAATAAAAAACTTGTTGAACATGCGATTAATACGAATAAGAAGGTAATAAAATATGATGGAAATATTAAATCTTTAAAAGAGATGTTAGAATAATGATTAATTGAAGAATAATCAAATCTATTTTATTGTTTATTTTTTTGCATGTTTATTATTTATTGTATTCTTATCTTTTTTTCACCATTATATACTAAATATATTACCAGTAATCCACCTAGTACGTCAAGGATGGAGCCTATTGGTAAAACCTGAGCTGGACGGTCTATATTATACAGGTAAAAGATGGGGACCCAGTATTTCAATGAAATAATATGACACATGAGCATCAACACCACACCAACAAGCATAGTTGCAGGCAGTAGCCACCTGTGGTCTGAGGTTCTTATAATAGGTCTTGCCAAATATGGTGCTGCAATACCCACAAATGCCATTAACCCAACATACGGAATTATAACCCCTACAATAAATGATGCCAATAATAGTATCAATATTCTAATCTTTTTTACATTTAACCCAAAACTTTTTGCGTAGGTTTCACCAAATAACAGGGCGTTTAATGGTTTTATTAAAAAAATACTCCCAATTATAAATACTATTGTGGATATGACCATCTGAAATATATTATTTACATTAACTCTCGCTACATTTCCAATAATGAACGTATAATACTCCTGAATTGTAAAATCTGTTCCATTTGCCATTAGATATGCACTTATTCCCCTAAATAGGTAACTCATTAACAGAGCAACAATCAAAACTCCATTTACTTCTTTAACCCTAAGGGCTATAATAATAAGCATGATTAGTGATAATAATCCACCACACCATCCTGCTATTATATTTTCATCTACTTTAAAGGTTGAAAATAGTTCTGCAAAACTATATATAAATATAACAAGTGTAACAGCAAATAAAACTCCACTTGAGATACCTGTCGTATATGGGGATGATAAAAGATTTCTAAATAATGTCTGCAACATTAAACCGCATGTTGATAACGTTAAACCCACAAGAATTGCTCCAACAATTGGTGGTAAACGATATTTTTTTAATATGATATATTTAAATTTAGTACTTTCATCCAATGGAGTTTGGGGAAAAATATGCTTCCCAGTTATTTTATAATATATGGAATCCACCGTACTTTTTGTTTGATATATAACAAAATTTGTAGTATCATCTATTGTAATTGATTTGGCATTTCCACCAAAATACACCCCAGTAATAAATAATCCAACCACTGAAACAAGTAAAGCTAAAATTATAACATATCTATAATTCATCATATCCCATTTTTAAATTTTATATTCCCATTTTTCTAACTTTTAGATATACAATTATAGCAATCGGAGCTCCGATTATGGATAATGGAGCCAATAGTGGAATATTGTTGGATGTCTGTGGTATTACTACTCCAGGTCTTGTTAGTATATCTGCAAATAGCACATATATAGAACCCAATAAAGCCGTCATAGGTATTACATAGATGTGCTTTGAGGTGCCAGAAATCATTCTTGCCATAATGGGACATACCAACCCTACAAAGGCAATAGGCCCTGTAAATGATACAACAGTTGCCGTCAATATGCAGGATAATGTTATCAGCCATTTTCTTAAATTTTTTACATCTACTCCAACACTTATGGCATATTTCTCTCCAAGAAGGTTTGCATCAAGTTTTTTTGAAAAAAATATGTAAGTTAAAATAACTGTTGGAATTATTACAATCGTCATAATCTTAATCTGGCCCCATGTTAAATTGTTAAGTGAGCCCATCCCCCACATTAAATACTCTGCGAGTTTGGAATTTTCTTCACCCATATAATCCCCAGTATATACAACAAGCGTGGTTAATCCAGATGCTATTGCTCCTATCATAATACCGCAAATCAATAATGTTGCAGTTTGCTTTACAATTCTTGCCATATTTATAACAGCAACCATGGTGGCTAATGAGCCAATATACGCAGAGATAATAAATCCATATATTGAACGAGGAACCCCCATTTTAAACAATAACGATGTAAAAACATACAAAACAACGCCAAGAGATGCTCCACTTGCCACACCCATTAAATAGGGGTCTGCCAGTGGATTTCTAAAATACCCTTGCATTAAAATCCCTGCCACGGCAATACCTAATCCAACAACAATTGCTCCAACAACCCTTGGAAGTCTTAATTTTTCTATAATTTGATCCATAATTACATTTCCAGTAGTTCCTTCTAATAAATATTTTTCCAACTGTTCATCTTTTATTGGAATTGTCCCTTCTGCAATACTAAAATAAGATAAAATTACCAACAATACTAAAGATAATATATACAATCCCAAAAATCTTTTAACTTTCAAAATTCCACCCATAACTATATTATTAAAATTTATAAAAAAATAGGAAATAATAATATATAAAAATTCTACTTAATATCTAAATTATTAAAATTTATAAAAAAATAGGAAATAACATAATATAGCCATAAAAATTTCAATAAGACACGTCATTATAAAAGAATGGAACCCTGAAAGCGAATGTAATAGTAAATGGAATATTAACTCTTGAATTATTAGTAAATTTTCCTAAAAAACGGAAGATTGGAAAAATAATAAAAAATTTTATTATTTATTTTAACAGGACCATAAAATGCCAGTCCATAAGGGCAGGTAGTTTACTGAAGTTTGATGTAGTACTTTAAATCATTATCTCCATTAGGGAATAACTCTGGATGAACCATCTTAGCATAATCCTCCATATATCCTAGTGGGTCCCTTGCTTCCCATACATAGTAATCAGGTTTTGAAACATAGAATCTTCCATTTTTATATGCGTTGAAGTTTTCAAAGCCTGAGGTTGGGTATCTGGCCAATAAATCTTCTTTTGTTTTTATATCTTTACACTGCCTCAATATAATCACATCAGCATTTACTGTTCTTTCCATGAAAGTTTCTGTATCTAATTTTTCAGAACCTGTTCCAGGTATGTCGTTAAATGCGTAATCTCCTCTAAAGTCATTTATCAACCTACTGTAAAAATTCTGAGCCTGTGGAACACTCGGTGTGCTTGTATCACTCCACTTCCAGAAATTAACAACTTTTGGATAATCATTTGCATTTCTTGTTGTTCTTAACAACTCGTTCTTCTTTTTCCATGTACCTTGGAAGTAATCTTTCGTTTTGTTGTACTTGTCTTCCCCCCAGAAGGCCGCGGCATATTTCACCCACTCTATCCTTCCTAGAAATGTTGGTTCATCGTATGTGTAGAACCTTGATACTGTAATACCTAGTTCATTTAATTTAGCTTCCATTGCATCATGGGATGACCAATCTCCTAAGAATACAATATCTGGACTTGTATTAACCACTACATCATAATTAATTTCAGATGATGAGCCAATATTTGCAACTTTACCTTCGTTATATCTTTTTGTAAGTTCTGGCGAATATTTTAAAACAGAGCTCGGAACTCCTTTTATTGTATCATAGCATGAGGAATCATTTAATATATCTGCTGTTGAAACAATTGGACAGTAAAATATGGTACTAATGTTTTTTACAGGTGTTGTTATTACCTTTGCATCAGGGATATTTGGTGCTGTTGCTCCTTCTTTTAATAAAACAAATTTGTATCCCTTTGAATCTACTATATAACAGTATCCTTCATCCCAGTGCGGCTCTAAACTAAATGTTTCAGCAAATACAACTGGACGTCTAAATGTATCATAGTTTTTGAACAGATATACCACATCGGCAATATCTATTGAATTATCACAGTTCAAATCTCCATCTTCAAGGTTGAGATTTCTATTTTTGAACAGATATACCACATCGGCAATATCTATT
>Ga0182239_1000445_pt1 | contig 15019 bp, 14 predicted proteins | sample hydfrate6_PW_210_FD_132456 | JGI IMG/M metagenome (GOLD analysis project Ga0182239, IMG submission 132456) | Subsurface microbial communities from deep shales in Texas, USA - hydraulic fracturing test 6_PW_210 | ecosystem: Environmental > Aquatic > Deep subsurface > Shale gas/oil reservoir >... | reverse complement strand
GATATTGATATTTTATTTTATGAACAAGAAATTATTGATACCCCGGATTTAGTAGTGCCGCATCCTCAATTACACCAACGGCGTTTTACGTTAACTCCGTTAGCTGAAATTTTACCGGATTGGATTCATCCAAAGTTTAATCAATCTATAAGTGTTTTGCTTAAACAATGTACTGACTCATCCAGCGTAAAGGTTATAAAACCATAATTTATATTTTGCTTCCGAAAGCCAAATCTCCTGCATCTCCTAATCCGGGAACGATATATGATTTTGAGGTTAGTTCGTCATCCACATCTCCTGCCCAAATTGTAACATTCTCCATCGGAATATGTTTTTTCACATAGTTAATGCCCTGATTACTTGCAATAATGGTAACAATGTGGGTGTGTTTTGGTTTCCCTCGTTCTAAAAGCGCTTTATAAGCAATTTCCATTGATGCTCCCGATGCAAGCATTGGGTCTGATAATATCAGAATTTTTTTATCAATTGAGGGGCTTGATAAATGTTCAAACTGAATGGAGAAAGAACCATCTTTATGATACTTTCGGTGAGCGGAAATGAAAGCATTTTCTGCATTGTCAAAATAATTTAAAAATCCCTGATGAAAAGGAAGCCCGGCACGTAAAATGGTAGCGTTTACAATGGGAGAAACAGGGACAAACATTTTTGAAATTCCCAGTGGGGTAGTAATCTTTTTTTCTTTATACTCTAATTCTTTCCCTATTTCGTAAGCGAACATTTCCCCTATCCGCTCCATATTTCTTCTGAAACGCATGCTGTCTTTCTGAATCTCTTTGTCGCGCAGTTCTGAGATAAACAGATTCATCAATGATTTTTTGTGAGATAGAATATGTGTCATTTTGTTTCTTTTAAATAAACAAATAAGGCATATAATTAGCCAGCTCAAAGGTACATGTTTTTTCTTTGATGTTAAAATTGGGATGCATGATTCAAGTACTTTTATAGATTTCCTTCATCGGCGTAGCTATAATAATCGGTATCAGCAATAATAACATGGTCCAGAACCTTTATATCCAGAAGGTTTCCTGCATCAACTAATTTGCGGGTTATTGTATTATCGGCATTGCTTGGAGCTTTATTTCCCGAAGGATGATTATGACATAAAATAATTGAGCTGGCTAAATTTTCAATAGCATATTTTAGAATGACCTTTACATCAATTATGGTTCCCGATACACCACCCTGGCTTATTTTCTTTTTTTCAATAATACGGTTCGCCCGGTTTAATAATAAAATCCAAAATTCTTCATGCGGTAAATCACCGAGTAAGGGTTGAAAAAAATCAAACACATCGTTGCTTTTCGTAATCTTCTTCTTTTCAATTATTTCCGAAATTTTGCGTCTTCTTCCCAGTTCAAGTGCTGCAATAATGGTAATAGCTTTGGCTTCACCTATTCCTTTGTTTTTCATAAGTTCTTTAACCCCCAACTTACCCAGTTCATTTAAGTTGTTGTTTAATTGGTTAAGGATGCGTTTGGAAAGTTCTACTGCCGATTCGTTTTTTGTTCCTGAACCAATTAATAAGGCTATGATTTCGGCATTGCTTAAACTTTGAATTCCTTTTTTTAAGAGCTTTTCTCTGGGCCGGTCTTCAACCGCCCATTCTTTTATTTTTAGATTATATTTTTCGGCCATTTATGTAGATAGAATTAATTTTAGGATTAAGGTAATAATAAATAAGCAAAAAATAAAAAAGGCATGAAAAAAATCATGCCTTTATAATAAAATGGTAAATGCCAATATTTTTATAATAAGGGTTTTAATTTACCTTCCAAATTACTTTTGGGTACAGCACCCACTTGTTTGTCAACAATCTCTCCATCTTTAAAAAATAAAATGGTCGGAATGTTTCTTATTCCATATTTTGATGCTACACCGGGGTTGCTATCCACATCAAGCTTCGTACAGATCACTTGATCCTTATAGTCTTCAGATAATTCTTCGACAATGGGGCCAATCATACGACAGGGGCCACACCATTCAGCCCAAAAATCTACAATTACAGGTTTGTCTGACTTTATTACAACTTCTTCGAAATTGGAATCATTAACTTCTATGGTCATAATGTTTAATTTTTTATGTTATTATTAAATTGTTATTTCTTATATGTTGGATAATTACAAATTTACGGATAAATTGTTTAATTTATCGAATATTGTATATCGCTTTTTTCATCAAGATAGTTAATCAATTCGTTTGTAATGTTTATCCGTTCTGATCTTGAGAACATGTTGATAATAATATTTTCTTCGGTATCTACAATTTTAAATTTTAAGGTTGCTTTCCCTTTTTTTGTTAATGCAAACTCCTTTATTTCTTCAATTAGCCCATTAGAAATAGTATTTAGCGGAATGGTTAATGAAATACTTTTAACTAAATTGTCGCGTACCTGGCTTAATAACATGATTTGTTTTATTTTAAATTCAAGTTCGTTATCCCGGTATGGTTTTGGTTGTACTTTCCCTTTAATGAGCAAAGAGTAATCTTCGTAACAATATTTTCTAAAATTTTCATAATCTTTGCCAAAAAGAGCAAACCGATACGATTCGGAATAATCCTGTAATGTTAAAAATCCATAAGGATTTCCATTTTTTGCAATAGCATGCTTAACTTCAGTAACAATACCAGCGATGGTTAATTCTCTTCCTTTTATATTGTTTAAATCATCAAAATCAGCAAGTGTAGCGTTACAAAATTGCTCAATTTCCATTTTAAAGTCATCTAATGGATGTGCCGATAGATAAACGCCAATGACTTCTTTTTCGCGTTTTAATTTTTCAAGTTTTGGCCAATCTTCTTCGGTTGGTATTGAAGGTTTGGAAATTTCTATTGTGTCTTTTCCGCCGAACAGAGATTGTTGTTGTGTGTTTTTATCGTTTTGGAACATGTTTCCGTAGCGGATAAGGCTTTCAATAAATGTACTTTCTTTAGTATCGGTAGTAGCAAAGTACTGCCCCCGTTTCATTTTATCAAGATTATCAAAAGCCCCGGCAGTAGCAAGAGCTTCGATGGTTTTCTTGTTTATTTGCGTAAGGGAAACCCGTTCAACAAAGTCGTAAATATTTTTAAACGGCCCGTTTTCTTTTCTTTCCTCTATGATTTTAACTACAGCATTTTCACCAACTCCTTTAATCGCACCTAATCCAAACCGAATGTTCCCCTCTTTATTCACATTAAATTTTAGTCTGCTTTCGTTAATGTCAGGCCCTAACACAGAAATTCCCATCCGTTTGGCTTCGTCCATAAAGATGGTGATTTTTTTAATGTCGGTAAAGTTTCGGCTTAAAACAGCGGCCATATATTCGGCGGGAAAATGGGCTTTAAGATATGCTGTTTGGTAGGATACGTAAGCATAGCAGGTTGAGTGTGACTTATTGAATGCGTATTGAGCAAAAGCTTCCCAGTCGTTCCAAATTTTATTTATAATTTTAAGGTCGAACCCATTTTGTTTACAACCGGCAATAAATTTTTCTTTAAGCTGCTCCATCAGGTTTTTTTTCTTTTTTCCCATAGCTTTTCGCAGCGAGTCGGCTTGTCCTTTGGTAAAGCCCGCGAGTTTTTGTGAAAGAAGCATCACCTGTTCCTGGTAAACAGTAATTCCATAGGTGTCGCGTAAGAATTCTTCCATTTCTGGAAGATCATAATTTATGGGTTCATTACCGTGTTTACGAGCAATAAATGAAGGGATATAATCCATCGGACCCGGGCGATATAAGGCGTTCATCGCAATCAGGTCGTCGAACCGGTTTGGTTTTAAAGCTTTTAGGTGCTTTTTCATTCCCGGTGATTCGAATTGGAATAGTCCTGTTGTCTCTCCACGGCTATATAGCTCAAGTGTTTTTTCATCGTCTAATGGAATGCTTGAAATATCTATATCTATGTTGTGCGATTCTTTTATGTTTTCAACTGCATCCTTTATGATAGAAAGCGTTTTAAGGCCAAGAAAATCCATTTTCAGCATTCCGACCGATTCTACATGATTCCCGTCGTATTGGGTTACTAAAAGTTTAGAATCTTTTGATGTGCAAACCGGAATATGCTCTACTAAATCGTTTTTGCCAATAATTATACCACAAGCATGAAGGCCAGTGTGTCGTACTGATCCTTCAAGTGTTTCGGCAAACTTTAGTGTTTTTACAATCAGTTCATTGTCTGATTTTTTTGCATTGTTAAGTTCAGGAACCTCTTCGAAAGCTTTTTTTAAGGATATTCCGGGCCTTTCGGGCACAAGTTTAGACAATCGGTCTGCTTCACTTAATGGTAATTTTTCAACACGAGCCACATCGCGGATAGCCATTTTTGCAGCCATGGTTCCAAAAGTGATGATGTGTGCTACTTTATTGTATCCATATTTATCTACCACCCAATCCAGTACTTTCTCCCGGCCGTCTTCATCAAAATCAATATCTATATCAGGCATCGATATCCGATCAGGATTCAAAAAACGCTCAAAAAGTAAATTGTATTTTATAGGATCAATATCGGTTATCCGATTACAGTAAGCTACAACAGAACCGGCTGCTGAACCGCGTCCCGGGCCGACAGATACATCCATTTCACGAGCGGCATTTAAAAAATCCTGCACAATTAAAAAGTATCCGGGGAAACCCATGTTTTTTATTACCGAAAGCTCAAAATCAATCCTTTCACGTAATTCGTCGGTAATTTCATCGTATCGTTTTTTTGCTCCTTCGTAGGTGATATGTCGCAAATATTCGTCTTCATTGTCAAATCCTTCGGGGAGCTTAAATTCAGGCATTATGGGATCGCAATTCAGATCAAAATCTTCTATTTTTTCAACAATATCATTGGTGTTTGCTAATGCTTCAGGAATATCTTCAAAAAGCGTAGTCATTTCTTCTTGAGTTTTGAAGTACTCCTGTTTGGTATAGCTCATTCGGGTAGGATCGTCGATATCTTTACCTGTATTTAAGCATATTAACCGATCGTGTGCTTCGGCATCTTCAGCATTTATAAAGTGAACATCATTTGTTGCGATTAATTTGATATGGTGTTTTTGGGCAATATTAATTAATGCCTGGTTTACGATGATTTGATTCTCATAAACATCTTTATCTTTTTTAGGATCACCAGATGGATGGCGTTGTAGTTCTAAATAAAAATCATCACCAAAGATTTCTTTAAATTGGAGCGCTATTTTTTCTCCGGCTTTCTCTCCTTTATTCATGATAGCCTGAGGAACTTCACCGCCCAAACATGCCGATGAGGCAATAATTCCTTCGTGATATTCTCTTAATAGCTCCCAGTCAATTCGGGGTGTATAGTAAAAACCCTCAATCCATGCATAAGAAACCAGACGGGTTAAGTTTTTATAACCGGTTTGATTTTTGGCTAGTAATATCAGGTGATATCCGCTGCGATCTTCTTTTCCTTTTTTCTCCTTTCTGCTGCCTTCTGCAACATATATTTCACAACCGATGATAGGCTTTATTTTTTGTTTTTTGGCTTCGTTAAAAAAATGTTTTACTCCAAACATGTTGCCGTGATCGGTAATACAAACTGCCGGCATTCCATCATTTTTTGCTTTTTTAATGAGTTGAGCTACGTCGGATGCGCCATCCAAAATTGAATACTGCGTATGTACATGTAAATGAGTAAAAGTTGTCATTTTAAAGTGTTGATTTATAGTTTTTTGTGTTGGATTACTAAGTTGTTATTCGAAGGTTAAAATTATAAAAATACCTTTAAATATGCTTAGTGATGTTAATAAGTATTTAAAAAATATACAATTATTATCGAACTTGTATCCCTAACAAAATTTTGTTCATTTGGTTTTTTATTTTTGTGAAGTTTAAACGGTTTGATAAAAACGATCTGTTCGTTTTGAGAGGGATGGTTATTGGAATTTCTGCAAGGAATCTTTTTATTATTAATCGATTAAAAATATTTTATAATTGAAATAAAATTGTATCTTTGCCGGACATTTTAAAAAAGTAGGTTTAATTAAAATTAAAAAGAAAGAGTATGCCTGTAAAAATTCGATTAACAAGGAGAGGTAGAAAAAAATTACCTTATTATCACATTGTTGTCGCAGATAGCAGGGCGCCACGGGATGGTAGATATATTGAAAGTATAGGAACTTACAATCCTATAACAAATCCTGCTACTATTGAACTTGATTTTGATAGAGCATTAGATTGGTTACAAAAAGGCGCTCAACCTACTGATACTTGTAGAGCTATCTTGTCGTACAAAGGTGTTTTAATGAAAAAACACTTACTCGAAGGAGTAAAAAAAGGTGCTTTAACTGAAGAGCAAGCCGAAGAGAAATTCCAAAGCTGGCTTAAGGATAAAGAAAGCAAAATTGAAGCTAAACGTGAACAGATTCGAAATGGTATTGCCGACGAAGATAAAAAACGTTTAGAAGCTGAAACGAAGATTAGGGAAGCAAGAGCTGAAGAATTAGCAAAGAAAAATGCTGAAGCTGCCGCTGAGGAAGCAAAAGCTAATGCAGTACAAGAAGCTCCAAAAGCTGAAGAAGAAAAACCTGAAGAAAAACAAATTGAGGAAACAAAAGCTGAAAAGCCTCAAGAAGAAGCTGTGAAATCAGAAGAAGAAGCTCCAAAAGCTGAAAATAACGACGAAACCAAAAAAGGGTAAGCATATTTTCATGCATGATTAAGGATAATCATTTTTTAGCAGGATCTCTTTTACGAACCTTTGGTACAAAAGGAGAAATAATCCTAAAATTTAAAAATGATCTTCCTAAAAAAATAAAAAAACTGGAATCAATTTTTGTCGAGGTCGATGGGAAATTGGTTCCTTTTTTTATTGTTGCTATTCAAGAAAAATCAGTAAATACTACTTTGGTAAAACTTGAAGGAGTTGACAGTGAAAAAAAAGCACATGAATTTATCAATGCTGATTTTTATTTATCTGAATCACAGATAAAAAATTTAAATTATTCGACGGAAGAGTATATTGATATTACAGGATATATTGTAAAAGATCAGCATAATAAATTAGTTGGTCAAGTGATAGAGTTTTTAGATATTCCGGAGAATCCTTTGTTAAAAGTTAAAACATCCGTTAACGAATTGCTTTTACCAGCTAACGACGAGCTTATTATTGAAGTTGATGATGATGAGCGGGTTATTTTGCTTCATATTGTCGACGGAATAATAGATTTGGATTAGTTTAGTTTTTGAAATCTATATCTTTTTCGAATGCTATAATCTTTTCCCTCCATTTTTGGGGTATAGGATGTGGTTTGTCTGATGACCCTTTATAAGCAACCATTACTGAGTCGCAGGTAGCTTTTACTTCGTGTGATTTTTTATCAATGATTTGTTGAAACATTTTTAGGCTTTTATTCCCTAAATGGTATATTTTTGTTACTACTTCAATCTCATCATCAACCAAAATGGAGCGAATAAATTCAAGGGTTATCTTTGCTAAAACAAGGCCATTTGCCTGCCATTGTATTTTTTCCTGAAAAACCTGTTTGATATAATTGGAACGAGCAATGTCGAAATAGTTTTGGTAAATCGAGTTGTTTACATGCTTTAAGATGTCAAAATCATTAAAACGGATTTGTACGTGGGACTTATGGAAAAATTGAAAATTATTGGCCATGATTTTACTTTTGGGATTCAATATCTAACTCTTCGTACACAGAGTTTTGACTTTTAAACTCCGGAACAATCTCTTTCATTTTTTTAACAATTTCCATGTTGTTATGTTCTTTTTGCAGCAAAATAAGTTGCTGGATTTCCCACTTTACCTGGTCAAAATCATAGGTTCTTACTTTCGCAATCATAATTTTTGAATGGTGGGTAGGGATCGTATTTTCTTTATCGTTTAAGAGTTCTTCATATAATTTCTCTCCAGGCCTTAATCCGGTATATTTAATTTGTATATCTTTTCCAATCTCTAATCCGGAGAGTTTTATCATTTTTTTTGCCAGATCGATAATTTTAACTGATTTTCCCATATCGAACAGGAAAATTTCACCACCTCTACTAATTGCTCCGGCTTCGAGTACTAATTGACAAGCCTCGGGGATAGTCATAAAGTAACGGGTAACCTCAGGATGAGTAACCGTAACAGGGCCTCCTTTATCAATTTGTTTTTTAAATCGTAAAATTACTGAACCATTAGAACCCAGTACATTGCCAAACCTTGTGGTAATAAAATTAGTGTTTGATACCTGGTTAAAAGCTTGTACATATATTTCGGCAATTCTTTTCGACGCACCCATAACATTCGTAGGGTTTACAGCTTTATCTGTGGAAACCATTACAAATTGTTCAACTTTAAAAGCATGAGCGATGTCGGCTAAAATTTTAGTGCCCATGATGTTCGTTCTTAAGGCTTCGGTTGGATTGCTTTCCATCATAGGAACGTGCTTATAGGCTGCAGCATGAAAAACTATTAAAGGTTTGTATACTTCGAAAAGCTTTTGTATTCGGTATTCATCCGCAATATTTCCAATGACAATTTCGAAATTATAGAAATTGAATTTTTCCTGTAAATCAAGCTCCATGTCATATAAAGGAGATTCCGCCTGATCGAAAAGTATAATCTTACTGGGGTTAAAGGCTATGAGCTGTCTTACGATTTCACTTCCAATAGAACCTGCTGCGCCAGTTACTAAGATACATTTATTTAAAAGTTTCTTTTTTATTTTATGAACGTCTAAAATAATGGGTGGCCGCTCCAGTAAATCTTCAATTTTAATTTCTTTAATCTGGTTAAAGCTAAGTTCTCCATTAATCCATGTATTAACGTCGGGTAAAGTAAGTACTTTAATATTGTTTTGTAGGGATTGTTCAATAATAGATTGTTTTTCTTCCGAATCTATATTTTCTTTAGCGATAATTAATTTTTCAATATCATTTTTTTTTGCAAGGCTATCCAAATACTGGGGGTGATAGATGGTTACACCTTCTAACGTTTTGCCAATATTCGCATGGTTAATGTCTAAAAAAGCCAATACTTTGTGTTTGCTTTCTGCATCACGATCTAGTGTTCTTTTGGTAATTACACCAAATTGATCTGCCCCATATATAACAATGGCCGTTTTTTCTTTTGTAGGGTTATATAATTCCTGATAAATAATTTTGGTAGAAAGCCTAAATGATGTCATTAGAAAAATGGTGATAAGAAAATCAATAGCAATGATTGAAAAAGGAATAATGAACGTTCCGTTGATTAAATAATAATTTAAAATATTAATTATTATAAAAAGGATACTTCCGGTTATTGCGACGGTGAAAATTCGTTCGGTATCTTTAGCGCCTGAATACCTTATAATACCTGCATAAGTTCTAAATATTAGAAATGTAATAGAGCGAACAAACAAAACAAATGGGATAATAAATGTCAGGCTGTCAAAATATTGTTCAGGTATAGCAAAATTAAAACGTAGTAAAAAGGCTGAAGAAATTGATATGGCACATATAAATAAATCAATCAGAAAAACAATCCATCTTGGAGTATATGATTTTGGAAACCAGATCATAGTATAATTTTAAAATTCTATCTTAAAGAAAGTATCCAATAGTTCAAAAATAAACAAAAATATTGCAGGAAATGTAATTTTAATGCTTCTTTTATTCAACAATATTCAGAATTTTAGCATTTCATTGATGATAAAAAAATAGTTAGAAGTCAACAGGTATTATTTTCTAATCACTTCTATTTCTCCGTTGACTCCAAGTTTTATAATTCCCGACGGAGAGGCTTGAGTATAATCATTTTGTCTCCATTGCACAATATAATCAACCAAATCAAAGATTTGAGGATTAATTGCTGAAAAATTACCAGGAGCTTTTTCTCCACTTAAATTGGCTGAGGTAGAGACAATGGGTTTTCTAAATCGTTCTATCAATTTTTGCGTAAAAGGGTCGTTAGTTATTCGTATACCAATGCTGCCATCACTGGCAACAAGGTTTTTAGCTAAGTTTTTTGCTTGTGGATAGATAATGGTTAATGGTTTGTCTGCCAAATCGATTAAATCCCAGGCAATATCAGGCATCTTATTAACATAGGAGGGAATTTTCCCTGCATTATCCAATAATACGAGCATACTTTTCTGGCCGCTACGTTTTTTTATTTGATAAATACGTTCAACTGCTTTTTCGTTGGTTGCATCACAACCAATTCCCCAGAGGGTGTCGGTAGGGTATAAAATAACTCCTCCGTTTTTTAATATTTCAAGGGTTTTTTTTATGTCCTGAAGCATTATATGTAGTTTTTAAAAATAAATTAGTGGATGTTTCCAATTTTTTTAGCTTTAACAATTAATGTTTCTCCTAAAAGAACAGGAAGAGAAAACATTCTCTTTTTAATTTCAGAATTTATAATTTTCATATTATTTTTTTTCCCTGTTTTATAATAAACCCACGATGTTAATATATATACTAAAGGTATAAATATTAAAAACAGCCAATTAATTATCTTAATTCGGTTTGTTGTTACTGTATTGATTCTAAATCCTTTTGTGTGGAGTAAATAGCGAATTTCAGGGTAAGATATCATACTGATGTGATGAAGAGGATTTGGATTTGTTTCGTCTAAAGGAGAATTACATTTATGGTGATGCCCTGTTGTTAGCCATTTCCATCGCGACCTTAAAGAGCTTATATTAGGCGTAGAGATAATAAATTCTCCATTAATTTTTAAAATTCTATAAACTTCATCAACAAAATCAAATTGTTTATTGATATGTTCTATACCGTCAATACATACAAGGGTGTCTATTGATTCGTCTTTAAAAGGAAGTTTGTCATTCATATTTCCAATAATGAAATTATCGTGATCAATTTCCATTTCGTTTTTGATGTCAATAGCAAAAATATTATTATAATTATTGTCTTTAAGCCTTTGAGTAAATGCCCCGCTTCCGCAAGGAATATCAACTATAAAATTTTCTTTATTGTTGTTAATAAGGCTAAAGATTTTTTTATGTGTGTTTTTTGAAGTATTTATTGAAATACCTTTATAATTAGTTCTCATTTTTTGTTTTTTTAGCAATACTGCAATAATTTATAATCTAAGCGATTATTTCTTGTATATTTTTTATTGTGTGTTCTATAGAAAATAATTCGCAAACTCTTTTATGCCCATTTTTACCAAGTTCTTTTCTTAACTCTTTGTTTTTGATTAATAATTCTATTTTTTGAACTGTTTCTTCTATATTATTTTTTTCAACAAGAAATCCGGTTTTATTGTTTTCAATAATTTCAGGATTACTGCTTAAATTAAAAGCAATAACAGGCTTATTACATGCCATGGCTTCAACAAGTACATAACCAAAACCTTCCCAAAGTGAAGGTAAAATATAAAGGTCGATACTATGCATAAAATGCTTTATATTTTCAATAAAACCGGTAAATATTATTTTATCTTCTACATTTTTTTCTTTAGCATAATCAATTATTTCTTGTTTTAATTTGCCGTTACCTGCAAGCAAAATCTTAAAGGTAATATTTTTTTTGGTAAGTGCTTGGGCAAGATCTATCAAGAATTTGTGGTTTTTTTGTTTTACAAATCTTCCGGCATTTCCTATTATTAGCTCGTTATCTTTTCTTTGGTATATTGGTGCATAGGATTTATTGTCCGAAGAATTTTCTACTCCATTATAAATTATTTTAATTTTTTCAGGATTAAAAAGTGAAGGGTTTTTTGCTAAAATAGTATTTTTTGTAGCCATAGAATTAGCAATAATTTCATCAATAAAGAATTTAAATAATATTCTGTTTGATAGTTTATTTTTAACAGGTATGGCACTTCCCCTTCGGTAAATAATTTTTTTTACTCCTGCCATTTTTGCAGCCGGAGCCGCAACTTTTAAATCGGCAGGAAGATTAATTATGATAGTAGTAGTATTTTCTTTTTTAAGTATACGAGTAACATTAAATATTTTAAAAGGACTTAAAAAACTTGTATTTGAGATTTTTATTGGGAAAACTTTTATATTTTCCTTTTTTAACTTAAAATATAATTCACTTTTTTTGTTGGTTATCACAAAAATATTTAAATCATTTTTATTAAGGTTTGTGGCTATATCATAATGCCATTTTTCACCGCCACCCCATGATTTAGAGCTGTTTATAAAACAAATTGATTTATTAGGCATTTTTATACAAGTGTCTGAGTTTGATGTATTTTAGAAAATGGCCATAGGCCGATTGTATGCTAATAATGAATCCTTCAAGGCCGTCTAAAAAACCTAATTTAAGAAAATAGTGTCGTATAAATCGAAAAAAAGGTTTACAAATAATTTCAAAACAGGTTATAGGCTTTTGTTTTTCAAACATTTCTTTAGCCTGTAAATCAGTAAATTTATCAATTTTCAACAGATGTTGTGAGAAATTTTCGTATGAATAGTGTAACAGATCTCCTTTTATGTGGCTTGTTGAGTTTTTGGGAACAGATAAAGTTTCATGAATTATTCCAACCCATTGTCCTTTTTCTTTATTCCATAAGCGTAATTGGTGATTAGGATACCAGCCTGAATGTTTAATCCATTTACCACAGTAATTCGTCATACGATTAAAATAGTAACCATCAGATTTTCTCTTGGTCTTTACATGAATAATGTTTTTTTTTAGCTCGTCGGAAAGTTCTTCATCGGCATCAATGGATAGTATTAAGTTATACTTTGTTTGCTTAATTGCAAAATTTTTCTGGTCGGAGTAATCTTTAAAATCCCGCTCAAAAAAATTAACGTTATATTTTAAGCATATTTCTTTTGTTTTATCTGAAGAAAACGAGTCAACAACCACAATTTCATCAGCAACCTCCTGTAATGATTTTAAACAACGTTCGATATTTCTTTCTTCGTTATAGGTTATTATTGTTGCAGAAATTTTTTCCATAATGCATTAAAAGATTAGTTGTTCAGTCTTTATCGTGTAAGCACATTTAAAATGTCCTTCTGGGCAAGCTTTATATCCATGCAATCCGCAGGGCCGGCAATCCAAATTTTCTTCGGTTTCAACAACTTTCGAATGGTCGGCTAACGGGCCAAAGCCAAACGCCGGGACAGTAGAACAAAATACAGCCGTTGTTTTTGCATTCATAGCCGATGCCATATGCATCGGTGCCGAATCATTTACATAGTTCATCGTCGCATTTTTCATCAGAGCCGAGGTTTGTAGAAAGGTTAGCTCTCCTGCTAAATTAGTGATATTATTTAGACCGCTTTGTTCAATAATTTTGTCACAGGATTCTTTATCATCTGGCCCGCCAATTAAAAACACTTTATATCTATCATCAATTATTTTTAACAAATCAATCCACTTTGCGGCAGGAAATTGTTTGGTAAACCAAACAGATGTGGGAGCAATACAAATATACGGATGCATTTTGTACTGCGAAACAATTTCAAAATCTTCCTGGGTAGGATATAACTTAGGCTTATAGAATGAAGCGTCGGTAATTTCTTCAATTAATTGCAGGTTTCTTTCTACTTCGTGTTTTCCATTGCCTATTTCATGTTTGAAGGAACGTGAAAATGCAAACGAAAATGGATTTTTGTTAAATCCGGCCTTTAATTTAGCTCCGGAAAAGGCTGTGATGATTCCGGAGGACGCAAATCGTTGCAGGTTCATCGCATAATCATACTTTTTTTGGCGTATGCGTTTAATTACCTTTAATAGATTTTTTATTTTATTTTGTTTTTTATTCCAAACAATAATATTATCTACATAAGGGTGATTACGCAATAGATTTTCATTTCCTTTGCGGAGCAAAAAATCAATCTGCGCATCGGGATAAAAGTGATGTAACTTCTCAATCAGTGGAGTAGCCAGTATTACATCCCCAATAAAAGCGGTTTGTATAATTAAAAATTTAACCATCGTTTTTATACCGCAACATTATATTCTCTCAAAGCATCGTTTAATGATGTTTTAAGATTGGTTGATTTTTTTCTTTTACCAATAATCAATGCACAAGGAACCTGGTATTCGCCGGCATTAAATTTTTTTGTTTTTGTTCCGGGTATTACAACTGACCGGGCGGGTACAAATCCTTTGTATTCCACAGGCTTTTCACCGGAAACATCAATAATTTTTGTTGAGCCGGTGATCACCACATTTGCTCCCAATACAGCTTCTTTTTCAATATGTACTCCTTCAACCACAATACATCGTGACCCAATAAAACAATCATCTTCAATAATTACCGGAGCTGCTTGTACAGGCTCTAAAACACCACCGATTCCTACTCCTCCACTTAAATGGACATTTTTCCCTATTTGAGCACACGATCCTACGGTTGCCCAGGTATCAACCATGGTTCCTGAATCAACGTAGGCTCCTATGTTTACATAGGATGGCATCATAATTACATCTTTAGCCACAAAAGAGCCATGCCGGGCAATGGCGTGAGGAACAACCCGCACACCTAATTCCTTATATCCTGATTTTAAAGGAATTTTATCATGAAATTCAAACGGACCAACTTTTATTACTTCCATTTTTTGCGTTGGAAAATACAATATCACTGCTTTTTTAACCCATTCATTGACAATCCAACCCTTTTCAGTTGGCTCAGCAACTCTTAGCTTGCCTTTGTCCAAAAGTTCAATAATCTCATTTATCAAATTCAGTGTTTCCTGATTTTTCAATAAAGACCTGTTATCCCAGGCTGATTCTATTTTATTTTTGTAATCTGTATATTCCATAGCTCAAAAAATCGTTAACAAGTTGAACATTTAGATTATTTGGCGAAGATAGCTAAAAAATAGCTTGATAAAAAGATATTCAAACCCCAGTTATAAAGTTAAAGATTGTGGCTCTATTTAATAAAGTTGGTGTTAAAAAAATTTGTTATTCTCAAATATATGAAAAAAAGTTCACTACATTATGATTCCAATGCTAAGGGCTTGTAAGGCAATAAAGTATACAGAATTGGCGAAGTAATTTTGTTCTTTTTCAAGGCGTAAATGAGGCGAATAGCCATAGCTATTTAACGATTTTACAACGAAGAAAAAGGGCAAAAGAACAAGCCAAAATGTATAGGTTAT
>Ga0182239_1000441_pt1 | contig 15054 bp, 10 predicted proteins | sample hydfrate6_PW_210_FD_132456 | JGI IMG/M metagenome (GOLD analysis project Ga0182239, IMG submission 132456) | Subsurface microbial communities from deep shales in Texas, USA - hydraulic fracturing test 6_PW_210 | ecosystem: Environmental > Aquatic > Deep subsurface > Shale gas/oil reservoir >... | reverse complement strand
TTTACTCTTAGGGTCCCCTACCCTTGTTTAAAAGGAGGTATTCTTTTTTGCAACTCTCTATGGATACCGCATAGCAAAGCTTGGACCATCAGCGGAGCTGATGGTTTAATGGATTAATTAAAAACTTTTATCTTTAATCATGCGAAATGTAAGTTGTAGGCTATGATCATTTGAGAACTGAATACAAAAATGGCGCCGTATATCACCATGTAAAAAGAAAACATGATGAACGCTATTGCGCTGGCTGTCATGCAAGTTGGCATCATTTGACAATGGATGGCCGGTTTGAAAGAACTTTTCTTGCCTTGCTTATTGGAAGGCGCCATCAATACGTTGTTTTGCATGGCCATGAACAAAATTGCAGCATATGCGGCAAAACCCTGCGGGAACCCATTGCTTTTGCAAAAGGAAAACGCCAGAGAATGAAATCCTTTGAGCGATATGTTGTCGAGCTTTGCGAAATTGCGCCGATCAAGCATGTGGCCCAGCTGCTTTCCATCGGATGGGATACGGTCAAGGAGATCTTTAAAGAACACCTCGAGCATCGCCTCAGCAAAAGAAAGCTCGGTCAGGTCCGCTATATCGCCATTGATGAGTTTTCTGTACGCAAAGGGCATCAGTATATGACCGTGGTTCTTGATCTCGAGACCGGCGAGATCCTCTTTGTCAATGAAGGCAAGGACGCTGAGGCGGTATTGCCTTTCTTGTACAAACTCAAACGAAAAAAGGCCCGGCTATCGGCAGTGGCAATAGACATGTCCCCGGCTTACATAAAAGCTGTGCGTGAAGTGTTTCCGGATATCGATATTGTTCATGACCCTTATCATGTGGTGGCCATGGTCAATCAGGCCATTGATGAGACCCGCAGGGATATCGCCCGGGATCTTTACGGCACTGAGCGTCAATGCATCAAGGGAAGCCGGTTTCTTTTACTCAAGGGTATGGAAAACCTTTCAAAAAATGGCTTTGATCGGTTGATGAATTTAACAGAAATCAATGAACCCCTTTATCTGGCCTATCTGTTAAAAGAAGATCTCCGCATGTTCTGGGCTTTCGATAATGAAAAAAGTGGCCGGAACTTCCTGGATCATTGGATCTCTCAAGCCAAAGATTTAGGCATAAAGCATTTTACCAAATTGGCTGAAACCATAGAGCGGCATCGACAAGGACTTCTTGCTTATTTTAATCATCGGATCTCTACCGCCCCTCTTGAAGGGATGAACAATAAAATCAAAACACTCAAACGTCAGGCATATGGCTTCAGGGATAATTGGTACTTCAAGCTCCGATTATATTTTATTCACGAATCCATCCCGGCATTTCCCGGATGAATCTCTTTTATCGACTCCGGAGAACTTTGCGGTACAGATTAAAATAAAGGCTGAAAGTGACCCGCTTCTTTGATTTTATACTAATTTATAAGTTATTGATCTGAAAACGCAACATCCTTGCCATTGGGGACAGCTTTCCTGCTCACCAACGACACTGCACCTTGAATCCGCCATTGCTCAGGACCGCCTAATCCAGAATACTGGCCAGCAATTAGGCGAAGGGCGCGCTTTTTTTGGATAGCTGGATTTTCCGTTTAGAAAGAGAGAAACAAGTGTCAGATTCGATGGATGCCATTGCAGGTTAATGGGTAGTTCCGGTTTCTTTCTGGGCCTTTTGGGGAACAAGAAGTGTGAAGCAGGAACCGGTTCCGATGGTGCTTTCAATACGAAAATCACCACCAATCAAGCTAATTCGTTCATGGATGCTAAACAAACCAAACCCGGAGCGATCGGTATCCCAATTATAAATTTCGTCGGGATTAAAACCGCATCCATAATCCCTTAGAATTATTTGGACAAAATCAACATCTGCAGGTCTTAATTCAAGCTCAGCCTGGTTGACCCCTGCATGCTTAACTACATTAAACAACAACTCCCGAATAGACTGGAATATCAGGATCCTTATGCCTTCACCATCAATTTTTACTGAATCGTTTATTTTCGGGATCACACGCAGTCCATATGTTTTTTCCATCCAGTCTGCCAGCCATTCCAATGCCGGCGCAAGCCCCTCTTTTTGCAGAACCGGTGGTGCCAACTCCTTGCTGAGAGATCGCGTCGATTGTATCGATTCGGATAGAAGATCCACTATTTTCAGGGCTTCGGCTTTATTCGATTCTGGGATCTTCGAAATTAGCCCTTCGGTGTGCATTCTTGCTGCTGTGATTACCTGCTGGAGATCATCATGAAGCATCTCCGCAAGCCGCTGCCGTTCACGATATTCGGCCATGGTTAATTCATAGCTTAGATGCGAGAGTTGCTCTGCTTTGGCCTCGGCAAGTTCGGTGCGTTCAGCGACCCGCTGCTCCAAATGCGCGTTTAAACGCCGAAGTTCTTCCTCAGCCTCCCGATGTTTCGTTATGTCATGGGCCACCTCAATCGCACCCGTTACGTTTCCGGCTTCATCTTTCACCGGTGCTGCCCGCACCAGCCAAACGCCTTGACTCCGGGGCCAATTCGCTACCACTTCAGGCGATAATTCGCCTTCTTGGGGTTGGCCACTTTCTATGGCCCGTGTCACGGGACAATTCTCGCATAACCGCCCAAACCCCCATGCATCGTAACACTTGATGCCTGTCAGTTCTGACAGGGTTTTGCCGGTTGCCTCGATGAAGCTTTTATTTGCCCATTGAATGTTTTGTTCGGTGTCATGATGGAGGATTATTTCTACTGCACTATCCAATATCAGATTTCGTTCCTGCAAAGAGGCTCTCAGCTCCCGTTTAGCCTGCTCGGTTTCGGTCACGTCAGTAAGGGAAAAAAGCAGCATCTCCACGTTGCCATTTTCGTCCGGAATGGGCTCCAGGCGCCAGTCCCAATAGGTCATTCCCCGCTCAGGCTGGTCTGGATGAGGAAAAGGCTTTGCATACACCTCAAAGGGCTCGCCGGTTTCCACCACCCTTTGAAAGATGGCCTCGTTTTCCTGGTGAGGATAGAGATCGAAATGGTTTTTGCCTATGTATTCCGCAGGATCCCGCTTCCCTGCCTCGGCATAGGCCCGGTTGACCCAGCGGAAATTGAATTGGGGATCCAGGCAGGCCAGCATGACGTGAGTGCTGTTGGTAATCCTCTCCAAAACCCTATTCAAGCTGGCTATCTCCTGAAGCAGTTCTTCCCTGGATTTATTATCGTCGGGCTTATAATCCAAAATATTATGATCCATTGATTGCACCGGCTCATGGTTGTAAAAAAGAAGGATATAGTATGAAATAATACTCAAAAACTTTAACCAGTGTCAACGTGCAAGGAGGATCTTTTTGCCGTAACAACAAATTGGGGGTTTAGCCTTATCGTTTCCAGTTATACCTGACAGTAGCTACAAAAAAAGGGGAAGACGTGATAGGGGCGGGTATACAGGTGGAGGATAACACCGCTTTCAAGCCCAGGCAGTATCCTCGGTATTCCCGCACTTGCGCATTGCGTACGTTTCATCAAATCCGCCAATTCCGGAATACCACCCGGGAATGGCCACAGCCCTTGTATCTTTACCAATCCCGCCTCAAAAGAATCGGCGAATTGCCTGTATCAGTTCTTCGGAAAGGGCGTCCTTGTTAATGTAAGCAGCAGCACCCGCAGCATGCATCCGATTCCGCATGAGTTCATTGTCATGCATGCTTAAAGCAACAATTTTGGCATCGGGCTGACTTTGGCGAATCAAGATTGTGGCCTCTATGCCATCCATTTCCGGCATGGACAAATCCATCACAATAACATCCGGATTGAGCTGGTCTGTCAACTGAACCGCTTCATGGCCGCTATCAGCCTGTGCACAGACCTCGAAGCCGTCTTCTCCATTTAATAGCCCAGTGACAGCCTCTCGCATGAAGGAATTGTCATCGACTACCAGGATTTTGATACAGCTTGATTGATCGAAGTTCATGTAAAAAACATAATATCCACCCAGAGACTCTGCCAACAATCTTCGGGAGTCTTTCAACTTACCGCAAGCACTTCTTGCCATCCGGGGCAGCATTCCCGGGCATCCCCAAATTTGCACAATGGTTCTGCCATTCGGAACTTTTTCCAACAAGTTTCTTGGAGCGACCGATTTTTTGCCGGATCTCAGTGAGTGGCAACCACCACCGCGGTATCTGGCCAACCAGTTGCAGATGTATGTTCTGGAAAAACCCAAGGCCTGTATAAGTTCATCCAGGCTTTCTCCATCCTGAACACACCGAAACCCTTTGATGCGTAATTCTCACATTGCCTTCTAGTTGATTTTTTTGGTCTTGAGTATTCATGCTTTAAAGCATAATAGGCAAAACTACGGATGCCTATATATTTTTGCACTCCTTTAGTAATCGAACTCGCCTTTGGGAAAAAATGTGCCAGAGTAAGATTGTTTGTCTTGGTACATCTCGTCATCTGCCTTCTTGAATAAGGCTTTGGTATCCACGGAATGCTCGCTGCTGATGGCATATCCGATAGCAATGGACAAGCCGGGTTCGGGTTTTTGTGCTCTATAGGCCTCTATTTCTGCCCTGATTCTTTGCATGCAGTTTTCTATTACCCCCTCATAGGCCCCAGGGACCAGAACAGCGAATTCATCCCCTCCTATGCGAGCAATGATATCACCAGCACGGAATGAGCGCTTCAAAATATCGGCAGTTTTTTGAATTAACTCATCTCCTTTCTGATGGCCCAGAGTATCGTTGATTCGTTTTAACTTGTTTATATCACAAACAATTATCCCCAATGGAAGATGCCTGCCCTTTGCAAGCCGCTTCATTTCCTCTTCAAAATAACCCCGATTGTATACGCCAGCTAGCGGATCGTGGAAGCTCAGATATATGAGTCTTTCCTCTGTCTTTTTCCATTCAGACAAATCCCGGATAATGCTTAAACTTCCAATTTTTTGTTGTTTTTCATCGTACAACAGGCTGATGGAAATGGCACACGGTATTGAAGTGCCATCCCTATGGGTGAAATTAACCTCGTAGTTTGGAACATATCCCTCCCTTCTTAGCAGATCTAACATTTTCTCCATCGCCTTGCGGTCGGTGTACAGATCAAAGGCCCTTTTCCCTCTCAGCTCATCGAAACTGTACCCAAACATCCTGGCGGCATTATTATTCCACCGGGTAAATCTGCCGTGTTCGTCCACAATGACAATCGCATCCGCAGAATTATCGAAAATTTTGTCCAGAAAATCCCTTTCCCGCCTGTATTGCTCTTTTTTCTTTATCAACTCCCGCTCTGCCTGTTTTTGATAAGTGACATCCATTAACATCACCACCAGGGTGTATTGGTGATCTTCCTTGTAAAAGTAAATAATTTTGAAAGAAACCAACTTGTTGTTGAGTGTCAGAATTTCATCGAAAAGGGGTTCCTGCACGCTCCTGGGGACTTCAGATATCGTCTGCCGAATTCTGTCTTGATCGGCATTGTTAAAAAGCTTGATAAAATCAGCCGCCAGCAGGTCTTCCTCGGATTCGCCGATAATTGAAAGCGCTGCTGGATTCGCATAGGTAATTTCTGCGTCTTGAGTCAGTTCCATTATGCCTTCAGTCATGAAGTATAATGTCATTTCATAGTGTTTCTTTGAACTCAGCAGCTCTTTGGTTATTTGGCGGGCGAAAAGATTCTTTTCGCCTATAGTTCCGCCCCGCAGGCGGTCTGCACGTCCGGCTTCCACATGTTTGATTATATAATCGATATGCCATGCAAGGCTGTCAAAAGGGCCTTTGGCGAGGATGACATCGGCCTGCCCGTTCGCTAATAAAGAGCAATTACAGTTTTCTTCTACTGCAACGGCTGAAAGCACGACAATAAAGGCGTGTTTTAGATCTTTTCGGCTACGGATTACCTGACAAAGTACGTTTCCGTCAATATTGGGCATGATGAGATCAACAAAAATTATATCCGGTGTGTAGGAGTTCATCAATTGCAAAGCAGATAAGCCATCTTCTGCAGTTACGACATTGTATCCCCTCTTTGCAAGGAGATCGGACATGAATTTGCGAACGACCGGATGATTGTCCACCGCCAATATTTTTTTCAAATCCACTCCTCGGCAGTCGCCGTTAAGGCTTAAAATAGAGCATAACTATATTGATAGATAACCGAATTTTATCAGAGTTTACTCAATTTTTAACGATTTGACAACCTCAATTACAGTCAATTAAACTAAATAAACATCAGTGCTTTCAGAAAAGCTTGATATATAAGCGAAATTAATCTATAAAGAATATAAAAATTTTTAAATTTACAATTCGTTGGGGTATACCCATGGACAGAAGCCCCCTTGTTATGATCGTTGATGATGATCGAAGCGCCCGCCTCATTATTAAAACTGCTTTAAAACAATCCACTTTTGATATACTGGAAACCACCAACGGTAGCGAGGCCTTGGAATTATTTGTAGAATATCAACCGGATCTGGTGCTTTTGGATGTTATTATGCCGCAGATTGATGGCTTTGAGGCCTGTCGTAGAATACGTACCTTCCCGAATGGCGAGACCGTGCCAATTATACTCATGACTGCCTCAGATGATTTTGAAGCCATTGCCAAAGCCTATGATGCCGGGGCAACAGATTTTTTTGCCAAACCCATTACCCCGCAAGTATTAAGGGAGCGTTTACGTTATATGCTTAGGGCCAGTGCTACCACAAAACAATTACACCGAAGCCAGGAGCTTTTATCAAAGGCCCAGGCAGTGGCTGCGCTGGGGAGCTTTTCTTATGAGCCCGGGTCCCCGAATCTTGAGGTATCGGAAGAGTTCCTGGATATCATCGGCCCCGTAGATAAAAATCACCCTGTCACTTGGGATGTGTTCTGGGAGAAGATTCACCCGCAGGATAAAGAAAATCTGACTCCGTTTCTGGAAAAAGCCTATCATTTAGGGACAAATTTCAAGCAAGACATTCGCTTGGTTGGACACCCTAGGGGGGAACGATTCGTTATGCTTCAAATTGATCCAGAAACAAACAGCGACGGGAATGTCCTGCGTCTGATCGGAATTATACAGGATATTACTGAGAGAAAACTTTCCGAGTTGTATGAAACGGATCAAAATTTTGTCATGCAATCTATTGTACGTAAGGAACCTCTGAGAAAAATACTTTTCGAGATCGCAGGGCTCCTGGAACGTCAACGCCCACAAAGCCTGGCAGCCCTCTGCCAGATAGAAGAAAACCAGATTCAGATGATGTTATCTCCAAGCCTGCCGGAGCACTTCTGCCAGTCAATGGCAGAAACAGTTCTATCCCCTAATAACGGCACTTGTGCTGCAGCGGCTTATTTAGGCGAGCCCGCAGTGGCCGATAATGTGACAACCAGTCCTTTTTGGAAAAACCGTCAGAAAGAAGCTCTATCCCATGGTTTCTATTCATCAGCTTCTGTTCCTGTCTTTTCGGGTAAAGGGCAGATACTTGGCACTGTTTGTATGTTACAACGCAGAATATATCATGCAAACAACGAGGATCTTGATCTAATGAAGCGGATAGCAGATCTAATAGCCTTGGCAATGGAGCAAAAGAATCTCTCCAGGCAATTAGTCTATCAAGCCAGTCATGACCCCTTGACAGGCCTAATCAACAGAGGGGCACTTATTCAATGGATTGCGGGGATCTTAAAACAATATTCCCGCAAAAAGACATTTGGGGCCTACATGTTAATTGATCTGGACAGGTTTAAGCACATCAATGATTCGCTGGGACATCATCTGGGAGATCTCCTGCTTCAGGATGTGGCAGAACGCCTCCGGCACTGCCTTAGGGACAGTGATTTGCTAAGCCGCGTTGGCGGAGATGAGTTCGTAGTGATTTTACCGGAGATAAAAGAAGAAGAAGATGCAGTGAGGGCGGCATTACGCATTCTTGACTCTTTCAAATTACAGTTCTCCCTTGAGGAACACAAACTGTCAGTCGGAGCAAGCATCGGTATTACCCTTTTCCCCAAGGATGCCGAGGACGAGATAAACCTTCATAAAAATGCGGATATTGCAATGTATGTTGCAAAAAACGAGGGGGGGAACCGGTTTCACTTTTTCAATAACGAAATGCATGAGGCTGTCATGCAACGCCTCCAGATTGAAAATGACCTGCGCAAAGCCCTGGAACGGGACGAATTTGAACTCCACTACCAGCCTCAGCTCGATTTGAAGTCTGACAAACTAATGGTCCTTGAAGCCCTGATCCGCTGGAACCACCCGGTTTGGGGTCGAATCCTCCCGGCACATTTTATCCCTGTGGCCGAGGACAGCAGGCTTATAATCCCAATTGGCAAATGGGTTATCCAGGAGGCTTGCCGGCAAAACAAAGCGTGGCAGGAACAAGGGTTTGCCCCGATTCGGGTAGCGGTTAACGTGTCGGCTATTCAGTTTACGGAAACGGATTTTGCTAAAATTGTTCAAGAAGCCTTGTCGGAAACAAGATTGGATCCTTTTTGGCTTGAAGTGGAGATCACCGAAACCGTGGTGCTCAAAGATCTGGAAAAGGCAAACGCCAACTTATATAAACTTAGGGAACTCGGTGTAACCACGACTTTGGACGATTTCGGTACTGGCTACTCCTCTATTACATATTTGAGCAAATTGCCGTTGGACGGTATAAAGATTGACCGGAGTTTTATCCGCGACCTGGAAATCTCCCCGACTCTGGAAAATGGCAAGAACGTCAATTTCATGAAGGCCTTTGCCACACTGGCCCAGAATCTGAACCTCAGCCTTGTGGCCGAGGGAGTGGAAACTGAGGATCAATGCAATTGTTTGAAGAATTTAGGCTACACCATTGGTCAGGGGTTTCTATTCAGTATGCCGCTCCCGGCTAATGAGATCAGAAAATTTCTGCAGAGTGGACCCCGGAAATCAGAAAATTCCACATAGCTTGCGACGGGATGTAATATTCCCGGGCATCCTGAAATTTGCACCTTGGTTCCGTATTCCTCAGTGACCCAGAAATCCGGATGGTTGCCGGAACATAGCCGGAACCCGCGATTCGAAGGTAGAAGGAAATGGGAAAGCAAGATAGGGAAACCCGATGCCGGAGCCGGGATGGAGGTTGACGACTCAGAGGGAGGCGAGTCCTTCTTCTCCAGATCTGTTCATCTCTGCCGCAGCCCTGCGCCACTGCCTATGAATCGGGGGCGGATACGCGCCCTCCGGCCCCCAGTCAATGAACATTTTAGATTTGGGATTTCGCCTGATCCCTTTACGCCTGAGTTTCATACAGTCCTCACATACAAAAAAATCCATCCACCGGTCCTCATATAAAATCAGTACCTGCATGGCAAACTTGAAGGCAGCCATATCCCCCTTCTCAACGAGGATCTCGCGGATCACTTGTCTCCATGCCTCACATCTCTGGCATCCGTACCACCATATTCTGTAACCAAGCGGTGCTTTCGGGGCAGAATCGTTTATGTTGAAATAAAAATACGGGAACCTCGCCCTGTCTTGTACCACCTGCCCATCAACAAACTCGACGGAACGGATTTTCTCGACTCGGTCATCCACCACGAACTCCCCCTTCCATACCCGCTTCACGTTCCTGATTTCCCAGGCATCATCCCTGCCCATAAGGCCCCCTTATTATGTGAAATACACCGGGGGGTCGCATATGTCAATGGTCTGTACAAATGATGCAGACAAAAGAGAAAAATACTTTTGTTGCCGTGGAGGCGTCATTTACTGCTATGTACAACGACTTGGCCTTGGCCTTTAAACTCAGCCGGATTCGAACTGAAATAATCTGGGCTTTACTTATTTGAGGCTTGAACCCTGTTTCACCGAGTGCATATAGCTTGCCACGGAGTGCAATATTCCCGGGCTTCCTGAAACCTGCACCTTGCTTCTGGCAATCCTCTTTGGCCCGATAGCCGCATTACTGGCTGGGAATAGCCGGAATGTGGAGTTTTGAAGCTCGCATCTTTCAAAATTTCAAAAATTATTTGACTTTGAGTTCCGGCCGGAGCACAGTAAAAAAATTGTAAAGCCAAACCAATTGTGAAATTGGGACGGAAAGCCACGGGTCTCATGGAGACAGCCGAGTTGCCATAAAAAGCAAATAATGAATAGCGCTTCTTGGTAGCCAGGAGGCGCTTTTTTTGTGCCGACTTAGGTTCTGCACCGGGAGCGGACGGATTCCGGAACAAACGGGACCTCGACTCTGAAAAGAAGGGAGGCAACCTATGACAAACCAGGATAACCGCTCCAAAGGCGCTGATGATTTGCGGCAAAAGGCTGAAGCGCTTGTCAGGAAAGAGGCCTCCCGGACGCCGGAAGACAGCGCAGCCCTTTCGCCTGAGGAAATTCGACAAACGCTCCACCAACTGCGGGTGCACCAGATCGAACTGGAGCTGCAGAACCAGGAGCTTCGCACTGCCCAGGAGCGGATCGAAGCTGAGCGAGCGCGCTATTTCCACCTCTACAATCTGGCCCCGGTGGGCTACTGCACCCTGTCCGAGCAGGGACTGATCCTGGAGGCCAACCTTACCGCCGCCAAATTACTTGGTGTGAGCCGCAGCGCTTTGTTCAAGCAGCCGATCACCCGCTTCATCCTCAAAGATGACCAGGATATCTACTACCTGCATCGCAAAAAACTCTTTGAGATGGGCGAACCCCAGGAATGCGAACTGCGGCTGGTCAAACCGGACGGCGCTTTCTTCTGGGCGCATCTGACGGAAACCGTCGCTCAAGCGGAAGACGGAGCGCTTGTATGCCGTGTGGTGATTAGCGACATCACCGAGCGCAAGCGGGGGGAGGAAGAACGGGAGAAACTCCAAATCCAGCTCAATCAAGCCCAGAGAATGGAGTCCGTGGGACGTTTGGCAGGCGGCGTGGCCCATGATTTCAATAACAAGCTTACTATCATCAACGGGTATGCAGAAATGGCCATCGACATGATGGAGCCATCAGATCCCCTCCGCAAAACAATTCAGGAAATTCACACTGCAGGAAAAAAATCCGCCGATATCGTGCGACAGCTTTTGGCCTTTGCCCGGAAACAAACCATCAGCCCGGTGTTGCTTGATTTAAACGATACCATTTCCAGCATGCTGAAGATGCTGCAACGCCTGATCGGTGAAAACATTGGCCTCGCATGGCACCCCGGAAAAAACCTGTACCGGGTAAAAATAGATCCCTCCCAGGTAGACCAGATCATGGCCAATCTTTCTTTAAATGCGCGGGATGCCATATCTGACGTGGGTAAATTGACCATAGAGACGAAAAATACAGTAGTTGATGAAGATTACTGCAAGAGCAACCCGGAAGCAATTCCCGGGCGATACGTCATGCTGGTAGTAAGTGATAATGGATGCGGCATGGAAAAAGAGGTCAAGGACCAACTATTTGAGCCGTTTTTTACAACCAAGGATGTCGGCGAGGGAAGCGGCCTGGGCTTGCCCACAGTCTATGGCATTGTCAAGCAGAACAACGGCTTTATAAATGTGTGCAGCGAGCCCGGGGAGGGAACGATCTTTAAAATATACCTGCCCCGCCATGAAGAGCAAGAAATACCCGCCTCGGAGCACCTAAAAGAATTCTCGGAGCAAAGACCCACCGGATCTGAGACGATCCTGTTGGTCGAGGATGAACGTTCAGTTTTGCATATGGGCAGGGTGTTGCTTAAAAGATTGGGATACACTGTGCTGACAGCTGAGGCACCGGATGACGCACTGCAGCTTGCCGAAGCATATGAGGGCAAAATAGACCTTCTAATAACTGACGTGATCATGCCGGAGATGAATGGCCGTGATCTTGCCATGCGGATTAATCTCCTGATACCAGAGATCAAAACCATCTACATTTCAAGCTACGGGGAAAGTGTCATCGCCCAACTCGGCGTGCTCGACGAAGGCGTCCATTACATTCAAAAACCCTTTTCCGTTGAGAAGCTGGCGGTAAAAGTGCGCCAGGCCATTGAGCAGGAATAGATTTGTTACAAAGCAAGACAGATAATATCATTGGCGCAACCGGTTTTTCTTGCCCTCTAAAACTATAGGTTGTCTTGAGGTGCAAAGCACTTCTTGCCAGCCCGGACAATATTCCCGGGCCTCCCGAAAAATGAACCTTGAATCTGACAATCCTGTCCGGGCCGGAATCCGGAATGCTGATAGGCCATAGCCGGAATGTGCACTCTGACGAATCAATTGTCGCCCCGCCAAAATATAATATACGGCGTCTGGAGAATCCCAATAAGACATAGGCCGAAGCCCTATCGGCCTTCAACCACCGGGTGAGTGCCGGTGGGGCCTTATAGCCCGTAAATGTTTGCCGGTTGATCTTTGGTTTACGGAATAAACTTTTTATCAAGTTTTAATAAGGCTTTTATGTAAATGGATCATTTCAAGAATTTCATGATTGTTTCTTAACATATCAAATTCATTGTATATATATTTAACGATCTCAGCTTCATGGTTTTTTTCAGGAATGAAATCAATAAGTGGCTTGCGTTTCATAAATGCAATACAATAAAGATCCTCTTCATCTATCGGCACAGCCTCCATTTCCTTGGTGGCCATATTTGTCTTATCCCGAAATTCATCTCTTAGCGAAGGGCTTTTGAACCAGGCCATTAAAGAGCAACTTACGTCAGGAATATGATCATCTGAAAATTTCGGTGATGGATAATACTCCTTAAACAAACCATTATTGAAATATAGACCGAAAAAGACCCAAAGATATGCATTGCGACCAGCAGCACTTGGCGAATTATTTCCGGTATCGTTATATATTACTCCGTAGCTTCCCCCCACCACATTCTCCCCATTTGCAAAACATTTATTTAATCCGTTAAAAGCATTATCAGGCAACTTATTGTTGATTAAAGTGGCGATTGATGAACATTTTGAGCAAAGGTTATTATAATTTTTTACAGATATAAGTTCTTCCACCGTAAAATTGTCAAATCCAGCCATGTTATTAGTCCTCAGAAATTCGATGAATTCATATTGCAATCCCGTGTAGATACTGTTGGTTTGTCGGATATGCTTTTTAATCAGCTCTGAAATGTCCCACCAAGTATAATTTCCAAGATAGCAGTCATCATGGTTATAATCAATTGATAAAGGCATGACAGTGATAAGAGCTACATGGCCGTGCTTACTATTTTCTACTTCTTTTTGAAACTTGCAATAAACATCAATTTGTGAATTCTGACCACCGTTCTCATCCTCATATTGCCATGGGTGGCTCCATACTTTATGTTCAACAAATAAAGAATAATATGTCAAGTTCGACTTCCAGAATATAGCAAGATCTATGCGACCAGCTTCAATTGCATATTGTGTTTTAATATTATAGGTCTCAACTTCTATATCTTTTTTTAACAATAATGTTAGGTATTTATTGAGTAGCTCCTTATCCTTACCTAAAAGATAAGCAATGATTTCGGTTGTATAATCTTCTAATGGCAATCTATTAGGCCGAGGCCGGTATTTGAATAAATTTTTGAAGAGGTTCATAGTATTCATTTCATAAATATTTCGTTGTCAAAATAAGATGACCCGCAGCTGCCTTTAAGAATGAGATTTTAATTCGCCATTAGCGGGTCAACATATCACCTCATAAATCATCGGTTCATGAATGACAAAAGCAAATCAGATCCTGTTTTTCAGAGTTACTAAATCGACAAAACTTCTTCAGCTCATCGTTTTGATTCGGAGGCTTGGCTTTCCGGGATACTCTCTTTACACCCCGGAAACCCTTCCACTATGCTATTGACATTGCGAACTCTTGGAAACGCACCATCCCATTAAAATTCCCTTTTTATCATATAAACATTTAATTTTAAACACTTCGATTTTTCAATGCCTATCCGGTTGACACAGGTAGGCGATTTGGGGTAGAATCCGGCTTATGTCAGATTACCCTCGAACCCTGTTGGAGTTTCAGCATCTCTTCCCTGATGAAGCTGCCTGCGCTCGCCACTTGGAGCGTATCCGGTGGCCAGAAGGTTTTGAATGTACATCTTGTAGTCAGGTTGGTGATCCGTGGCGTCTTCAAACCAGACCACGCGTACTGGAATGTCGTCAGTGCGGGCACCAGGTTAGCCTTACAGCTGGCACTGTCATGCACCGAACCCGGCAGCCCCTCCCGATCTGGTTTTGGGCTGCGTATTTGGTGACAACGCAGACCACAGGTATGAGCGCCCTGCAATTCCAACGGCAACTCGGCATAAAACGCTACGAGACTGCGTTTCTGATGCTACACAAGTTGCGTGTTGCTATGGTTCGGCCGGAGCGAGATGGAATCGGTGCTGAGTGGCCAGTCGAAGTTGACGAAACGTTCGTTGGTGGAGCAACACAGGGGGAAGGACGAGGCCGACATCACAAAACGCTTGTTGTCGGTATGGTAGAAGTGCTCCCGCGTAAGAAAGCTTTAGGCCCTGATCCAAATCTTCCATCTGGACAGCGTCCGCAACACCGAGGAGGACATGGCCGCAGTTTTATTGCTGGCAGGTTGCGCCTCCAGGTGATTCCGAACCGCAAGCAGGAAACACTGGAACCGATGGTTTTGGCCAACGTCCAGAAGAAAGCCGAAGTACGAACCGATGGGTGGACTGGCTATGATAACTTACACAAGCTGGGCTACAACCACACAGCTGTGCCAGTTCGAGGCGATCAAGCAAAGACTGCCCAACATCTCCCAATGATCCACATTGTATTCGGAAATCTAGATGCTTGGCTATTGGGAACGCACCACGGAGTCAGCCCGGCGCATTTGCAGGGCTATCTCAATGAGTTCGTTTTCAGATTTAACCGGCGATTCTGGCCAATGGTTGGTTTCGACAGTGTGCTAAAAATAGCCGCTCGAGTGAACTCGATGACCGACAGGGACTTTTACGAAAGCGCACAGACATCGTCGAATCCAGTGGAACCAGACGAGCCTGTGCTAACCGGATAGGCATAGATTTTTCTTAACTAAAGTTTCCCGGATTTCATCATGCCGCCAGGCGCAATAGGCTAGTCAAAAATGAATTTACTAATCTTTTTCGCGGCTCCGGGAAAAGTATTGCAAAATTATTGTCCAATGCGGCTTTGGCCACCAGTCTTCTGACATC
>Ga0182239_1000439_pt1 | contig 15062 bp, 10 predicted proteins | sample hydfrate6_PW_210_FD_132456 | JGI IMG/M metagenome (GOLD analysis project Ga0182239, IMG submission 132456) | Subsurface microbial communities from deep shales in Texas, USA - hydraulic fracturing test 6_PW_210 | ecosystem: Environmental > Aquatic > Deep subsurface > Shale gas/oil reservoir >... | reverse complement strand
TCCATGTTCTGCCGGACCAATTTTTCAAAGCTCTGGCGGTCGCCTGCGGAAAGCGCCGGAATGCCGCAGCACGGCACCCTGTCTGCGGCAAACACATCTACTTCGTGGTATTGGAAAACCTTCATGACCGCTTCTGCCACCCGGGGGTAAATCCGGTCCACCAGGCATCCCGGGTAAAAAACCACCCGGATACCCGAGTCCCTGGGCCGCAAAAATTGCCGATGCCCCTTTTTATGCCAGGCCTCCGAGGCGATCGGCATGAAATGGCGGTTCCCGATAACCGGGGACATGAACCGCGCACATGAGGAGCCCAGGGTTTCACTGACCCGCCTGGAAAACGGACCCTGCAGACGGGCCATCCATTTCAGCAGTTTGTCAAAGCGGTCCGGGTTGGAAAGAAATCCCCGGAAAATGGCTTTTTTCACCGGGGACAGGCCCAGGTACCCGGTGATAATGGCCCGGGCCTTCAAAAAAATATCCATGATCGGCACCCCCCCCGGGCATGCCGCCTCGCACGATCCGCACAGCAGACAGCGGTCCAGGCGCTGTTTGACCGCTTCCGGGTCATCCAGGATCTCTTTGCTCAGGTTTTCCACGAGCACGATTTTACCCCGCGCCACGTCGGTTTCCCGGCCGGTTGCCCCATACAGGGGGCATACGGCCTGGCACATGCCACAGCGGGTGCAGTGGACCAGTTCTTCTTCCAGCTCCTTTAACAGCCGCACCAGTTCTTCAATATCCGCCATGCACTAGTCTCCGATCACTTTGCCGGGATTCAGGATATTGCCCGGATCAAACGTTTCCTTCAGCCGCCTGGAATACCGGATCGTGCCCCGGCTGGTCTCGCCTTCCAGGTACTTGCGCTTGGCCAGTCCGATGCCGTGCTCGCCGGAAAGGGTGCCGCCCATGGCCAGGGCCGCCTCGAAAATTTCGTCAATTGCCTGTTCCACGCGCGCAAATTCATCTTTATCGCGCTTATCGGTCAAAATAGTGGGATGCAGATTGCCGTCTCCGGCGTGGCCGAATGTGCCGATGTCAATGTGGTATTTCTCCCCGATGTCCCGGATTTTTTTGACCATCTCCGGAATCCGGCTTCTGGGCACGGTGGCATCCTCGAGCACCGTGGTGGGCTTTAATCGCGCCAGGGCGGGCAACGCATCGCGCCGGGCCTGCCAGATCAGGTCCTTTTCTGCTGCCGATCCCGCGCGCTGGATTTTCCCGGCTCCTTTCTGCTCGCAGATTTTTCGGATCTTTTCCGCGTCATCTTCGACCTCTGCCGGGTGCCCGTCAACCTCGATGAGCAGCAGGGCCCCGGCGTCTGTCGGCAATCCGGCATGCCGGAAATCCTCGACCGTGCGGATGGTAAAGTTGTCAAGAAACTCCAGGGTGCAGGGCACGATCTGCTCGGCAATAATGGCGGAAACGGTTTCCGAAGCCTTTTCCACCGAGTCAAACACGGCCATCATGGCCCGGGAATCCTTGGGCGGCGGAATCAGCTTGAATATGATCCGGCTGAAAACCCCGAGCAGCCCTTCGGACCCCACCATTAAATCGGAAAGATTAAATCCCGTGGCGCACTTGACGGTTTTCGATCCGGACTTGACCAGTTCGCCGTTGACATCGAAAAACTCGATGCCCATGACATAGTCCTTGGTAACCCCGTACTTGAGACCGCGCAGTCCGCCGGCGTTTTCCGCCACGTTGCCGCCGAGCGTGGACACGGTCTGGCTGCCCGGATCCGGGGGATAAAAAAGCCCCTTTGCCGCTACTGCGGCTGCAAATTGGGCAGTGATCACCCCGGGTTCAACAACGGCATACATATCCTCTGAATTGATTTCGATAATATCGGAAAGCCTGTTGGTTGTCACCACCACCGCATTGGCTGCCGCCGGGATGGTGCCGCCGCTTAAGTTCGTGCCCGCACCCCGCACGGTCAGGGGCAGTCCGTTATCATTGCACAGCCGCACGGTTTTGCCGAGCTGAGCCGATGTTTCCGGCCGGACCACCAGTGCCGGCACCACCGGTTCCAGCACGGCCGAATCATATGAATACGCCTGCCGGTCGGCCGGCTCTGCCATGACATTTTCCCGCCCCACCAGGTTTTCAAATTCGCTTACCAGTTTTTTCTTCATCATACCCCATCATCTTTCCCGAATGTCCGTTTTTTTGCTCAAAATGCCGCCGGAAACAGCAGATAGGCAAAAACCAGCCCCATGCCGCCGACCACGAACCCGTAAAGCAGCAGGGGCACAACATTGCGTTTCAAAATCACGCCTTCCATGCCCACCAGGCCCACCGTGGCCGAGGCCGCCACAATGTTGTGAATGCAAACCATGTTGCCCATGGCCCCGCCCACTGCCTGCAGGGCGACGATAATCTGCCGGGGCAGCTCAAGTGCGGCGGCAATGTTGTACTGGAATTCGGCAAACAGCAGGTCCGAAACCGTGTTGCTGCCGGTGATAAACGAGCCCAGGGCACCGATAAACGGGGCAAACAGCGGCCATGTCCCCCCGGCCACGGCGGCCACTGCCTCGGCCATGGAAAGGGGCATGGAAGCATAGCCCACCGGGTTCATGCTCGAATTCTTAAATATCTGTACCAGGGCCACGGCAAAAATCAATGCAATGGTCGGATTTTTCATTCGGCGGAAAGCCTCGCTCCATGCCTTTTTGACTTTTTGTGGCGGCATGCGGTGCAGCGCCACGGTCAGCACGGCCACCAGGATAAAGGGAATGATGCCCGGGTTGTAGAAGGGCTGCAGGCTGTAATTGATACCCGCCTGGCCGAGAATATCCGACACGCCGATGCTCCAGGCCTTGACCCACTGCACCAGGGGCAGAAACTGCACCCGGGTCAGCACCAGAATCAGGCCGATAAGAACATAGGGCAGCCATGCCCGGAACTGGCTCATTTGCGGGGTAAACTCGATTTTGTGCGCAGTGGCGATTTCCCCGGTCCATTCTGCCTCCCAGGTCGACTGGGGCCCGAAATCCCAGCTCTGTGCGGGAAGCAGCCATTTCCGCATGGCCGCATAAAGCACCACCGGCAGCGCGACCAGTCCGCCGATGAGCGCAGGGAATTCCTCGCCGATAAAAAAGGCCGAACCCAGAAAAGGGATTACAAAAACCGCAGATGCAAACAGAGAAAATTTCCATATGGCAAGGCCCTCCTTAAAGGAACGGTTTTGTCCGAAAAGCCGGGTCATGAGGCAGACTACGAATATGGGCAGCACAAAGGCCATGACGGTATGAAACACGGCAGACCACTGGCCCACGAGCATGTTAAACCCGTCCATATCCGAAAAAGGCAGGCTGGCGCCGTGCTCGGATACGGCTGCTTCGATTTTGCCCTCCAGGTTCTTCAGCCCGAACCAGACGGGCGTCCCGACGGCCCCGAAGGTCACCGGCACGGTATTTAAAATCAGGGCCACCAGTACGGCTGCCAGGGCCGGGAAGCCCAGGCTCAAAAGCAGCGGGGCGGCGATTGCCGCAGGCGTGCCGAATCCGGCCGCTCCTTCCAGAAACGCCTCAAAAAGAAATGCGATAATAATGACCTGAACCCTGCGGTCTGTTGAAATTCCGTGGAACCCGTGATTGATCGTCTCCATACCTCCGCTTTCCGACAGGGTATAGAGAATCATCAACGCGCCGAATACAATGAGCAGAACCGTCACCGCACTGGCAAATCCCTGGAGCGTTGAAGCTGCCACGGCAATCAGGTCCATTTTCCAGACAAACACTGCGGCTGCTGCTGCAGCCAGCCAGGCCAGCGGCATGGCCCGCGTTGCAGGCCAGCGCAGTCCCACCATGAGTACAAGCGCCACGAGAATCGGGGCAAAGGCAAAAACGGCAAGCAGTCCAACGGGCATAACGGCCCTCCTTGTTTAAAGGGGTTTGCACAAGGCACGGGTTGTTTTTTTTAAAAATAATACGAACGGCGCAAATATCAAAAACTTCCTGCAACACTGCATTGAAAAGACAAAAAAGCTTTGACAAGGCAGAAAAAAACATTTTATGATCTCCCCATCATTTGCTGGAATAAATTGCTTTAATTTTTCGGCCCCGGTTACCAATGCGTGCTAAACCTTTATCCAGCACCGGTTTGATTTCGGCATATATCCCCAAATCCCATCAAAATAAGGAGGCAGGCACATGGCGCTGAACCTGGATGCCGTCGGTGAGAAAATCGGCCCTGTTACCACGGCGTATTCATGGAAGGACGTGGTGTTATACGCCCTGGGCGTGGGCGCCGGTTTTGACGAGCTCAACTACGTGTATGAAAAGGACCTCAAGGTTATCCCCAGCTTCGGCATTGCCGCGATCTTCGAATTTCTCTCCCACTTCGGGATCAAGGCAAACGTCAACCTGGCGGGAATCCTGCACGGAGAACAGCAGCTGATCTTTCACAACCCCATTCCCACCGAGGGCAAGCTCATCACCGAGGGGGAAATCACCAACATTTACGACATGGGCGCGGATAAGGGCGCGCTCATCGTGGGCAAAAGCCAGACATATCACGAAAACGGCAAGCGCCTGTTTACCAGCGTGCTCAAACTTTTCTCCCGCCTTGACGGTGGATTCGGCGGCGAGCCCGCCCCGAAAACCGAAAGCCCCATTCCGGAGCGGGAACCCGACTATGAAATCGAAGACCAGCCATCTCCGGACCAGCCGCTTTTATACCGCCTCTCCGGAGACGTGTTCCAGCTTCACGTGGACCCGGACTTTGCCAAAATGGCCGGCTTTGACCATCCGATCATGCACGGCCTGTGCACCCACGGATTTGCCTGCCGCGCCCTGATCGGCAAGCTGATCCCGGGAGAACCCGAGCGCATGCACCGGTTTGACTGTCGTTTTTCAAAGGCGCTTTACCCGGGAGATCCCATCAAGACCCAGATCTGGAAGCTGGATAACGGCAGGGCCGCCTGGCAGACCGTAAATGCGAAAACCGGAGAGCCCGTGATTACCAACGGCATATGCGAATACGGAGAGCTTCCCAAGGATGAAATCCGCTTTGACGGGCAGGTGGCCATTGTTACCGGCGCAGGCGGCGGATTGGGCAAGGCATATGCCTTGGATCTGGCCGCCCGGGGCGCCAGGGTGGTGGTCAACGACCTGGGCGGCACCCGGGACGGCTCGGGCGAGGGCTCGGCCACCCCGGCACAGAAAGTGGTCGACGAAATCAAGGCCGGCGGCGGCGAGGCAGTGGCCAATTATGACAACGTGGCCGACCCCGAGGGCGGTGAAAACATCGTCCAGACCGCCCTGGACAATTACGGCACGGTGGACATCCTGATTAACAACGCCGGCATCCTGCGGGACAAAAGCTTTGCCAAGATGGAGCCGGAAACCTGGCAGGGGGTGATTGACGTGCATCTTAACGGCGCCTACCACGTCACCCGGCCGGCTTTCCGGGTCATGCGGGAGAAGGGATACGGCCGCATCATCATGACCACTTCCGCGGCCGGGCTCTACGGCAATTTCGGCCAGGCGAACTACTCCGCGGCAAAGATGGGCCTGGTGGGATTCATGAACACCCTGAAGCTCGAAGGCAAAAAATACAACATCCGCGTCAATACCGTGGCGCCGCTGGCCGCCTCCCGGCTTACCGAGGACGTGCTGCCCGCTGAACTGCTCGACAAGGTCAAGCCCGAATTCGTATCCCCCCTGGTGCTTTATCTCTGCTCCGAGCGGTGCCCGGTTTCCGGCCGGATCTACAATGCCGGCATGGGATGCTTTAACCGCGCGGCCGTAGTTACCGGGCCGGGCGCCGTACTGGGCCAGGCAGACGCCGCTGCCGATGCCGAGCAGGTCGCGGCCGATCTGGACAAAATCGCCTCCCTGACAAACGGCAAGGAATACAATGAATTAAATGAGCAGGTCATGGACGTGATGAACGCGTTTGCCGCCCAGTCCCAGGCCGGCGGCGAAGAACAGGACGCGGGCGGATACACCGATCCGGCGGCCGTATTTGCCGCCATGCCCCAGGCTTTTAACGCGGATGCGGCCAAGGGCGTGGACGTGGTGTTCCAGTATCACATCTCCGGGGAAAGCGGCGGCGACTGGTACTGTATCGTCGCCGACGGCACGTGCACGGTGGAGCCGGGCACCCATGAGAAGCCCACCTGCACCCTGAAAATGGAGGACAAAGATTTTCTGGCCATGATTAACGGCGAACTGCCGGCCATGCAGGCATATACCTCGGGCAAGCTCAAAATCGGCGGCGACGTAATGAAGTCCCAGCTGATTGAAAAACTGTTCCGCCTTTAAGTGCAAAGGCAAATGGCGCCGATAAAACACTGAACCAGGAGATCTTATACGTGACCCGTTGCGTAATTGCACATGCTTTATGCCAAACACGAAGTACACGAAGGATGCAAAGCACTCGAAGAAATATATTTTTATTGTTTGATCTTCGTGGTCTTCGTGGTCTTCGTGGTTATAAACGAATTTATTTTTACTGAATCGTTCACCCTTGAATAAAAGGAGTGCAAATATGATCGGCATTACTTCATACGGCGCATATGTTCCCCGGCTGCGGCTTTCGCGCTCTGCAATCTACCAGGCCATGGGCTGGTTTGCCCCGGCCATTATCATGGTGGCCCAGGGCGAGCGTTCCATGTGCAACTGGGACGAAGACGCCATCACCATGTCCGTGGAGGCCTCCAGGAATTGCCTGGAAAAGCCGGACAAACAGGAAATCCACGGGCTGTACCTGGCATCCACATCCTTTCCCTTTGCTGACCGGCAGAACGCCGGCATCGTTTCGACGGCATTAAATTTAAGGCAGGATATCCGCTCCGCGGATTTTACCGCGTCCCAGAAAGCCGGCACCGGCGCCCTGCTCTCAGCCCTGGAGGCCGCGGGTGGTGGCGGCGGCAACCTGCTGGTCACGGCCGCGGATTGCCGTCAGACCAAGCCCGGCGGTTTTTACGAGATGTGGTACGGCGACGGGGCGGCATCGTTTGCCGTGGGCAGCGAAAATGTCATCGCCGAGTTCAACGGCGCCTACAGCCTTTCTTATGATTTCGTGGATCACTACCGGGGCGCACAAAACCGGTTTGACTACACCTGGGAGGAACGCTGGGTCAGAGACGAGGGGTACTCCAAGATCATCCCGGAAGCTGTCAACGGTTTGCTGCAAAAGCTGGAACTCACCATCGATCAGGTTGACAAGCTGGTCTATCCCTGCTTTTTCAAGGCGGAGCACAAGAAAATCGCAAAGAAACTCGGGGCAGATCCGGAATCCGTAATCGACAACATGCACGAGGTTTGCGGGGACACGGGTTGCGCCCATCCCCTGCTCATGCTGGCCGCCGCACTGGATGCGGCCCAGCCGGGCGAAAAAATCGTTGTGGCCGGATTCGGCCAGGGCAGCGACGCCTTGTGCTTTACGGTTACCGAGGCCATTGGCGAATTCAAGGACACCCCACGGGTGAAAACCGTGCTGGAAAACCGGGAACCCGTGGAAAATTATCCCAAGTGGCTGGTGTTCAGGGACTTAATTGACCCGGAAATGGGCATCCGGGCCGAAGCCCCCACCCAGACGGCCGTAACCACACTGTGGCGGCGCAGAAAGATGATCCTGGGCCTTGTGGGTGGAAAATGCAACCAGTGCGGCACACCGCAGTTTCCCAAGACTGATGTTTGCGTCAACCCGGAATGCACCGCACGACATACCCAGGCGGACTACGAGTTTGCAGACAAGCCGGCCCGGGTCAAGACCTTTACCGGCGACATGCTGGCGGTCTCATACGACCCGCCCCATATTTACGGCATGATCCAGTTTGACGGCGGCGGCCGGTTCATGGCCGATTTTACCGACTGCAATATGTCCGGGGTCAAGGTGGGCCTGCCCATGCAGATGGTCTTCCGCAAGCGGACCCAGGACAAGGAGCGCGGGTTTGTCAACTATTTCTGGAAAGCCCGGCCCATCCCCGGGGCGGCAGAGGAAATGGCGAAAATCCGGTTTGACGGGCAGGCAGCGGTCATCACCGGTGCCGGCGGCGGACTGGGAAAATCCTACGCCCTGGAATTGGCCTTGCGCGGTGCAAAGGTGGTGGTAAACGACCTTGGCGGTGCAAGGGACGGCTCCGGCGAGGGATCGACCGCCCCGGCCCAGAAAGTGGTGGATGAAATCCGGGCAGCCGGCGGCGAGGCTGTGGCCAACTACGACAACGTGGCCACACCCGAAGGCGGAGAAAGCATCATCCAGTGCGCCCTGGACAACTACGGGCGCGTGGACATCGTCATCAACAATGCCGGCATCCTGCGCGACAAGAGTTTTACAAAAATGGAGCCGGAAAACTGGAACGCAGTGCTGGCCGTGCACCTAAACGGCGCCTACAATGTCACCCGCCCGGCATTCCGGGTCATGCGGGAGCAGGGATACGGCCGGGTGATCATGACCGCCTCGGCCGCGGGCCTTTACGGCAACTTCGGCCAGACCAACTACTCCGCGGCCAAGATGGCCCAGGTGGGCATGATGAACACCCTGAAGCTTGAAGGAAAAAAATACAACATCCACGTGAACACGGTGGCGCCCCTGGCCGCCTCCAGGTTGACAGAAGACATCATGCCGCCCGATGTCCTGGAACGAATGAAGCCGGAACTGGTCACGCCCATGGTGGTCTACCTGGCAAGCCAGCAGTGCGGGGAAACCGGACAGATATTTAATGCCGGCATGGGCTATTTCAACCGCGCCGCTGTGCTGACGGGCCCGGGGGCCCGGCTCGGAGACGGGCAAAACCCGCCCACGCCTGAAGAGGTCAGTGAAAACTTTGAAAAAATCAACCGCATGGACGATGCCCGGCCCCTCGAGGATGCCAATGCGGCGCTTTTTGCACTGGTGTCGCCGGACGAGGGTAAGGAATAAACTCGAAATTCGAATTTCCAAATGACCGAATGATCAAAACAAAGCTGTTGATCGGCCAATTTAGGATTCATATTTCTGTCATTGTCTCGAATTTCGATATTCGGATTTCGGATTTATCAATATAAGGAGGATACGATATGGCAACAGGCATCAGGGACAAGGTGGCAATCATCGGCATGGGGTGCACCCGCTTCGGAGAACGATGGGACGTTGGCGCAGAGGAACTCATGCTCGAAGCCTTTGAAGAAGGGATCAGCGATGCGGGGGTGGAGCCCAAAGACATCGAGGCCGCCTGGTTCGGCACCTGCATGGATGAAATCAACGTGGGCAAAACCGCCATGCCGCTTGCCACCACGCTCCGGCTTCCCATGATTCCGGTAACCCGGGTGGAAAACTACTGTGCCACCGGTACTGAAGCCTTCCGCGGGGCATGCTATGCAGTAGCCTCCGGCGCCTACGACGTGTGCCTGGCCCTTGGCGTTGAAAAACTCAAGGACACCGGTTACGGCGGCCTGCCAGCCGGCGGCTCAAACACCGGATCCCTGGCATGGCAGTGGTGGCCCAATCTGACCGCGCCGGGCTCCTTTGCCCAACTGGCCAGCGCCTATGCCGCCAAATACCGCATAAAGGACGAGGACCTCAAGCGGGCTATGGCCCACGTGTCTGCCAAAAGCCATGAAAACGGCGCCATGAACCCCAAGGCGCACCTGAGAAAAAAGGTCACGGACGATCAGGTCATGGCCGCGCCCATTGTCGCCCATCCCCTGGGCCTGTTTGACTGCTGCGGGGTCAGCGACGGCTCGGCGTGCGCGATTGTCACCACACCGGAAATCGCCCGGAAAATGGGGAAAAAGGATTTTGTTTCGGTCAAGGCGCTGCAGCTTGCCTTAAGCAGCGGCGAGGAGATGGGGTTTAACGACTGGGACGGCGATCATTTTATCACCACGTCCAAGTGCAGCACCCAGGCCTATAAGGAAGCCCGGATCGAAAACCCCAGGGAGGAAATCAGCATGATGGAGCTGCACGACTGTTTTTCCATCACCGAGCTGGTGACCTACGAAGACCTGCACATCTCGGAACGGGGCAAGGCGGTCAGCGACATCATGGACGGATTCTATGACCGGGGGGGTCATATCCCCTGCCAGATCGACGGCGGCCTGAAATGCTTTGGCCACCCCATCGGCGCTTCCGGCCTGCGGATGCTTTATGAAATGTATCTGCAGATCCACGGCCGGGCCGGCGAGCGCCAGCTCGAAAATCCCCGACTGGGAATGACCCACAACCTGGGCGGCTTTCCGTTCCAGAACATCTGCAGCATTGCCATTGTGGGGAAATATGAGGGGTGAGTGACGCGTGATGGGTTATGGGTAATCGGTGATGGGTGATGGGTTATGGGATCGGAATCAGGAAATTTCGGGTTCAGTGCCCGGGGAGAATCCGGAAGCTGAACTGTTGAAGCGCTCGCAGAAAAAATCGCGGCAGGCCCGGGGTCGCCGGATATAAATCATGCACCATCCGGCGGCATCCAGAAACGGGCAGGCCATAACCACACGGTTTGAACCGATTTGAAGTCCTTGCCGGCGGCCGGTTTCCGGGTGCCTGCCGCAGCAGACATACACCTTTTCCTCGATATCGCAATTTTCACACGGATTTGTCAAAGCCCGCCCTTGCCGTCTCAGCCCCGTGTTCTGCATCCCGTAAAAACGATCTTGTCTTGAGACCCAGATTGCGGTAGAGTTTGGAAAATTCTGAACCGCAAACAAGGATGCCCCATGCTGAAAAACACCCTGTCAAAACTCGAGGATAAAATCAAGACCTCCAAGAACATCCCGGGGGATAAGAAGCAGGAATATTACGACCTGCTCAGCCGCTTAAACGAGGAAATCAACACCCTGGCCGAAACCGACCTGGAAAAGGCCGAAAGTATCAAGAAATTCACCAAGGCAACGGCGCATGAGGCCACCCGCGAGGAACTCAATCCGAATCTGCTGGAAACCTCGCTGGAGGGTCTTTACGAATCGGTACGGGAGTTTCGAACCTCCCATCCCAGGCTCGTGGACACGGTCAACGAAATCTGCATTTTTCTGTCCAAGCTGGGAATCTGACGACAATCGCGTAAACGCCGCATCTTCCGCAAAAACAGAAAAAACCATATGGGAGCTTGCCAATGCAAAACGCTGCATCCCCATCCACCGGGACACTGAGCGCCGGGGACGGCACACAGTTGTTTTTCAGGCAATTTCCGGGCCCATCACCGTGCCGTGCCGGTCTTGTCATCGCCCACGGCCTGTGCGAGCATTCCGGACGGTATACGGCCTTGGCTGAAAGACTGGCGCAGAAAGGCCTTTTTGTTTTCGCCCATGATCACAGGGGCCACGGACAAAGCGGGGGCAAGCCTGGGTGTATCCGGCAGTTCTCCGATTACACACAAGATCTGCACCTGTTCGTGGAAAAATGCCGCAATACACTGGCGCCAAACACCCCCCTGCTGCTTTTGGGACACAGCATGGGAGGCCTGATCGTGCTCGATTACATCCGGCAGTTTTCGGATCTGGCAAGCGGGGTGATCGTTTCGTGTCCTGCCCTGGCCCCGGGATTTGCTCCGCCGCGGGCAAAAACCGCAATCGCCCGGTTCATCTCAGCCACTTGGCCCTCCCTGACATTTGACAATGAACTGGCACCCGAGTATCTGAGCCATGACAGCGCCGTGGTGGATGCCTATATCCGGGACCCCCTGGTCCACCGGCGGATTTCCGCCCGGCTTTTCACCGAGATGATGGATGCCATGGCCCGCACGCGCCGAAACGCGGATGCCGTTTCCGTTCCGCTTCTCATGCAGATCGCAGAAGAAGACCGGCTCGTGGATCCGCAGCGCTGCCGCGATTTTTTTAAGCAGGTCGCCGCTGCCGACAAAACCCTGCATGAATACCCCGGCCTGTACCATGAAATTTACAATGAAGAGCAGGAGCAGCGGGAACGGGTGATCGGCGACCTGGAAACCTGGCTCCAGGCGCATATCTGATGAGGTCCGCGACATGATCCGGATGATCCGGGACTGGTTTCACGACCGGTTTTCCGATCCCCAGGTGGTGATCCTCTGGGCCATTCTTCTGGGCGGATTCCTGGGCATTGTCCTTTTGGGCGAAATGCTGCAGCCGGTTTTCGTGGGACTGATCATTGCCTATCTGCTCGAGGGCATCGTGTCGCGTCTCGAAGGCCTTCATATCCCCAGATGGATCAGTGTGACCGTCACTTTTACAGCTTTCATGGTCTGTCTGCTCACCCTGGTCGTGGGCCTGCTTCCGCTGCTGTCGCGCCAGATCGCCCAGCTCGTTCAGGAACTGCCCGCCCTGATTGCAAACGGCCAGGAGCAGCTCATGGAACTGCCCCAGCGCTATCCGGAACTGATATCCGAACAACAGATCCGGCAGGTAATCGGATTTCTGAAAACCGAGCTCACCAATATGGGGCAAAACGTCGTACTCTTTTCCGTGGCCTCGGTGCGAAACCTGATTACCCTGCTGATCTACCTGGTGCTCGTGCCCCTTCTGGTGCTATTTTTTCTCAAGGACAAAGACCGCATCCTTGGCTGGTTCAAAAACTTTCTGCCCAAAAACCTGGATCTGACCGAGGAGGTCTGGAACGAGGTCAACGACCAGGTCGCCAATTTTGTACGCGGCAAAATCTGGGAAATTCTCATTGTCTGGCTTGCCAGCTACGTGACATTCGCGTTTCTGGGTCTGAACTTTGCCATGCTGGTTTCCCTGTTTATCGGGCTGTCCGTGCTTGTACCCTACATCGGGGCCACGGTGATGACCATCCCGGTGGTGCTGCTGGCCTTTTTCCAATGGGGCATCAGCCCGGATTTCTCCTACACGGTCATCGCCTACGGCATAATCCAGCTCATAGACGGCAACATCCTGGTCCCCCTGCTTTTATCCGGCGTGGTCAACCTGCATCCGGTGGCCATTATCGTGGCCATTCTCGTGTTCGGCGGCCTGTGGGGGATATGGGGGCTGTTTCTGGCCATACCGCTGGCCACCCTGGTTCATGCCGTGATTAAAACATGGTTCACCATGAAACCGAGCAAAAAACCGGAGCAATAAACACAGGAGGCAATTATGCGAGAAATTGAGAGCCCCCGGGTCTACCTGGTGGCCAGGACCATGCTGGTGCCCGAAGGCCTGAACGCGTACCTGCAGGATATCGGCAGCCCGGACTGGCAGATCGACCCAAGCGTATCAGACGGGGAGAACCTGGTGGAAGCCGCGGGCCGCATGTGCTACCGGAGCTGGCAGCCGTATGATCCGGAAAAGCCCGAAGCCTCCAACCCGAATGTCACCAACGTACGGCGGGGCAATGCGCGCTATATTGCCAACGTGTTAAAAAGCGGGCACGGCTCGGTGCTGGAACACGTCAACGCGACCTTTATCTGCCGCAACGTTTCCCGGGTATTTACCCACGAGATGGTTCGGCACAGGGCGGGCATGGCCTACAGCCAGGAAAGTCTCAGGTACGTGCGTTTAGATGATCTGCCGGTGTGGATTCCGGATTCGGCCCGGGAAAACCCGCAGGCCGAGCAGAAGTTCCGGGAAGTTATTGATTTTCTGGAAAACGCCCAGAAGGAGCTTTCCGAAATTTTCGGGATAGGGGAAATCGGCGAGTTCTCCAGGAAGAAAATGCTGACTTCCATGTTCCGGCGCCTGGCGCCCATCGGCATCGGCACCACCATCATGGTCACGGGCAACCTGCGGGCCTGGCGGCACATAATTGCCATGCGTACCTCAGAACACGCAGAAGAGGAAATCCGGCTGGTCGGCGCACAGATCGCAGAAATCTGCAAAAAAGAATTTCCCAACGTGTTCCAGGACATGAAGCCGGATGAGCAAAGCGGGGCCTGGATTTCTGATCATTCAAAGGTATAAAACCGTAATTGAGCGTTTCAGATTTTTAAAAACAGGATTTTATATAGAATTATACCAATTTATATATAAGCTTCTGAAATCCTAAGAGCTTTTCAAATTGCAGAAATTCAGATTTGATCTTGCAGGCACCGTAAGATTCTATTGGGTCCATAAGACACAATATTTTGTGATTACCAAATAGTGGACGAATGTGCGGATTATCTGTTCTGCTCCTGGAGGCATTGAAGATCAAAAAGTTTACAACGCCATGACAACGCAACAAATATACGTCGAAGTTTGGGTCTCGGCTGCGTCCAATTCGAAAGCTGAAAAGAAAATCCGACGCGGAGATGTGTTTTTTAAGCAAGAGTTTTCACGGCCGACAGGATTCCGCATTGCTGGCGGGGGAAGCTCCGGAGTTGAAGAAGTAAAAAAGCATAACCATCGCCATTCACCGGACGGCGGGCCACGGCCCGATTTTAATCGAAACCAAACGGCGTCGCCGGTGATGGCGGGCGTTATCCATTTGATAGGAATGCTATACCGATGGCTGCGAATGATTTGAATGAATCGCATTCTGTGCGAGGTGAACGAGAAAGGAGGATCTTGACATTCCCCTTTTTTTGGCTGCTGCATCAATTTGCTTAAGGGTCATCTCTGGCACAGTAATATTGACCCTTACGGTGCGAGGTTTGGTATTTGGAATAGAAACAACCAGATAGGCGACGGCATCAGCGTAGTCCGCATCGGCCATGATATCTTCAAGTTTGGACGGAGCCGGCAGTTGATCGCCGTCTTCAATCATTCCTTTAATATGGAGGGCAAGCGCCTCTTGTGCGAAATCCTTGGCTTCGTCCACGGTTCGCCCAGCGGTAATACAACCAGGAAAATCTGGAAAAGATACGCCAAAATCAGTTTTGGCGTCTTTATGAATAATAGCTATATAATTTGCCATGATATTGCCTCACTTAAACTTAATTCCCGACTGGCGCTCAATGCTCTTCAATGTGCCGATCGGTATATCCTTTTTTGGGTGTGGTACGGTTACGCGCCCCTTTATTTGTGGATGCCGGAATTGGGTATGAGAGCCAACTGTGGCGAGCTCATACCAGCCGTTTTGTTTGAGTGTCTGAATGATTTTCCGGCTGTCCATAGTGTATATTTATACACATTATAGCGGGGTTTGTCAATATCCTAAATTGAGCGATTTTCAAGTTTGTCGCAGATACAAGGAAGATGCAGACGAGCTATAGTTGACTATGCGAGGCTGCATCTGACGCAGTAGAT
>Ga0182239_1000438_pt1 | contig 15071 bp, 12 predicted proteins | sample hydfrate6_PW_210_FD_132456 | JGI IMG/M metagenome (GOLD analysis project Ga0182239, IMG submission 132456) | Subsurface microbial communities from deep shales in Texas, USA - hydraulic fracturing test 6_PW_210 | ecosystem: Environmental > Aquatic > Deep subsurface > Shale gas/oil reservoir >... | reverse complement strand
ATCGAGCTTGTTGCAGACCCTGCCAGGGATATCCAAGTACGCCCTGCTCAACAGCCGCTTTCATGTCCCGGCCAATCTCCTGGACTCCCAACAGGTGGACAGGATCCTGTCCAGGCTGCAGACCCTGCATCAGCGAGGGTGTTTGGATGGGATCGTGTATGTAGATCACTACCTGTTATCGGCCCTTTCAGACCGGGATCCGGAGCTGTGTGCCAAATTGGAGGCTGTACCGGGTGCCAATTGCCTGCTGGATTCACTGCCCCGTATCCACCAGCACCTGGAACTCATTGCCCACACCGCATTTCAGCCCCCGGGAAAGCTGGTCCTGGATCGAACCTTGAACCGGGATCTCCCCCGCCTCGAAGAGATAAGCCGGGCCTGCCGCCGGCTATGGCCGGACATGCGCCTTGGGCTTCTGGCCAATGAGGGCTGCCTGCCCCATTGCCCGTTTAAGCTGGCTCACGATGCAAATATTGCCTTGGGCCGCATTGATCCAGCACAGGAGCAGACATTTGCCATAAACGCATCCCTGGGCTGCGCCCGGACCTTTTTACGTGATCCATCCCTTATTTTGCGTTCGCCCTTTATCCGGCCTGAGGATATCCAAGCCTACGCCCCGTATGTGCAGGATATCAAACTGGGCGGCCGAACCAGGGGAGCTCAGGTCATGCGCAAAGTCCTGGAACTCTATATCAGCAGGTCTTACTCTGGAAATCTCTTGGAGCTCATGGATACCCAGGAGTTTCTGGCTGATAAGCTCTATGTGGCCAACCAGGACCTGCCAGCTGAGTTTGGAACCCGAACCATGCAGTGCGGCCTGCGTTGCTATGAATGCTCATACTGCCGCAATCTTGCCGCTACTCATGTGCAAAACCTGGGCCTGCATATCAAGTCAATGTGGGTGTGAGATGAAAAAGGCCTTCAGGAGAGGAGGGGCAAACTCCTGAAGGCCCCTTCACAGGTAGAACCTGAACAACAAGCCCCAATCTATACCAGAAGCAGACGGGTTGCAAGTTTCTCTCCACTTCCCACGGTAATTTTGTTCTCAGGTGTAAGGCACCAGGGGTGTTCAGTCCCGCCGCTGGCTGCAGACCCCCAGTTTGATCGAATATGCAACGTAGAATCTGATTTGATGGTTTTACCTGAGGTTTCAGGTTTCTGGTCTCAGTTAAGAATAGAAGATTTTCTCATACTCCCTTGATTTCCCTGACACCTGAAAACTTAACTTCTTGTTTCAACTAAAATTGTTGACAATCATAAGCAGAACCCAAAAGCCCTGTTCCACTTCCTGCGGCGCTTGACACCAGACCTGATCTATATTTAATGTTCAGCGAAATTTCACAGAGTTACAAGGTAGGTCATGATTCCACAACATGTAAGAGACATCCTGGCCCAATACGGACTCGCCCCCCTGGAATTCGAACCGGGAAGCACCCCTACTTCGGAAATGGCGGCCCGTCGAATCGGGGTCCAGGTGGCTCAGATAGCCAAATCCATCCTTTTGGCCGGCAAGGATGGCTCTTTCCGCATGGCCATTTTACCCGGGGACAAGAAACTGGCTTCCGGAAAGTTCAAGCACGTCACTGGAATCAAGCACCACATGGCGACACCTGAAGAGGCATTGGAACAGACAGGATTCCGCATCGGCGGGGTATGCCCTTTTGGAGTGAACGGCGTACAGGTATTCATTGATCAGAGACTGGGTCAATTCGATCTGATTTACCCGGCGGCCGGAACCGATGCCTCGGGTGTCCCCATGCATTTGGACGATCTGGTCCGGATAACCAAAGGGCAAATCTGCGATATTGCCCAGGACAGCTAAACCCGGCCCAAAACCTTTGGTCATTATCGGATACTGCATGCCGATCTCTCCCCCCTGTACCGACCTCACAACTGTATCCGGGATCGCGGCTGCATGAATGCCCAGCTCTTTGCCTATGACCAATATGATCCTTTAAGCATCTATAATCGAAGCTTTTTCTGCCCCATTTACAAGCGCTATGCCCCCTTTCTGGCCTGTCCCCAATGCCCGAAATTTCCATGCCCGGAACTCAGTAGAACCGACCTGTATATGCTCTCCACCTCCCCGTTTTTGACCCGGGTGGTGGTCGGCTTTCAATCCCAAAGGAGACAGAAGATGTATATCCTGAAAAAGCTGGATGGCAGTTTGCAGATGGTCGAGGATCTGGATGAGAAGAATCCTGACCAGGATCTGCTCAAAGACGTGGAAGAGGTCTATCCGATCACCAAGGTCCTGGTTCCCCAGCTCAAGCTGGTCCCCAAAACCAAGGAAGAACGCAAACAGGTCAAGGAAGAGCTTGAAGAGCACAAGAAAGATGCAGCTGAACTTCCAGGGAATACAGCCGCTGATTCGCAAAACCCAGGTCCTGTTAAGGGCAAGGGCAAAGCCAAACAGGGATAGCAGCAGACAACAGGGAGCATAAGCATTTTTTTGGGCTCCTGAGGTACAGAGTGGAACCATGGTGATCAGAGCAAAAAGCGGGCAGATCACCATGTGCAGTCTGTGTGGTATAGTGTGTCTGGGAATATAAAGTCCCCCTCTGCTTAAAGCCCCAGGTCTCGGACAGCTGGTGGACTGCTCAGGTTTTATCTGGAGGCATTATGAGCAGAACCCGCGATACCCTTCGCCAATCACTTGTCAACTGTCTGGAAGCTTCCAGTCGTCCATTGAGTTATAAAGAGCTCTCGGCCATGCTGGGGGTATCAGAAAAAGACCTTCCACAGCATATGGAACACGTGGCCAAAAGTCTGCGTTCAAAGGGCAGCCAGCTGATTATTCTGCCTGCTGCATGCATTACCTGCGGATATAGATTTGAAAAAAGAAAAAAACTGACCCTGCCCAGCCGCTGCCCTCTCTGCAAAAGCGAACGGATCGACCCGCCTTTATTCACTGTCAAATAAGCTCCCTAAGTGCCAGGGGAACAAAACCAAAGCTGCCCAGATTATGGGAATCGACAAAGTCTCATTGTGGCGGAAGCTGAAGCGATATGGGGTCGACAGCGGTGAAGGGGACTGATTATGTTTGGAATGTGCTTATTTCTGTTCAGAACAGTAAAAAGGCGGAAACAGAAAATCTGCCCTGCCCTGCTCTATCCTGTCACGCTCCTGTTCCTGGTTTCTTTGCTTTCCCTGCCAGGTGTGCTGTCTGACTCCAGAGCATACGCCACCACCTCTGCACAATATCAGACCCTGCAAATCTTTTATGAAAACGATCTCTTCGGTAATACGGACAAATACTATACCAATGCCCTGCAATTGACCTGGCTGTCCAAGGATCTGGAAGAATACGCAGATGACGTCCGGCTCCCGGACTGGAGCACCCCTCTGCTCAGATTGGCCCCATTTGTCAACGAGCCGGACAGCATACACAATGTAGGCCTGATTCTGGGACAGCATATATACACTCCGGCCGACATAGATACTTCAAAGCTCCTTTCCGACGACCGTCCCTATGCCGGCTTTCTTTACGCCGGACTGGCCCTGCACAGCAAGACAGCTGATCAGCTGGACACCATTGAGCTGGTGGGCGGTGTGGTCGGTCCTTCTGCCTTGGGGGAACAGGCCCAGAACACTGTGCATAAGATCCGGAACCTGAAACAGGCCCAGGGCTGGGACAACCAGCTTAAAGACGAACCCGCGTTTCGCTTGTCCTGGCAGCGCAAATGGCGGGCATGGGCAAAAACTGCAGACTGCTGTCTGGGGGCCGACCTCATCCCTTTTGCCGGAATCACCGCCGGCAATGTACTCACCGCGGCAAATGCCGGAACCGAAGCCCGATTCGGGTACAGACTGCCTCAGGATTTTGGATCAGACGTCATCCGCCCCGGGACTGGAGTCAGTGTCCCGGAACCATCAGGTCCCCAGACATTGCCCTGGGGGCGGTTTGGGCTGCATATTTTCGCCGCGGCCCAGATCCAAGCCGTTGCCCACAATATCTTTCTGGACGGCAATACCTGGAAAGACAGCCACAGTGTGGACAAGCACCCGGTTGTGGCTGATATATCCCTTGGCCTGGCCTTTACGTATGAGCGGCTCAAAGTTACCTATCGCCACCTTTTGCGAACCAAGGAGTTCACCCGGCAGGATGATCCCCAGGTTATCGGCTCTTTGACCCTGACCTGGGCCTTTTGATCAAAGCAGCTCCATGGGCGGCCAGTCGCCCGGCTTCTTTGACCGTTTAAAACGGGGGCCTGAATGCTTACCCTTGACCTGGTTTATTTGATGAGGAAATTTTGACCCTCAGCCTGTGGTCAGGTATATTCACTTTGCCTTGTGATGAGGGACAGTGTTCAAGGACAAGGGGAGGAAAGCTGATATGAGACTCGCCTTTGCGTGCTCCATGCGAAGGCGTCTCTCCAGACCAAGGGAGCATCATGACCGAAAAGATTGAAGATATTACCATAAGCTATGAGGAAGACGGCCAGTGCCTGGTAGAAGAGCTGGACAAAGAGATCCTGACCAAGGGGGCATGGACAACTATCTTGTTTCGCTACCGCCAGTTTGACAACAAACTCAACGACTTTGGACCGGAAAAATACATGATCCGCCGTTACCGCAAGATCAATGGTCAATTCCGGCCTCAATCCAAGTTCAACATCTCCAGTCCCAAACAGGCCCGGCAGATTATTGATGCCCTGAACAGGTGGCTGGACGAGGCGGATACGGACTGAAACTCAAAACAGTTCGTGATTTGGAAGGCCTGAGACCCTTGGGGAGGGAAAACATTTACCCCTTCTCATACATACTGCATGGCGGTTGAATACCCGGTCACTCGCTTTGCTTTGCCGGCTTGGACGATATAATCGGCCTCAACCCCCACTGCTCCCTGGCCGGGGAAAACAAACTTGGGCTCAACAGCAATGACCATTCCAGGCTCCAGGATTTCGTCTCTGTTTTTGGCAATGACCGGCAGTTCATTTAAGGTCAGACCAATGCCGTGGCCCACGAAAGAAACTCTGTTTGGCCCGTAGCCCATAAAATTATTTTCAAATCTATTTTTGACAACCCAGCTTTCAATCTGCTCAAACAACAGCTTCCCATTCGCGCCCTGGCAGGCGTTCTCCTGAAAATATTCGAGGATGTCCAGGGATAATGCGTAGGCTTTTTGCAGCCTCTTATCCAGTCTTCCCAGCACATACATCCTGGTCTCATCGGTTATGTATCCGTTATACCCGCCGCCGTAATCAATGATCACCGGCTCATTGGATTGAATTGTGCGCCGGGAAGCACCCTGGGCTACAGCAGGAGTCATTCCGCATCCACATAATGGAACATCGCCAAATGAGGAGACTGCCCCGCAAGGGCCGGACAGGACATGGGGATTGGTCAACTCCTGGTTGAGTCCCCGCATGCGCATAATTCCCTGATGTCCCACTCGTCTTCCTTCTGCTTGCAGAAGGGCACTGAGTTCAACTTCACTTATGCCTTGATCCAGGTAATCAGCGACCTTGGAAAAAACATGATCACAGATCTGTCCGGATTTTTTTATTTGCTCCAGCTCATAGTCTGATTTCCTGGCCCGGATATGTAACACATCAAGGGAAATATCCGAAAAATCCTTGGGTCCCAGTATTGCCTGCAGCTTATGAAACATTGCTACCGAGAGAAAATCGAACTCCGTGCCCACTCTCTGCTTTTGTTCCAGGCCGTGGCTGGTTAAGACCTCGGGAAGCTGCTTGATGCTCTGAATCTCAATGACGGGCAAATGTGTCTCTGTCCTGGCCCGCTCAGGATCTTTTTGCACTAAAAAAAGAGGCTCTCCATCTGACGGTATTATCAGATAGCTTTTCTGAATACTTCCTGTAAAATAGTACACATTTACATTTTGGACAATGACTGCATAACCAATATCTTTTGATTTCAGCTCCTTTTGGAACATCTCTATTCTGTTGTACAATTCGCTTTGAGGTACATACTCCATGAGATCAGACAACGGTTCCATACTCATCATCCTTGTAGTATTCGCCCAAGGCTTTTCTCAACCCTGAAGACAGTTCAACAGTTGCGTTCCGGGCATAATCATAGCAGACCTGCACCGATTCCCCGTGGGCATAGCCAAGAGAATCGTCATCTGCATTCACCAGCTTGTAACCCAGTTTGAAGCTCTTGGTCCCGATTTCCTTGACCCAGATAGTCAGCAACAGCCTGTCTTCCAGCTTGATAGGCCGCAGGTAATGACAGGCCACATAGGCCATGATAAAGGGAAAGCCAGAAGGTGAATATTGGCTGAAATGATCCGCTATAAACCTGTTTCTCCCTTCGGCAAAATAAGCGATAACAGTTGCATGATTCACATGCCCCATAACGTCGATATCCATAAACCGGATATTTATGGGGGTGGTAAAGACATTCATAGGCAGAAACTCCCGATTGTATCACAAGTTACTCACCGGGAGGGCGGCACTCTCCGATGGCCAGCCCTCTTCTTACCCCCCATCCACCTACGCCGTTCCGGGCTGAATTTCAAGACTTAAAAAACCGGGGCGGGCGGATTCATCCGCCCGCCCCGGTTTTTTATTTGGACAGGGAGGGATGAAAGAACAGAGACAAACTGTCCTTCTCTGTTGTCCTCGGCTTTGTGATCAGACAGCCAGTGAAAAAAACGATTCCGGTAAGGATGAAGGCAAAAAGAAAGCCGTTCAGATTGAAAATTTTTACAGGGACTTGGTGGCCATTTCCTCGCGCATGACCTGCCTGAGTTTAAAGCGCTGATACTTCCCGGTTGCTGTTTTGGGAAGCTCATTTATAAACCGGATATATGCTGGAACTTTGTATCCCGGAAGTTCTTTCCGGATATGCTCCTTTATGTCTTTTTCCAGATCTTCTGAAGCATCCGAGGCATTGAGCAGAACCACAAAGGCCATGGGTTTTTCCAGTCCGTCCTCATCCTTAAATCCGATAACCGCACTTTCCAGGACCGAGACATGCTTCATGATCACATTTTCCACTTCCACCGGCATGACCCATTCGCCCCGGGACTTGAACGCGTCGTCCGCCCGGCCTGAATACCAGTAATAGCCGTCCTCATCGATATACCAGAGGTCTTCGGTATTGAACCACTCTCCCAGGCACTGTTTCCTGGTTTTTTCCTTTTTATTCCAAAAGCCGGAGGTCGTGCTCTCTCCTTTGACCCATAATGTTCCCATCTCCCCTCGGGGCAAGGCCTGGCCTTGATCGTCGACAATCTTGGCTTCATACCCCGGACAGGGCCACCCCGTGCTTCCGGCCCTTACCCGGCCCGGACGGGGGGAGATATAGATATGCAACACCTCTGTGCTCCCAATGCCGTCTAAAATCTCCACCCCGAACTTCTCTTTCCAGCGCTCAAACAGGACCTGAGGCAGGGGTTCGCCGGCAGAGGCGCAAAGCCGGATATTGCCTAAATCATATTTGGTCTCCAGCTCAGGAATGGCCAGGGCTGCGGCATAGAAGGTGGGCACTCCGAAAAACAGGGTCGCCTTATACCGTTCGGCAGCAGCCAGAAAAGGATCGGGCCGGGGAACATCCGGATACATGACCGTCGATCCTCCGGCATAAAAAGGAAAGAAAAGGCCGTTGCCCAAACCGTAGGCATGGAAAAGCTTGGACACCGAAAGGCATATATCGCTGTCCTGGATGTCTAAAATGGAATTGGCGTAACATTCGCAGCAATACAGCCAGTTTTGATGCTGGTGGATGACCCCTTTCGGTTCTCCCGTGCTTCCGGAAGTATACAGCCAAAAGGCCGGTTCATCCCTGTCCGTCTCGGCCAGCTCCAGCTCGGACGAGGCAGAGGACATGAGATCGCTGAGTTTTAAATAATTGGACGAGGACTCTCCATCCACAATGATGTGCTGCACAAATTTGAGCCGGGGCTTTATTTTCTCCACCATGTCCACAAGATCGTCAGCCACAATGACCACTTTGGCCCGGCTGTCGTTGATCATATACTCCTGGGATTGCTCCGGCAGCCGTGAATTCACGGGTACCGGAACAGCAGCTATCTTCATGGCCCCAAGCATTGCGTAAATGAGCGTAGGTGAATCAGGCAACAGGAGATATACCCTGTTTTCCCGCTCTACATTCAAGTTTTGCAAGGCATTTCCCAGCTTATTGGCCTGCTCAAAAACCTCCTGGTAGGTGATTTTCTGCTCACCACAATAGATTGCTACTTTTCCCCCCCGGCCTTCATCTATATGCCGGTCGAGAAAGGTCGACACACAATTGAAGGTCTTGGGCACCTCCATCTTGTAGTACCCGGCAGGTACATTATGTCCGATCTGAAACATGCTTCAACGCCTCCTTTTGTGGTTGTCATTCTGAACGAGTCTTCGAGTGAAGAATCTCTCTCCAAATAAGCAATGCGCATACCATCCTGGACAGCATGGTCATTCTGAAGCCATGAAAAATAAAACCAAGGAAGCTCAAATAGCATTTAAATCAGTATTTGAGCATGTTACTTGATGATCTGGTCCGCAATGGATCCTGAGAATATCAGACAGGAGCGGCTTGGCGGGAAGACTTGATGAGAACGGGCGGTATGTTTTTTATCTCCCTTGAACCCTTATCATTTTTTATATTGCAATCGAATTTTGGGCTGCAAGGTCCAAAATTCGGCCCTAGAAAAAAATTTTCCACCTGGAAAATTTTTTTAGGAGGAGATTTCGTATTCACGGATTTTTTTCCGCAGGGTCGGCAGGGAGACTCCAAGTATCTGGGCAGCCTTGGTTCGGTTTCCTTCCACTGAGATAAGTATATTTTCTATGTGCTCTTTTTCGATGTGGGGCAGGGAATGGGAGTGCAGAACCTTCTCAGTCTTTGTATTTTGTGAATTGAGGAATTTTTGCATCTCATCGCGCAGGATGACCTTGCCCTGGGTGCGAACAATGGTCTCGACCAGCACATTCTCCAGTTCCCTCACATTTCCGGTCCATGGGTGGTCCATCAACAGATCTATGACTCCGGTCTGCAGCTTGAAGACCTGTTTGCCCAAGTCATAATTGATCTTTTGCAGAAAATGATTGACCAGTTCAGGAATATCGGAGACCCGCTCCCGCAAGGGAGGGATATGGATGCTGACCACCTTGAGCCGGTAATACAGATCTTCCTTGAATGTGCCCTTCCGGACCAGAGAAGACAGGTCCCGGTTGGTGGCCGCAATAACCCGGCAGTTGGCCTGAATCGGTCTGTTTCCTCCCACCCGGGTGAACTCCCGGCGCTGCAGAAACCCAAGCAGATTAGATTGCAGGCCCATGGGCAGCTCGCCGATCTCATCCAGAAAGAGGGTGCCCTTTCCGGCCAGCTCAATCTTGCCCCGCTTGGTCTGGGTGGCCCCGGTAAAGGCCCCTTTCTCATGCCCAAACAGCTCGCTCTCCATCAGGGTATCCACAACAGATGAGCAATCAAGGGTCACAAAAGGTTCCTGATGAAATGAACTGTTATTGTGAATGCTTCTGGCCACCAGTTCCTTGCCTGTGCCGGTCTCCCCCTGAATAAGGACCGTGGCCCGGTTCTGACAGAGGAGGCCGATCATCTTGAACACCTCCCGCATCTTTTCGCTTTTTCCGACAATGACGTCCCGGCAAACGGCCTGCCCTTTGTGGTCTGGAGCCTCGGCTTTGCGGTCGATCTCCAATATTTCAATGGCCCGCTGAACGACCTTTTCTACCTCATCAATGTCCAAAGGCTTATGAATATAGTCGTAGGCCCCTCCTTTCATGGACTCAATAGTCGACTTCATATCGTGATATGCGGTAATCATTATGGTCTTTGATGAAAATCCAAACTTTTGTATCTCATAGAGGAGCTCGAGTCCGCTGGCATCCGGCAGCCTGATATCTAAGATGACCACATCGGGTTTGTATTCAGAATACAACATCAGGCCTTGTTTACCGGTCAGAGACCTGTAGACCTGGTGCCCCTTTTCCGAAAAGTACATCTCCAGGGACTCGAGAATGGATTGATCGTCATCAATGATCAGGATTTTGGCCATAATGTCTTCTCAAGGGAAGGGAGACAACGAATGCCGTCCCGTGCGGATTCAGATTCAAGGCCTGAATGGATCCTCCATGGGCCTCCAATATTCTCTGGACAATACTCAATCCCAGGCCGGTGCCTTTGCTTTTGGTGGTAAAAAAGGGCTTAAACACTTCACGCAGAAAATCTTCAGGCACTCCAGATCCGTTATCCATGATGTGAAGCTGAAGAGAGGGTTGATCCGGATGGCTCTCAATTGCGGATTCAATCCGGATACAGTCACCTGCTGGAGAGGCATCACTGGCGTTTAAGAAGAGGTTGATAAATACCTGCTCCAGCTTTTCCCGATCCCCGACAATCTGCACATAGTCCTCTTTCAGCTGGGAACAGACGGTTATCTGTTTTTCCTGGAACTTATGCTCCAAAAGCTCGAGACTGGATGTGATGATGGAATGTACATCCAATTGTTCAAACTTGATCCTGACCGGCTTGGCAAAATCCAGAAGCTGACTCAATATATTTTCTAAGTGTGCGACCTCTCGAATGGAAATATCAATTCTGCGCTGATCGTTGGTGTTGATGATGTCGCTTTTTTTGAGTATCTGTAAGTTCATTTTCACACTGGACAGCGGATTTCTCAGCTCATGGGACAAAGATGTGGTGATCTGCCCGATATAGGCCATTCTCTCTGCTTCCCGGACTTTTTTTTCCATCTCCACCCGCTGGGTGATATCCCGGCAGATTCCGATCACCGAGTTTTTTTGTCCATAGCATGCATCTCTGGCCAGCATTTCGGTTGGATAGGTATTTCCCCTTTTGGTTACCCGCATGTATTCAATTGTTCGCGGTGGCTTTTGAATGATAAATATCTTATTGATTATTTCGATGATCTTTGACCTGTCCTCAGGAGCGACAAAATAAAAGTATTTTTGCCCGATAACCTCATTTTGTGAGTATCCGTGCATTTCACAAAACGCTTTGTTTGCAAAGACGATGGTCTTGTCTTGGACCACAAAATATCCGTCAAATATCTCTTCAACCAGGGTTCGATACTTGAGCTCCGATTCCTGCAACTCAGAGGTCCGGACCCTCACCTCCTGTTCCAGCCGTCGATTGTGCTCCAGTATCTGCCGCTGATGCATACCCTGGAAGTGATCGCTGAACCGATGGATGGTATAGGCCAGACAGTGGTTGATCTTGGTCACCTGAGCACAAAACTCATCAGTGGTGGTCTCTTGAGCCAGCAGGGGAATAACGATGATCCGGTACAGCTCAAAGGCTTTCTGAACATCGGACAGCAAGAACCCGGCCTCCAGCCGCATCTTGGTGATGTGCTGGATAAAGCGGTCGATATACTCGTAATCGTCCCGGACGATGACCCGATAGTTGGCTTCAAAGGCATCTGTACAGGTCTGGAAGAGCTCTTTACGGGGCCGGCTGTAATGATACATCTCCTCAAGCTTGTTGACCCATTCCTGGATGATCACATCCCGATGCCGATGGTGAAATTCATCTATACGAAAGCTCATGTATATCACTTGAAATCATTTTATATTTATCATATGACTATTTTGTATCTATTTTGAGAAGCTGCTGTCAAGATATCACGTCCATTTTGTCCTCAGATGTATACGCTACTGCTGGCTGCAGGTGCCCAGTTTGATTGGAAATAAATAATTACATAAATCCACATCCCCTTTCATTTGACATCCAGCCCGGCTTTTCGTATGCACAGGTCAAGCTGGATGACCATGCAAGGAGCGTCTTTTTATGCAATCCAAAGTGATGGACCTCTCTTTGGCCATTGACCGCTTTGTACCCAGCGGCAGCACACTTGTAACCTGTACCTGTCTGGAGGCCCTGATTCCCTTTGCTGCGGGCCATGAGATTATGCGTCAGAAAAAACAGGATCTGACCCTTATCGGCCCCATCTCTGATATCTGTTTTGATCAGCTGATAGGTGCAGGTTGTGTGTCCAGGGTTCGGGCGGCCTGGGTGGGAAATGTGATTACCGGTTCAGGATACAATTTTCGCCGGGCCGTGGAAAGTGGGGCTTTAGAGGTTGAAGATCACTCCAACTTTACTATCTCCACTGCGCTGCAGGCAGGCGCCTCAGGTATTCCTTTTCTGCCGGTGCGGACGGCCCTTGGCAGCTCGCTCATGGAAACAAACCAGAGCCTGAAGACCATGACCTGCCCATTCAGCGGCGATACCCTGGCCGCGGTGGCCGCTATCACTCCTGATGTGGCCATTATTCACGTCCAGCGCAGCGATCCCTTTGGCAACGCCCACCTGTGGGGGAACCTGGGCATTGCCCGTGAAGCCTGTCTGGCCAGCGATCATGTCATCCTGACTGCGGAGACCATTGTCGAGCCTGAAGTCATTACCAGTGACCCCAACCGGGTGTTCACTCCGGGCTTTCGGGTCAGTGCAGTGGCTCATGTCCCATGGGGCGCACATCCTTCGGCGGTGCCGGGATACTACAACCGGGATCATCAGATGTATCTTAACTACCAAAATGCCAGCCGTACTGTCGCCCAATTCGCCCAATGGAAAAAAGAATGGGTTGATAGTCCCTCCAGCCGCTCCGAGTATCTAAAACTCCTGGGCCAGGAGCGGATGGATGATCTGGCCCTTAAACACCACCTGTTGTCGGAGCCTGCTGATTATGGCTACTGATCACTACACCCAGGCAGAACTCATGGTCGCTGCTGCAGCCAGGGAAATCGCCGACCAGGAGGTCATTTTTGTCGGCATGCGTCTTCCCCTTCTCGGTTTCTTATTGGCCAAAAGCACCCATGCCCCGAATGCAGTGGGGATATACGAACTCGGCCTGATCCGCGACTCGGTAGCTCCGGAGCCCATCCTGACCATGGGCGATCTGCCCAATTTTTACCGGGCCCAGTGGCTGTGTGACATGGCGGACATGATGGGCCTGCTGCAAAAGGGTGAGGTTCACGCCAGTTTCATTGGCGGAGCCCAGGTGGATCGGTTCGGAAATTTAAACACCACATACAGCAGAAACGGCTCATCCGGGACAACTCGTTTGCCGGGCAGTGGCGGGGCCTGCGATCTGGCCAGCCTGGCCCAGCGGCATATCATTATCATGAAGCACGAGAAACGGCGGTTCGTGCCCCGGGTGGACTATATCACTTCCCCCGGGTACGGCGATGGTCCTGGCTGGAGACAACGCGCCGGCCTGCCCAGAGGGGGGCCCTCACGGGTGATCACCACCCTGGGCATTCTTGGATTTGACAGCCAAAACAAGGAAATGGTCCTGCAATCCGTCCATCCCGGCGTCAGCGTGCAAACAGTGCTGGAACACACCGCCTGGCCGCTGCGCACAGCTCCCGAGGTCTCAACCACCCCTGAACCTACACAGGACGAACTGGCCATGCTGCGCCGCTTCGATCCCCAGGGCTACTGGACCGGGGAATAAGCTTTGGACTGTTCAGCGCCTCTGGCCACAGACGCTCAGTTTGCTCTTGGATGAAATAGAGCATGAAGAGGGCTGGGCCTTTGGAGCCCGGGCCTCTCCGAGGGCCGGGAGTGAATTAATCAAAGAGGCTGGGTCTCGGAGAGAACCAGCCCTACGCGGAAAAGCCAGAGCCATCTTAGGAGCAAAATCTCGTTTCATACCAGCCCCGCCTTGGCAGGACCTCTGGCAAATCTGAAATATTTTTTTGCCCCAATGCGGACAAAATAATGAAAACTTAAATTTCATACGGGTGTTCCATGATCGACCAGGACTATGTGCAGAGAACCAAACACCTCTTTGAGGTCGCCCAGGGGAAAAAACAGGCTCACCTGGCGGTAGCCCGGGCCACCCTGGCCAATGTCTATACTGGTGAGCTGCTGGAGAATCAGACCATCTGCATCTGGGATCAATGGATAGCCTATGTGGGCCAAAATCCAGGTACAGCCATTGGTTCGGACACTGAAATAATCGATGCCGCTGAAAAGCCGGTCATCCCGGGTCTGATCGACGCACATACCCACATGTCTGAGAGGTATACAGCCGATACCTTTCTTGAGCATGCTATCCCCGGAGGGACCACAGCCATTGTCACTGAAACCGTGGAGCCCTTTGCAGTGGGCGGTTATGACGGGGTGGTCGACTTCATGGACTCTCTTGCCGACCAGCCCATTCATTTCTATGGTACAGCCCCACCCTGTGCCTCCATCAGCCCCAGTTTTCCCCCCATACCAGTGGACGAGGTACAAAAGCTTCTGTCCCGGACTGACATTTTAGGGCTTGGCGAATCCTTCTGGCAGGCCCTGCTCAATGACCCGAATCGGATGCTGCCGGTATTTGAGGTAGTCCTCTCCAATGGCAAATCCCTGGAAGGTCATTCGGCAGGTGCAGCTGACAAGAAGCTCAATGCATATGTAGCAGCCGGCATCACCTCATGCCACGAGCCGATTCTGGCTCAGGAGGCCTTGGACCGCTTACGTCTCGGTCTTTATGTTATGATAAGAGAAGGCAGCATTCGAAGAGACCTGAAGGATATCGCTGCGCTGTCAAAGACTGAAGTCGATACAAGACGACTCATTCTGGTCACTGACGGCATAAGCCCCAAAGATCTGCTTGAAAAGGGATATATGGAATATGTTGTTCAAAAAGCTATGGACTACGGCTTTTCATTTATGCAGGCCGTTCAAATGGCCACTCTCAATCCAGCCACCCATTTCAACCTGGATCACATGATCGGCGGCATTGCTCCCGGCCGGTATGCCGACCTGGCCATCCTTCCGGATACATCCACCATCCAACCGGACCTGGTCATCGGCAAGGGACGGATTATCGCCCGGCACGGACGATGCATAGTGGCCCCGAGAGCGCACAAGTTTCAACCCGGGAGCATGGACAGCGTGCACCTGCCTGCTCCCTTGACTGCCACTGACTTTCAAATCCCGATCAATGACGGCCGCGATGAAGTGACTCTTCGGGCCATAAATATGACCACCGATCTGGTCAGTGCCGAAACCCAGATCACACTCCCGGTCACTGAAGGAAAAATCACCACTGACCCTTCCCAGGATATTGGTAAAATTGCAGCCATTAACCGGACAAACAACCCCGGACAGATGTCAGT
>Ga0182239_1000436_pt1 | contig 15109 bp, 15 predicted proteins | sample hydfrate6_PW_210_FD_132456 | JGI IMG/M metagenome (GOLD analysis project Ga0182239, IMG submission 132456) | Subsurface microbial communities from deep shales in Texas, USA - hydraulic fracturing test 6_PW_210 | ecosystem: Environmental > Aquatic > Deep subsurface > Shale gas/oil reservoir >... | reverse complement strand
TCCATGGTCTCTTCTGTATTGTACCCAGCCCATGAGGCAAACCCGGGATCCAATATCAGCTGAAGAAAGCTGACAGCAGTGATGCGTACGTTGCCAGCCCGCTAAGTCAGTGAGCAGATCCGAAGCTTTCAGTTCAGGCATATGAGGGTCTCTTTGTGTACGGGTTTTCGATTTCATGATGTATGACTTTTTGGGGCAAGGGCTGCAACCAGGTCGGATTGAGGCCATGTGCGCTGATCGCCGCTCTGCATGTCCTTAACCACAATGGTCTTATTCTCCAGCTCTTCAGTGCCCAGCAGGAGACAAAAGCGGGCTTTGAGTTTATTGGCCAGGCGCAGCTGGGATTTTGGCCCCCTGGCTTCAAAACTGACCTCACCTTGAAAGTTATGCCCCCGAAGTCCAAGGGCCAGAATCTGGCCCTGATCCAGGGCAGCCTGATCCAGAACAGCCAGGTAGAAATCCGGGACTGACTCCTGTGGATAATCCATGAGCAACGCCAGCCTCTCCATGCCGCAGGCAAAGCCGATGCCTGGGCAGGATGGACCTCCCAACTGCTGCACGAGTCCATCGTAACGGCCACCGCCGGCTACTGATGATTGCGCTCCGATATCTCTGGAAACGACCTCAAAGGTGGTCCGCTGATAATAGTCCAGGCCCCGCACCAGGCGCGAGTTGAGGACATAAGGGACAGGACAGGCCTGCAATACCTTTTGGACCGAGTCAAAGTGAGCCTGGCACTGGGCGCATAGATTATCACCAATCTTGGGAGCCTGTTCAGCGGTCTTCTGGCAGTTTGGGACTTTGCAATCCAGGATGCGTAAAGGATTTGTATGCTGTCTGCGCTGGCAATCCGGGCACAGATCCTGGGTTGGCTGGGTGGCCAGGAATTCCTGCAAGCGGCGGGAAAACTCCGGCCGGCATTGGGGGCAGCCCAGAGAGTTGAGGTGCAGTTCCAGATTGGACAGTCCAAGCTCGTGCAGATAGCGCCAGAGCATTGTGATGAGTTCAGCGTCAGCCTGGGGTGAATGGGTGCCGAAAAGTTCGGCATTGACCTGGTGAAATTGACGCTGGCGGCCCTTCTGCGGGCGTTCGTACCGAAACATCGGGCCGAAAGTAAATACTTTGGTGGTCTGTTCCCGGGAATACATGGTATTGTCCAGGTAGGCCCGGGCAATCCCTGCTGTTGCTTCCGGCCGCAAGGTGAGCAGCCGGCCCTTGCGGTCTGGAAAGGTGAACATCTCTTTTTGCACAATGTCAGTTTCTTCACCGATGCTCCGGGCAAAGAGCTCAGTCTTTTCCAGGACCGGAACCCGAATCTCCCGGTAGCCGTAAGCGGAGAAAACTGCCCTGGCCGTATTCTCCATGTACGCGTATTTTGACACTTCCGGCCATATGAGGTCGGTAAACCCTTTGATCTTGCTGATCTGGTGCATAGCGGCATATCTTGTGATGGAAAAATGGGAAGGAGGTCAGCCTCCAATAGGGAAGCAAACGTAGACAAATCAAAAAGACTTCCTTAGACCAAACCGGTGGTGTTGTCAAAACGTGAGCCCAGTTTTTTGAAAAAGCCTTAGGTGATGACCCTGGATGCAAAGACTTGATAAGGAGGACATGTGATGAAAGCGATTGCCTTGATAGGAAATAAGAAATCGGGAAAGACGAGCCTTGCCCTTGAGCTCTGTGCTTATTTTCAAACCCAAGGACTAAAGGTTGCAGCAGCCAAATATTCAAGCCATGGGTTTGAGCGTCAGGACACCGATACAGCCCGTCTCTTAGAGCAGGCCCAGGCAGTGGTGGGTATAAGCCCCCGGGAAAGCCAGGTCATCTGGCCCAGGAAACGATTCCTGCTGGACCTGGTTCCCTTGCTTCAGGCCGATGTACTGGTGGTTGAGGGGGGCAGGGAGCTGTCCGTCATGCCTCGTATTCTGCTTCCCAGGGATGGGGGACAGGAGGACCGGCCCTTGGATCCGGAACTGGCCCTCGCGGCCTGGAAACGGACTCCCGGGGGTGATTTGCCGGTCATCGACAATGTTCAGGATCTTGGAAGACTGGTCCTGGAACGCGGTTTTCTCCTGCCTGGTCTGGATTGCGGTTCCTGTGGTCGGGAGGATTGCGGCCAGCTGGCCAGGGATATTGTGCATAAAAAGGCAAGCCCGGATGACTGTCAGGCTCTCCAGGGGACCATGTCCGTTCGGGTCAACGGTCAGCCCCTGGGCCTCAACCCTTTTGTGGAGAGCATTATCTCAGGGGGAATCAAGGGCATGCTGGCCCAGCTCAAGGGCTATGCTCCGGGCCGGATAGAAATCAGCATGGAGTCGTGAGCATGAAAAACGATTTTTTTGAGGTCCAAAGTGTCGATGCCTGTCGGCACATATTGAGCTCATTCCCCCAGGTCTCTGGTGCGGAGAGCGTGAGCCTGGATCAGGCCCTGTCCCTGGTTACAGCCCAGGATATCCGGGCGGATGAGGATCTGCCGGCATATTCGAGATCGAGCATGGATGGGTATGCGGTTCGCGCCAGGGACTGTTTCGGGGCTGGTGAAAGCAATCCGGTCTACTTGAGCCTCAAGGCCCGGCTGGCGGTAGATGATTCTCCGCAAATATCACTGGGCCCGGGGGAATGTGCTGAGATACTGACTGGGGGAAGTCTGCCGTCAGGAGCGGATGCCGTGGTCATGGTTGAACATACCCGCCAGATTGCTGAAGATGAGATCGAGGTTTTCAGGTCCCTTGGCCCGGGGGACAATATCATGCTCAGTGGAGAGGACTGCAGGAGCGGAGAGATTGCACTTGGGGCCGGAAAGCGTCTTCGCCCCCAGGATCTTGGAGTCCTGGCTGCCTTGGGACACAGCCGGGTCGAGGTCTTTCGCCGGCCACGGGTGGCCATCCTGTCGACCGGGGATGAGCTGGTTCCTGTGGATGAAAAGCCAACTCCAGGAAAGATCCGGGATGTTAATTCCACGACCCTGGCTGCCTGGTGTACCCGGGCCGGGGCAGAACCCATATTCATGGGCATTGTCCACGATGACCTGCAGGATCTGCGGCAGGCTGTCACTTTGGCTGTGAGTCAAGCCGATTGCGTTCTGCTTTCCGGGGGGAGTTCTGTTGGTACCCGGGATTTGAGCATTGAGGTTATTTCGTCTCTGCCCCAAGGGCGGATCATGGCCCATGGGGTGGCACTCAGCCCGGGCAAACCTACTATTCTGGCTGCCCAGGGACAGATTCCCATCATCGGATTGCCGGGACAGGTAACCTCAGCTCAAGTTGTCATGTACGTCTTGGGTCTGCCTTTTCTGGCCCATCTCGGTGGTGAAGGCCAGGCCTTTGATCGCTCCCGGCAGGCCAGGGTATGGGCCAGGGTAGAGCGCAATATCGCCTCTGAGCAGGGGCGGGAAGACTACATCCGGGTCAAGCTGGTCCAGGATGCGAAGGGCACACTCTGGGCAGAACCGGTGCTGGCTAAGTCCGGTCTGCTGCGCAGCCTGCTCCATGCGGATGGTCTCTTGAAGATTCCAGCCCAGGCTGAGGGGATATTAGCCGGGGGGACGCATGAGGTTTGGCTTTTGTAAATGGCTGCGGGGAACATGACCAGTTGTTTGGGATCGATGCTGAGGTTTGGCCCCGCTGCGAGCAGGGAGTGGAGGGCTTGGGTCTTTGCTGGGCCCAGGCCGGCAGCGGGGTGAGGACATGATCCGCGGTCATGTCCAGGCGTAGTCCAGCATAGGCCCCCAAAATATTGGGAAAGAGCATGTTGTTTAAAGTCCGGTACAAAGGATGAGATTGCCAAGACGTGTACGGTCCGGGGAGAATGCCCCCCTGGGCGCATACAGGGCGAGAACCCAGATTGCGGCCAACAAAGGCCTTCATGGAGGGCCAGGACCACCAGCGAACCGGTTTGGAAGCCGAAGTTAATGCATTGGCCCTGGCCAAGGTCAGGGCATACAGGGAATACTTATTCAAAAAACTGATCAAGATCTCTTTTGCACATACCCGGGCCGCCTCCTGGAGCACTTGTGAAGGCTGTGGGCAGTAATCCAGAGCAGTGATGAGCAGGACATAGTCAAAGGCCTTGTCCTCAAAGGGCAGATCGGCTGGGTGGGCCAAATGTAATTCAGCCCGGTGGCCAATCCTGGTCCGGGTCCTATGGACGTCATCCGGATTGGAGGCACTTGCACTGAGATCAAAGCCTGCTTCCCAGAAGGGTTCTAAAAGCAGTCCATTCCCACATTCTATCTGGAGAACTTTCCGGTGCCGCCGGCGCCAATCCGAGGCCAGGTGGAGCAGGAAGTATTTTTCCTGTTCCAGGGCATATCGTCCGTATGGCTCGCGTTCCCAGGCAGCCAGGCGTTTTGTGGGGGTGCTGTGCTGATGCATAGGCCTCTTGGTTTCCGGATGTACTGCTCCCATGCGGGAAAACAGTGGCGCACGAAGCGAGCGGGAATTTATTTCCCGCACTGCTCAAGTGCAGCGGACAAAAAGCAAGGTATTTTTTGCCCTCATGAGTAATTGCTACTTGATTTTCTGAAATACCGCACCATGAGCAGCCGAAGTCACCTGCTGCGCGTAACGGCGCAAAAAGGCCGAATCCACCGGCTTTGTCCTGGGGACAAATGCCTTTCGCCTGGCCTCGAGTTCGCTGTCGTCAACCATAAGCTGCAGGGAACGTTCAGGGATGTCAATTTTGATGCGGTCCTGATTTTGGATCAGACCAATAGGCCCGCCACTGGCCGCTTCCGGGGACACGTGACCTATGGCCGCTCCTCTGGTCCCACCACTGAATCTTCCATCGGTAATCAAGGCCACCTCCCGGTCCAGACCCATACCGGCAATAGCCGAGGTCGGAGTGAGCATCTCGCGCATTCCCGGTCCCCCTTTGGGACCTTCATACCGAATGACCACGATATGGCCGGCCTTGATTTCACCGTTGAGTATGGCCTGGGTGGCCTCTTCTTCACTGTCAAAAACAATGGCCTGTCCTTCCCGGACCCGCATTTCTTCAGCCACTGCCGCCTGTTTGACCACGCATCCGTCCGGTGCCAAGTTTCCATAGAGAACGGCAATTCCCCCCTGTGTATTATAGGGGGCGTCAACAGGCTTGATTACATCCGGATTGAGGACCTTGGAGTTCAGGGAACGCAAATTGGTCTCAACCTGTTGCCCGGTGACTGTCTGGCAGTGGCCATGGATCAGTCCGGCCTGGGCCAGTTCGGACATTACAGCCGGTATTCCTCCGGCCTGATGCAGATCCTGGATGTGGTGACTTCCGGCAGGTGAGAGACGGCACAGATTGGGGGTAGACCTGGAAACCCGGTCAAAGACCTCGAGTGTTAGGTCAAGGCCGGCTTCAGCAAAGATTGCCGGCAAATGCAGGACAGTATTTGTCGATCCGCCCAGAGCCATATCTACGGCAACGGCGTTGTGGACGCTGTCCTGGGTGACGATATCCCGGGGGGTGATGTTGTGCTCCCACAGGGACATGACCTGCATCCCGGCCTGTTTGGCCAGCCTGATCCTGGCGGCTTCCACGGCTGGAATTGTTCCGTTCCCCGGCAGAGCCAATCCAATGGCTTCGGTCAGACAGTTCATGGAATTCGCAGTGAACATCCCGGAACAGCTTCCGCATCCGGGGCAGGCGCTTTGTTCCAGGTCGGTCAAGGCCTCGGGGGACATGGACCCGCGTCTGACTTGACCTACGGCCTCGAAAACACTGATCAGGTCCACGGCCTGGCCCTGATGAGAACCGGCAAGCATCGGACCACCGCTGATGCAAAGAGATGGTATGTTCAGGCGCAGCATGGCCATGAGCATCCCGGGGACGATCTTGTCGCAATTAGGGATAAGGACCAGGGCGTCAAAGGGGTGGGCCGTGGCCATGAGCTCAATAGAATCAGCAATGATTTCCCGGCTGGGAAGGCTCATGCGCATACCTTCGTGATTCATGGCCAATCCATCGCACACTCCAATAGCCGGAAATTCCATGGGCACGCCTCCGGCCATCCGCACTCCAGCCTTGACAGCGTTCGCGATGCTGTCCAGATGGATATGGCCGGGGACCACTTCACTCGCCGCATTGACCACGCCCACGAGGGGACGGTGGATCTCATCCCTGGTCAGCCCGAGGGCGTGCAATAAAGAGCGGTGTGGACCTTTTTCCAGCCCGGAAGTCATTTTTTCACTGCGCATGGGAAACACTCCTTTCATCTCGATTGAGCCAGAAATTTATACGTAAAGACATGATGCGGATATACGAAGGCTTGGGTGATCACATCTCTTCCTACAACCCTTGACTATGGATGGCAAGGATAGAACTGAGTCCGGTTACTGCAGAGGCACACAGGTAAGCGGCCAGGATTTCCGGCCAGGAGAGAAAGGGGCAGGACCAGTGAAAAGGAGGGGAAGAGAGGACCTCATGTGCCTGAAGCTGGACCAGCTTGAGACCTAAAAGGGCCAGTGTAGTTCCGGCAAAGGTCAAGGCCAGCATGCGAAAAAGGATCGGAGCTTGGCAGGCCCAGCGAGTGGCTCCTATCAAACGCAGAACCAGGATGTCCTCATGCAGCCTGCTCAGACTGAGCCGGACTGTATTGGCCAGAACAACAGCCTGGGTTAAAAGCAATACGGTGATTAACGGCCAGACAATGGTCAGAGCGATATGCCTCCAGGACTCTGCTGCATGGACCTCAAGGGGGTTGCTGTGCACCCGGTCCACTCCGGGCAGGGCTTCTATCTGCCGTACAAGTTCAGTCGCAGTGGAGTTGTGGGAAATATTGGCCTGGATCACAGCTGTGGGCGGCAAAGGGTTGTGGTCCTTGAGCCAGGACAGCTCCACATTCTGGCCGATATCGGACTGCATTTGCTTTAAAGCCTGGGCTGGAGTGAAGGTGGCAACCCCATCCACGGACGGAAGCTGGCGAGCCTCATCCCAGGCCATGCGGACCTGATCCATGGGTTGGTCTGGCTTCCAAAAGACCTGTATCTGGATGTCTGTGGCCGAAGAAACAAGCAGGGAATGAATCCATTTGGCCCCCAAAAAGGCGCACAAGGCCAGGAACATGATGAGTCCCACTCCCAGAAAGGCGATTATCTGCTCTGTGCGAATGTATTTCCAGCTGATAAGCTCAGATCCCAGAAGTCGAGACAGCATGCTCCTCTCCTTGCAATTGACCTTGATCGAGATGCAAGATTCGGGCCTGGGGCATGGCCTGAATCAAGTTTTGATCGTGTGTGGCCAGGATCATGGTCGTGCCGTGGACATTGAAACGTCCAAAGATGTCCAGGAGGCGGAGGGAATACTCCGGGTCCAGATTGCCGGTAGGTTCATCGGCCAGAAGAACCCTGGGGTTGCTGACAATGGATCTGGCAATGGCCACGCGTTGTTGTTCTCCTCCGGACAGACGGCCGCACGCGATGTGGTCTTTTCCCTGCAAATGCAATCCACGCAGGACAGCATTCACCCTGCGCTGGATAAGATCCCTGGACAGACCGCGAATCACAAGTGGCAGGGCGATGTTTTCCCGCACACTGCGCTCAGGCAGGACCATAAAATCCTGAAAGACCACTGCAACGTCGCGACGCAGGGAGTGCAGGCGGCGGCGGGTCAAAGAATTGAGGTCATAACCGGCAATTGTGGCCGCTCCTCGTTGAATGGGCAGAGATCCATGCAAGAGGCGCAGGAGTGTTGTCTTGCCCGCTCCGGAGGGTCCGGTCAGGAAGACGAATTCACCCGGAAAGATATCCAGGACAAGATCTTTTAAGGCCCAGAACGAGGCAAAAGCATGCGAAACATGGCGGAGTCGAATTATGGGGGATTCATGCATAGTGACCCAGGAGATTTGTTCGGGCCGGCCGGGAGCTCAGAGTCTCCCAGCCGCGGGTTCATTGCTGTTTGACAATCAGAAATGATATGTATGTTTCACGTGAAACATGCATCAGGATCCACGCCTAATTTGCGGACCAGGCTCCGAAGTTCATCTTCTGAAGAATAGGCCAGAGTGATGCGGCCCTTGTCTTTTTGCCCGTTGACGCGCACACCGGTCTCCAGTCTTCGGGTCAAGGCCTGCTGCAGGGCAGAGCGGGAGGCATCAAAGCCGGCCTGGGGAGGAACCTTGCCCGTCTGAGGCTGAATACTGGCCGGGAAGCGGCCATTGGCTTTCCAGAAGGCGACCGCCTGCTCCATCTGACGCACTGTGAGCTGCCGGTCTTCAGCTGCCTGAAAGAGAAGATTGCGGGCCTCTTCATCAGTTACAGCAAGCAGGGTTCTGGCCTGTCCGGCACTTATTCTGGATTCGGAAAGGGCTGCGAGTATTTCCGGTGACAAATGGAGCAGGCGCAGGCTGTTGGCGATTGCAGAGCGGCTTCGGCCCAGGCGCCGGGCGAGATCGTCCTGAGAAATGTGCAGCTGTTCCTGAAGGCGATGCAGGGCCTGAGCTTCTTCCACCGGATTAAGATCCTGACGCTGCAGGTTTTCGATCAGCCCTATGACCAGAGCCTCGCTGTCAGTGATCTCGCGGATCAGGACAGGAACTTGGTTCAGCCCGGCCAGCCGGCTGGCCCGCCACCGCCGTTCGCCGGCGATGATCTGATAGCAGTTTGGCCTGCTGGGGTGGAGTCGAACAAGCAGAGGCTGTAAGAGCCCCTGTTCGGCTATGGACTGGGCCAACTCGCGCAGCCCTTCCTGAGAATATGTTTGACGCGGCTGATTGGGATTTGGTTCAATCCGGTCCAGGGCCACACTGTGCAGACCATTCTCGCTCTTCTCTTGAGCCTGGGCCTGGGAGGCATGAAAAAGCGCCTCCAGTCCCTTGCCCAATCCACGGGTTGAACCTGGCATGGGCCATAACTCCTTGCGTGCAGTATATTTGTAGACGTTCTTCTTCTGTTGGGGCATTATGCCCGGGGGATGGGAATCGGGGTCCCTCGGTACACAAAGTCTCTACCTGAAATTGAGGAGAATGAAAACATGACAGATCCACAAAGCAGTGTCCAGATCCTGTATTCCGGGTCAGGAGAAAGAGTTGGGGTGTACATTCCGGCAGATGTATGGGCGGAGGTGGAAGCCGATGTGCTTCCCTGCCTGCAAAAAGCCCAAAAGCGCCTGCAGGGTCCGAAACATCAGGCCGAGCCCATGCAGGACTGGGAACTTCTGGTCAATAATTGGGACTTCCGGTATCCAGTGGACAGGGAGGTGGTCTGCGGGCAATGCGGCAGCAGTACCCCGAACTGGGAGGAGGATGAGCCGCGCAAGTTCCGGCTCAAGGCGGCCAGTTTAGGCGGGCTGGTGGTTTTTGAGTGCCAGAAATGCCGATCCAGAGTGACCAAACGCCACTTCAAAGACACGGTAAAGATGGAAACAACCCCCTATCAAGGGTCGTGAACATCTTGGGATAGATGCACCCCGGTAAGAATCTCAAAAGATGACAGGGGGACGTCAGGCTGCGGCAACCACGCCCTGTCCACCCAGAAACTCCTGCCCCAGCCTGAGATAGGCTTGCGAGCCTGCAGATTTGCAGTCGTAACAAAGGGCTGGAAGCCCATGGCTGGGTGCTTCTGAGAGCCGGACATTCCGGGGGATGATGCTGGTGAAGACCTTATCCTGAAAGTATGATCGCACTTCCCGTTCCACCTGGTGTGAGAGCTTATTTCTGCGGTCGAACATGGTCAGAACCACCCCCAGGAGGCTCAGGGGTGAATTGAGCCGGTTCTTGACCAGTTCATAGGTGCGCATGAGGTGGGCAATGCCCTCTAAAGCATAGTATTCGCACTGCAAGGGGATGAGCAGGTGAGTGGCGGCGCACAGGGCGTTGATGGTGATCAACCCCAAAGAGGGAGGGCAATCCAGGAAGACATAGTCATAATCGGCTGCTAATTGGTTCAGGCAGTCCTTGAGATAATATTCACGGCCGATCTTTTCCACCAGCTCAAGTTCAGCTGCCACCAGGTCTTGAATAGAGGGGAGGACAAACAGATAAGGCAAGGTGGTTGCATAGACCATGTCCGGGGCCTGTTCCGGGTGAAAAAGAGCCTGATAAACCGATCCCTGGTCCTGGGTGGGTTCGATGTTCAGTCCGCTTGTTGCGTTGGCTTGGGGATCGCAATCAACCAGGAGGACTTTTTTCTCCATGGCCGCCAGGGAGGCGGCCAGGTTGATGGCTGTCGTTGTCTTGCCCACTCCGCCTTTTTGATTGGCAACGGCAATGATGGTATGCATGAGATATTTCCTCTTCCCGGCCAGTTACGTCTTTTTTCTGCGGGGCTGAAAACCTTTATCGTTTAAGCGTCCGGGAGTCACTGCTGTTTTTGGCTGGAACGCAACAAGAGCGCAGCCTTTCCACCCCGGTTCATAAACACCTTGTGTTTGATTGCCTAAAGCGGTGTGTTTGCTGCGTTGCCCGGTGCCCGGACGCACGTCCGTCACCGGGCAGATCCAAGTTCAATTTTGTTCTTTAAGAACCTATTCCGGCTTGAAGGTGCGATGGCAATATGTTTTAGCTTCTTCCAGGGAATCAATCAAGGGGATGGTCTCCTGAACTTCTTTTTGTCTTACGCTCTGCAAGAGTTCTTGAGCCAGATGCAAAAAATCGTCAGCCTCAAAGGCCCATTCTTCCTGGGCATAGGTCTGCATATGGCTGCAAAGGCGGACGAATTGTTTGACATCCCCTTCATCAGGAAGGTCGCCTTCAGCAGAAGTCTTTTTGATTTTTGTAAACACAGTATCCAACTCATTTTTGATGTGTCTCAAGCCCATCCTTGTTTCCTCCGCAACAATTGTGGCGCGATTCATGAAGAGTGATAATACGAAAGATACCAGTGAACAAATTCCTGGATTCCTTTTTCAACTGGCGTATTGGGGCTAAAACCGACATCGTCTCGTAAGTCCTGGACATCGGCATAGGTCCGGGGGACATCCCCTGGTTGAAGAGGGAGATATTCCTTACGTGCCTCCCGGCCCAAACAGGTTTCCAGGGCCTGAATGAAGTGCATAAGCTGCACGCTGTTATTGTTGCCAATATTGTATAATTTGTACGGGGCAGGGCTGGAAGAAGGATCAGGGGCGCTGCTGTCCCAGGATGGATTTGGACCGGGGACCCGGTGCATAACCCGCACGACGCCTTCCACAATGTCGTCAATATAGGTAAAGTCTCTTTCCATCCGTCCGTAATTGAATACTTGAATGGGACGGTCTTTGAGTATGGCCTCGGTAAAAAGGAAAAGGGCCATATCCGGTCTCCCCCACGGACCATAGACTGTAAAAAATCTCAGACCCGTGCAGGGCAGGTTGTACAGGTAACTGTATGTGTGGGCCATGAGTTCGTTGGCCTTCTTGCTGGCAGCATACAGACTGATGGGATGGTCTACATTGTCGTGAACACTAAAGGGCATATTGGAATTCAGGCCATAGACTGAGCTGGAGGAGGCAAAAACCAGGTGTTTGACCTCACTCTGACGGCAGCACTCAAGGATATGGCCAAAACCGACCAGATTTGTATCTATATAGGCCCCTGGATTGGTCAGGCTATAGCGGACTCCGGCCTGGGCGGCCAAGTTGACAACGCAATCAAAACGATGCCTGACAAACAGGTCATGCAGCTCATCTTTTTGCTCCAAAGCGCAGGGCACGAATTCAAAATGGGGGGATTGGCTGAGCAGCTGCAAGCGATCCTTTTTGAGCTGCACTGAGTAATATGGACTGAGGTTGTCCAATCCGACCACAGTGTGTCCATCAGCAGTCAAGCGCCTGGCTAAATGGTACCCAATAAATCCTGCTGCGCCGGTAACCAGAATGTGCATGCGAACTCCTTTCCATTTCCCCTTGATGGAGGAAAAATACAACAAGCGATCAAACTCCCGGGTCCCCAGCGCCTGACGGGGAAGGGCCTCCTGAACGGTTTGTCCGGGATGAAACAAGGGGACACAACATATTCCAGGTCAGATTCTTCATCTCCCGGTTATCGGGGAGCATATCATCCGGGCCGGGCACATGGACAACCTGCAGCCCGCCTTGGGTGCTTGAAAATCCGAGGCGGAGATCCTTTTCAGGAAACAAGGTCTGAAAGGCCTGAACCCCGAAAATGACCACAAGTCCGGCCTGCAAGGCCTGGACTCCGGACCAAAAAAGATCCAAATGAGGTGTGTGGGTCTGGCCGTCAAAGGCGGAAAGGGGCCAAAAGGCCACACTCCCCCTGGGCCAACCCAGCTTGGTCAGGATGGCCTTGAACAGCTGCTGGCGCTGAAGGCAGGGAGCCGGTCCCAGGTCTTCGGACAGCTGCCAGTAGGTCCAGACCATGGTGTACGGGGGGTGAAGCATTGTCCAAATCCGTGACCATGGCGGGGGAAATCCTTGATCAGGATGCACTTCATGGACAGGAACGGCCTCTTTGATGGCTTGTGTGTCCTGCTGGGGCCATGCTCTGTGATCCCAGTCAGGCATAAGATAATTGATGCCTGCCTGATAAAGAGCCAGACAGCGCAGAGGAATGTTTAGTTCGTGCAGATCAAGTCCCATATCTTCCAGGCCACATCGGCTTTGCTCATGCTGTGCAGGGAATGTCTTTGTCCGGCTGGGAAAAAGACTGTGACTGTATTCGTCGGTGAGCCAAACCCGGTTCCTTGTTGGGTGATACGGTTGGCCACGATACAATCGAGTTTTTTGCGGGCCATTTTCTCCAAAACCATGGGTTCATAGTCGGCTTCAGATTCAGCAGCAAACCCGATCAAGCGCTGATGCCGTTTTTTTTGTTCTCCCAGAGCGCGCAGGATATCTGGATTGGGGGAAAATGAAATGTTAAGATCACCCTGGTGATTGTTTTTCTTAAACTTCTGCTCAGAAAACGACCCGGGCCGAAAATCGCACACCGCTGCGGCCAGGCAACCGATATCAGCCTTTGGCCAGAGATCAAGGCAGGCGTCGTACATTTCCCGCGCCGAACTTACCCGGGTGCAGGGAATTGCCTGTGGCAGCCATTGTTCTGTTGGTCCACAGACGCAGTGGACCTCTGCGCCCCGCAGCCAGGCGGTGAGGGCCATGGCCGCTCCCATCTTGCCGGACGAGGGATTGGACCAGAAGCGGACCGGATCCCAGAATTCCCGGGTTGGGCCCAGGTTGATCAGGATCTTGCATCCAAATAGATCTGGCTTGGCCATGCAGCGCATGGTATTCCATATCAGTTCAGGACCGCTGGCCAGACGGCCTGTTCCCTGATCTCCGCAGGCAACGTGTCCGCTGTCCGGGGGAATGATGGTGATATTCTCGCGCTGCCTGAGGCGACCAACATTCTCCTGTGTAGCTTCGGCTTCCCACAGGTTGGGGTTCATGGCTGGGGCAATAATCACCGGACACGGGGCAGCCAAAAGCTGGCAGGAAAGCATTGTATCGGCCAGGCCGTTGGCCATCTTGGCCAGGGTGTTGGCGCTGGCCGGAGCGACCAGGAAGGCCCGGCTGGTCTGCCCGGGTTCCAAGTGCGCGTAAACACCGTCATGGGGGGAAAAGAGCTCTGTGTATACTGGGTCAGCGCCAAGGGCGGTCACGGCCAGGGGAGTGATGAACTTGGAACCAGCCTGAGTCAGGCTGGCTCCGACCTGAAGACCAAGTTTCTGAAAGCTGCGGCACAGATCCAGGGCTTTGTATGCGGCGATACTTCCACAAATGCCAATATGCAACCTGAAGTTCAAGGCAAATGAGAGGTGGTAGTGTTCAGGGATCATTGAGACAATACTCTTTCCGAGATATCGGATTCGCTGACTGACATGGCCGGACTGACCCATATCTCCAGCCTGGTTGAGAAGCGGCCTTTTCGGATCCGGATCACACTCACTTTCTCCGTTTTCTCAAACACCAAAAGATAGTGGCCGTACTTGAAGTAACTCAGCGGCTTCCAGCCTTCATTGGGCATGGCGCGCAGGTAAAACGAAAACAGAGAGACTGGATCCACCCATCCGGAGTAGACCAGGATGCCGGCCTTGACCTGTGGAGTCTGCATAATAAAAGATTCGTCTTTTTGCAATTTCATTTCAGACGGGATCACGACGTCATCAAAATCATAATCAGTGGCTGTTGAATCCAGACTGGCGTTCGTGGATATACCAGCTTCTGGATTTGGGTCAGAATTGCTTCGAGTTAAGGCGGTACAACCCAAGGCCAGGGATAAAAGAATTGCTGTCAGAAACCAGAATATTCTCCTGCGCATAAGATACCTCCACTTTGAGGATGCAGTGTTGCAAGGGGCCTGGTTTTGAGTCACACTCCAGGACCCGGAGGGCAGAACATGTTTTGCGTATTGATCCCTGAATTTAATCATGAAAGACCCAGCGATGACAAGCCAAAAAATAGAAGAAATTCCTGCGGACTATGATTTGGAGAGTTATGTCTTTGACCTGCCTGAGAGCAAAATAGCTCAGTATCCGTGCTCCCTGCGCCATAACTCGCGTTTGCTGGTCCTGGACCGGGGAAAGAAGAGTATCAGGCATGAACAATTCTCCCGATTGGCTGAAGTTCTGCCTGAAAACAGTATCCTGGTTACCAATGTGAGCAAGGTCATACCGGCCAGGATGCAAGGGCACAAGAGGGCTACGCTGGGCCGGGTCGAGTTTTTGCTCCTCACGCCCCTGCCCGCGATTGAGGTTCGGGAAATCGAAGCAGGATGGAAGAAAGCCCAGGTGGAGGGACTCCTCCGGCCGGCAAAAGGCCTGGGACCCGGCAGTCAGATAGATCTGGACGGAAGCCTGGAGGCTGAAGTCAGTGAGGTTTATGATTTTGGACGCAGCCGGGTGGAAATCAAATGGCAGGGTGATCTGGGGCAGATTTTGCTTGAACACGGGAACATCCCGCTGCCTCCTTACATCCGGCGCAAAGCGAAAAGGGAGGATATCTTCCGCTACCAGACCGTGTATGCCCAGGATCAAAAGCTCGGGTCTGTGGCTGCGCCCACAGCCGGTCTGCATTTCAGCTCGGAGCAGATCGAGGAGCTTACGCACCGGGGACATCGGTTTGTGGAGGTTGTCCTGTATGTGGGGTACGGCACTTTCACTCCCATTCGGGTCAGAGACATCCGTCGGCATGAGATGCATGCGGAGCTTATGCAGATTCCACCACAATCCGCCACCGCATTGGAGCAGGC
>Ga0182239_1000435_pt1 | contig 15129 bp, 15 predicted proteins | sample hydfrate6_PW_210_FD_132456 | JGI IMG/M metagenome (GOLD analysis project Ga0182239, IMG submission 132456) | Subsurface microbial communities from deep shales in Texas, USA - hydraulic fracturing test 6_PW_210 | ecosystem: Environmental > Aquatic > Deep subsurface > Shale gas/oil reservoir >... | reverse complement strand
TCCCTGTCCTGCCTGGAAGATGCCTCCAGGGTCCATGCTCAGGGCAGGCCGGGACGCCTCGGCCTGGTCCGGCCAATGCAGTACGACTTGGGCCCGGCGCTCATCCAGTGTCATTGTTTCGACACTTTCCGGCGGTCGACGTAAAAGGAGAGAAACCACCAAACCGTCTTGTTTCTCCCCCAGGAGGGAGTCGACTATATCTCCTCCCGAGGACAGGGTCTCCAGGGACTCTTCCGGCATGGTCTCATAAAAAGTGGCTGCCACCCTCTGTCCGCTGTGTTCAACCTCAAAACCTGGGACCCGGTTGAATTCAAATACGATCCGGGTACTGTTCAGCCCCGTGTATTCGTCTATGGCCACCAGTTTTGCCTGGTCTTGGGCCAGAGCCCATCCACAAAAGCAAAGAACAAGACCCACGCAAAAAAAACCTATCCTTCCACCAGTCATTGTCCACCGTTTGACCGCTTTGCCATATGTCTTTCCTGTCGGCCACAGCCTGAATATGATTCCCAAAACGTGTATAAAGCAAAATCAGGGCCAACGTATTTTGTCCTTGCCTGTAACAGCTTATTGCATGAAGCAATCGGAATGATCATTTCGGACATTGTATTCTTGTAACCCTCATGCCTTGGCTGGCACGCTTGCGCTAACGAAGCATACAAATGATTTCGATACCGATACCGATACCGATACCGATTGGGAACAGACAAGAAAGCGGGTGCTCAGTCACTCGACAGTCAAAAATTGCTACATAGCTATTTGTTTTTAATAACGATAACGATAGCCGATGAACAAGCCAGAGTTTGTAATTTTTGTCCTATCTTGTTGATTTTATGCTTATAACCGTGAACCTGGAACTTTGAACCAGCAAGTCAGTCAGCCCCTGACAACTATTAACTAATAACAGTTTTTCATACAAACTGTAAACCGTGAACCCTGAAAAGAACTAAGGTTTTGCCTGGGAATTGACGAAAAAGACCAGGTCAGCCAATATCTTTGGGCCGGAAGCACATAAATTCGGCCGTTTTTTTGCAAGATACGTATGGAGACTTTTTTGTGAGAATCATTAAGGAGGAACAGCATGTCCAAGGCAGTACTGATTATCGACGACTCAAAAACCATGCGTAAAATCATCACTCGCACCCTGCGCCAGGCCGGTCTGAGTTTTGACACCATTTCCGAGGCCGAAGACGGGCAGGCGGCTCTGGACTTCTTGGGCCAAAACAAGCCCAACCTTATTTTATGCGACATCAACATGCCCAATATGGACGGAATTACTTTTTTGAAGGAAAAGGCCAAAGACGCATCCATTAAGGACATTCCAGTGGTCATGATCACAACAGAAGGAGGTTCTGATGACGTGGTTCAAGAGGCCAAAGACAACGGAGCCTCGGCCAGCATTAAAAAACCCTTTACCGCAGACCAGGTAGAGGAAGTGCTCAAACCTTTGCTCTAATTTTTTGAGGAGGACTTCGTGCAATCGATCGAACAGATAGACCTGAGCCAAATTGTGGTCCAGGCGACTACTGAAATCTACGACACTATGATTATGGCTGAGATTCAAAGTGGTGAACCTTTGCCTAACCCATTAAGCGACTTCAACCGTTACGTTTCGGGCATTGTCGGCCTGGCTGGCCTGTGCCAGGGTATGCTGGCCATTCATGCTCCGGAAAAAGTGGCCATGGGCATCACCAACGACTTTCTGGGCATGGAAGTAGACAGCGTAGACGACGATGTCAAAGACGCCATCAGTGAACTGGCCAATATGGTCGGAGGGTCGATCAAACCGGCCCTTTCTCCAAACGGCAAGGATATTCAGCTCTCCTTGCCTTCAGTTTTTCATGGAGACTACACAGTCAAATATTTTACCCAGGCCTACTGGGTTATTGTCCCCTTCACTATCAGTTCAGGACAGTTCTTTGTCGAATTGCAGCTGAGACGGAACGAATAATCCATGCCCACCTCCCCGAACGACTCCACTACCGATTATACTCCTCAAGAACAGGGCGAACCTGTGTCTGCAACGCCCCCGGTAGAGGATTGGGATGGCTATGTATCCGCCCTCCTTCCAGTCTTGGCCGAAACCATCTCCATCCGCCTGGGCCAGGAGTGTGAGCTGGAATATGCGAACACCCGGTCCGTTGCCCCGGAACACCCGGGCAACGGACTGCTCATCAGCCTGACTGTCGGGGGACAAATCAACGGATCCGTCCACCTGCCTCTGGACTTCAGTCTGGCCCACAATCTGGCCAATGCCGCTTTCGGCCAGCCCGATGGATCAGAAACAGACGAACATAGCCCCTTGGACGAGGCCAGAGCTCAAGTCGTTGAAGATTTGATCGGAGTACTGGCCCAGACCACAGTTGAGGAACTGGGCCAGTCCCATTCTGTTCAGCTTGAATTGGCCGTGAGCGATCGAGATGTCCTTTCCGGGGACAACAGTTCATACCCTGCTTTTCTTTCCGCCCCGGCCTGGCAGGTGGAAATTGATGTCTTTCTGGACCATACCCTCGTGGGCCGGGCCATCCTTCTGATTCCCCACGCTCTTTTCCAGGAGGACGATCTGGAGCTTAAAGCAGGAGAATGGGACGAGGAAGAAGACGAAGAAAAGGGAGGATACAGTCTCAAACCTGAGGAAATGGCGGCTCTGGTGCAGCAGTCCGAGAACAATGCTGAAAAAGAGGCGGAGCAGGGAGGTCCAGATTCAGGAGAACAGGAGGAAAAAAATAATGCCGGCGAGGAGGATATCCCAACAGTCGAGGAAGAAGAGCAAGAAACCCCTGACGAAAAAGAAGAGATTAAACAGGAGTCAGAAGAAAGCAGCCCGGCAGTGGATGTGCACGCCCTGCATACCACCCTGCTCCAGGCCTCTTATCAGGTGGAGGAAGAACTGGGTGCATTACTCGGTGAACAATTCGAATTGTATGAATATGTAAGCAGGGTGATCACCAAAAAAGATTTTCTGCACCAGTTTCAGAATAAGATCGTGGTCACCAATCTGGCTGTATCCGGAGACCATTACGGCACGTATTTTTCGGTCATCAGCCTGGCCGACGCCATCACCTTGGGCGGCAAGCTGATTATGCTTCCGCCGGAGGAAATCTCCCGCAAAATCAAGAGCGGACAACTCAAAGAAGATGAAGAAGATGCCTTTGGGGAGGTGATCAACATCCTCACCGGGGCCTATTCCCATGCCTTTGGTGAGTATTTCCCCCACAAGCTGCGGCTGAAAAAAGACCGGATGACTTCTGTCGCTCCAACCAAGGTGGATATCTCTTCTGATGAACCCTTTCCGGACGGAGAGTATTTCCTGGCCACCTACCGAATGCGGCTGGGAAATCAGAACCTGGAGCAGCTCAATATCCTCATCCCCCCCAACCTGGTCAGCCTCTCCTTTCAGGATGTGGAGGCCCTGAAAAAGCAACCCTCCAACGGCACGGCAGCCCAGAGTCAGACCGGGGGGACAATCTTCATTCCCGGCCAGGATGGCGGCGGGAAACCAGCCATCGCGATCATCAGCGATGACAATCAGCAAGCACATATCGTGGCCACCAGCCTGGAAGATGAAGGGGTTGAACTCATCCAACTCAAACTACGGGACAAGATGCGCGAACGCCTCAAGTCCTACCACGTCCTGGGGGTGTTTTTGATCCTCAAAAGCATAGACGACAATTCCCTGGCTACCATGATCAAGGTCAGATCCGTACTCAAGGGCCGTTGTCCCCTGATCATCGGCGGTCCGAAGTGGACCAGGCAAAAGGTCATCCAGGCCGTTCGCTATGGGGCCCAAGACATACTGGCCACTCCCCCCGACCCAGCCCAAATCGTGGACAAAGCCCACAAACATTTGTTCGAAACCACCGCGGTTTAGTAACGGGGGACACGACAAGCCTTCGAACAAACCGTCATTGCGAGCACAGCGAAGCAATCTCCTACAACACAACGCCTGTCTTTGTCCGTCGTTTCACTATTGCCCGGCCGGGCTGATTGAACACATCGTTATCACCCATTCCGGGCAATCGAGTGTACATAACTCACTTATATCGAACGAGTGGTCATCTTGAATGAATATTGGAATAAGAACATTTATTCCTGACAGGCATCAGTATTCAAGACCTCGGTTGCGGCGATAAATCCCAGCAGACTGAATTCCTGTTCCTTCACCGATCCCAGATCCACATCGGGATCCACACTCTTTACTTCCACCTGCATCACAAACCCCCGGCGCATGAAATGGACCAGTTCCTGGGGCAGGCGGATTCCATTGGTCACTTCCTTGGCGAGTATCCGGCCTTTGGTAATATCGCCCACCTGATAGTCAACCTGCACATCCACCGGCTCGGACGAAAAAGGGGCCCACAGACATGGTGAACCGCTTTCATCCACGGTCAAATCCATCATTTTCTCTTTGGTATAGCCTTGCTTCAGATAGCAGGCCTTCCTCCCCGGTTCCTTGATGACCATCCAGTTTTCCTTCCGGGCCACGGAATGTTTGCTGTCCCATGCGCTCCAGCCCAAATTGTCCGAGGACCAGGCATGGCCTTGGGAGACGGACACTACGCAAAAAACCAGCACCAAGCATATCAATCGCATCTTCAATGAACCCTCAGGCCCTACCGGGCACAACAAAATATACAAACGATCCCGATGCCGCTTCCGATTGGGAACAGACAAAAAAGGAGTTTTGCAATCAACTCCTGGTAACCATTCCAACATAACAGTTCTTCATACCTCGACAGTCAAAAGTTATTACAGAGGCATTTGTTTTTATGAACAACAGTCGAAAAACAAGCCGGTGTTTGTAATTGTCATCCTATCCAATTGATTTTATTCTTATAACCGTGAACCAGTAATTAGGAACCGTGAACCAGGAACCGTGAACCAGCACATTCACACGAAAGATCTCCCGATCCCTCAATTCTCAACTCTTGACCATCTCCGAATTCATCCGGTAGATGAAGGCCAAAATCTCGGCCACGGCCTGATACAGCTCGGGCGGAATCTCGTCCCCCACCGGCACCCGGGCCAAAATTTCCAGCAGGTCTGCATCCTCCCGCACCGGGACCCCGGCCTCCCGGGCGGCCTCCAGAATCCGCTCAGCCACCGCTCCCCGTCCGCTGGCCGACACCTTGGGGGCGTCATCCCGGGACCGATCATAGGTCAGGGCCACCGCACCCTTTCGTTGACGGGTCATCTGCCCTCCCTGGCTGCAACCATTCAGTTCCCTTATCCCTCAAAGCTCCGTCACGAACGATACCAACCGGAGTCAATGCATGAACAGCCTCTTCATCCACAGCATCCCAGCATCTTATATTTTCTTTGTCTTATTCTCTTTCCAAATCCCAGTATCCCAGCATGTCTTCTCAATTCCCCAATCCCTCAATTCCTCAATCCCCCCATATTTCACACCCTGGCCTCAAACACCCGCTCCCCGTCATCAACAGCCAGGTCCAGCAAAACCTGAGCCGGATCCTCGGCTCCCAAGGTGATGGAACATTCCACAATTGGCAGCACAGTCACGCTCTGAACCAACTCCTCTTTGAAACGTTCCAGAAATGCAGCCGTATCCCGGCTTGCACAGCCCAAGCCAACCCGCAGACCTTGACCCACCTGCTGCAGGCGTACATCCAGGTCGCCCAATTGGCTCATCTTGATCACCATGCGCAAAACCCGGCCCTGCGCAGTACTTTGTTCCCCCTCACTTTCCTGTTCACGCTCCCAGACCAGAAATCCCTGCTCCAGAAAGGGCAGGGGTAGGGGCAACCAGTTCAGGCCCTGCTCCCATAATCGCACCCGGCAAAGCTGAAAGAGCTCCAAATGGCTGACCAGGCGCTCGGCCCGCTGACGTACATCCTGATCCTGGCCCTGGTCCCGGCTCAGGGCGAGCAGTGCGCTCTTCAGCCTGGAGGCGGCCTGGTCCGGATTGCTGTCCAGGACCTGCCGCTCCGTGTCCAAACCCAGCAGGTTGATCAACGATGAGAGCAGGTTGCCGCTCATCCTGGACCCGTCCGCAGGTGAGGAGCGGGCAGCCTGCATCAGGGACTGCCGCAGGCTCTGAGCCCAAGGTCGACCTTCAAAGGCTTGACTCAAGGCTGCTCTGGAGAAGATCTGGCCCAAGTCAAAGGAATCGCTCATTCGGTGCAAGGCCACAAACATGCGCATAAGCGCGCTCTGATCCACCAAACGCAGTTCTATCTGGGGTTGGGTGGAGACCACCTGGGCCTTAATACTCTGCCCACTGGTCAGTGGGATCTTGGTCGCGGCATGGAAACGATGCCGGCCCAACTCCAGCTCGGCCTTATCCAGACCGCCCTGGACGACTGTGGCCTGAATCACCTGGTTTGGCTGCAAGTCAAGTATATGTCCTTCGTTCGGAGTAGGGGCGGTCTGTACCGCTGGCTGCAGGGTGAGGGTAACCCCGGAAGGCGGGGCAGAGGGTACTTGCATGCAAAGATCCGTGTAGGTTATTTGAGGGGTCAGCTTTGCCTCCGGCAAATCTGACATATTTTTGGGCCAAAGCGCCCAAAAAATGTTTTGTATGAAAAACTGTTATTAGTTAATAGTTGTCAGGATCTGATTGGGTAACCGCTTTTTTGTCTGTTCCCAATCGGTATCGGGATCGGTATCGAAATCATTTGTATGCTTCGTTAGGGCAAGCGTGTCCGCCAGGACATGTGGGTTATTCATAATTACACGTCTTTGACCTGCACTTTCTCCCGCAACTGTTCCCTTTGTTGAGCAAAACAATAGGCCATTATCGCATCCCGCTGTTCCTCCACCAAATCCAGAAATTCAACTGCAGTCTCATAGCCCTTATGGCCAAGAGAAAGGCAGCGAACCACCATCGCTGAACAATAGACAAAAATCTGCTGTCCATGGATGCCCAAAGAAAATTCCAAATCCAAGTCTGTTCCGGGTTTGTAATGCTCTTTGGTATGCATGAGCAGTCCACCGCCACTGATATCTTTGACCTGACCCTGGTAGTATTTGCATGTATCTTTTAATTTGTGCTTGGGAATTATCTTTGTTTCAAAACATGCCTGAATTCGGAAATAGGCCCTGTTCTGCTCCTCCTGTTCAATCTCAACCGGTTCAAACAGGGCTTTATCATCGGATTCGACCTTATACATATGCATTCTGACAGTGGCCGCCCGGCTGCCGATCCCCAGCCGGATATAAAAATCTTTTTCCGGATCTATGGCCCGGGCAGAAGGACGGTCTTTGCCACTTTGACCGCTGAAGACGATACGCACCAGCGGAGGACTTTGATTGCCCAAGATAGTGGCTGTACCAAAAAAGTCGTGCGTTTGCCCCTGCCTGAGAACAGCCTGCAATCGGACTTTACGCTCATCTGTCACGGTAGAAAGTGCATCGAGGGAAAGCATTGATCCTCAGCTTTGGTTCAGTTCAACATATTGGCGGCTTTCTGATTGTATCTTTCCGAGAACATGATTTTTTTAACAGAAATGAGTCCTGCTTTGCAAGAGCTACCAGCCGAATCTCCTTCTACTCAGACGCATAAAAACTTTGCCTGACGGATCCAGTCAGCCCGTTTCCGGTCTTTTTCCTTGCGGCCTTTCTGACCTATCAGGGCAGGAGGTAATGGTAGCGTTGATTCCAAGTAAAAAATCTTTTCTGTTATACTTCGCGCCCCTGAACCAGGAATGCCTAAGTATCCGGTCATACAAGTATTTTAAACCGAAAACAAAAGCGCCAAACCAGGATAGATTTTACCTCGCATGAAACAAGAATTTTCCTTGAAGACGGACAAACTTCCATCGTTTCATACTGCTGCAAGATGCCAGGATTTCGGCCTTTACGCTTCAAATTTCCCAATCCCTTATCCTTGACTTTCCTTGGCTCAAAACATAAACTTTTGTCTAAAATCACAATCATCGGAGCTGACCATGCCTTTAGCCAAGGACGATTTCGAAGCTATAAGTAAATACATCCAAGAGAACCTCCCCACGTGGCTGGCGAAACAAAGTTTAGGTAAACCCACCCAGGTTTACGAGATCGAATTACGGGAACGTATGGTCCGAGTGGAGGAAGAGCTCAAGAACCAGCGGGATATCATGCAGCAGGGATTTGAGCTCATGGACAAAAGATTTGCTCAAGTGGACAAACGATTTGAGCAAGTGGACAAGCGCTTTGGGCAAGTAGACAAGCGCTTTGAAGAAATGCTCCACTATATGGATAAGCGATTTGAAGAAATGCTCCACTATATGGATAAGCGCTTCGAGCAGATGGACAAAAGACTTGAGCAGATAGACAAGAGATTTGAACAGGTGGATAAAAGAATTGAGGACCTGCGCACAGACACCAACACCAGGTTTGAAGAACTTAGGACAGACAGCAATGCCAGGTTTGAAGAACTCAGGGCAGACAGCAATGCCAGGTTTGAGGAAATCAACGCCCGCTTAGATCAACTCAACGTGCAGATGAAACGGTTCATGATCTGGAGCTTCGGATTTACCGTCACCGTGGCCGGGGTAGTCATCGGTGTGATCAAATTGGTGTAGACCATCACCATAGAAACATCTTCACCGTGAACTTTTATCGCCGAGAGGCCATGTCCAACCACGAACACGACATCCGCTGGAAGCAGCGATTTCAGAACTTTGAAAAGGCCTATCTCCAGCTCAAGGATCCTGTCATGGGGGTCGAGAACCTCTCCGATCTGGAACAAGAGGGATTGGTGCAGAGATTTGCGTACACCTTTGAGCTGGCCTGGAAAACACTCAAGGACTATCTCCAAGAACAAGCTGTGGATGTCCGGTTTCCCCGGGAAGTGATCAAGGAGTCGTTTCATTACGGACTCATTGACGATGGCGAGCTGTGGATGGATATGCCTGGCCAAAAGGAACATGATGCCCCACACCTATGAGGAAGCTGCATTCAGGCAGGCAGTGAGTGACATTGTCTCTAGCTTCTATCCAGCCATAACCACCCTTTACCACTACCTGAGACAAAAAATCTAAAATATGTTCGGCCTCAAGAACTCCACCCTAGCCATCATCCTTCGGGAAATACAAAAATTTCCCGAGATCCAGGAAGCAATCGTCTTCGGATCGCGGACCAAAGGAACTTCCACTCCCGGGTCGGACATAGACATAGCCGTCAAAGGCCCCAACATCTCATCCCGGACAGTGGACAAACTGCGCCGGATACTGAATGAAGAAGCGCCGATCCCCCATGATGTGGACATTCCGAGTACGTACACAATGAATACCACAGAGGGGCCGTTTTGTAATCCTCAAAATAAGGTCTAGCTTAAAGAAAGGCAAAATTTACCTTGACAATGAGGTCCACCTCAAATGCACAACTGGTCAAGGGGCACCGATCCTGCTAAGCTCTGGTCATGGCATACGTAAATCGACCAAGATGCGTTGTTTTGGGATTAGATGGGCTTCCTTTTTCCTTGACACAGGAGCTTGGTGCTTCGGGAAAGTTTCCTCACCTGGCTCGGCTGAGCAGCGCTTCGCAAACTAAATCTATCCAGGCCGAACTGCCGGAGCTCTCCCCGGTGAACTGGACTTCTTTCTATACCGCATCCGGTCCGGAAACTCATGGAGTGTTCGGGTTCACGCATATTGATCCATCCACCTATCAGCTGTACATTACCGATTTCACCCGGGTCCAGGTTCCAACCATCTTTGATCGTCTTGGGGACAAAGGTTTGATGAGCAAGGTGATCAACCTGCCCAATACTTATCCGGCAAGGGCCCTGCGGGGAATGCTTGTTGCAGGATTCGTGGCCCCGGATTTGGAGCATGCGGTCTATCCACGGGTTTTGGCCGGAATACTGGGCTCCAAAGGCTATAAGCTGGAAGCAGATACTGAGCGAGGCTGTAAGGACTATGATCTGTTGCTGTCCGAGCTGAGAGCTACACTGGATTCCAGACGTATGGCCCTGGATATGCTCTGGTCTGACCTGGCCTGGGACCTTTTCGTTTTTGTCCTCACCGAGACTGACCGTCTAGGGCATTTCCTGTTTCCGGCCATGGTTGATTCGAGTGATCCCTGGCGTGGTCCGGTTATGGATCTTCTGCGCAAGTGGGATGCACTCATTGGTGAAGTCCTCGACCGATTTGAGGCTCTGCCTGAACCCAAGCGCCTTTTGGCCCTGGCCGATCACGGGTTCACTCCATTGGACACAGAAGTAGACATCAATGTCTGGTTGCAGCGCATGGGCTATTTGCGCCTGGCCCGCAGCCCGGAGCATGAATTGGACGCTTCTTCCATAGGTGATGAGAGCACAGCCCTGGCCATGGATCCTGGTCGGATATACATTCATGACCAGAAGCGTTTTGCCCGGGGCCGGGTGCCCAGAGCTCAAGTCAAGACCCTGCGAGAAGAGATTCGAGCCGGGCTTTTGGAATTGACCTGGCAAGGTCGACCAGTCATGGCCCAGGTCCATCGGGGAGATGAGCTCTATCACGGCTGTAGGCTGAGTATGGTCCCTGACCTGGTATGTAGTCCCAATCCGGGATGTGATCTCAAGGCCAAGTTTGATCGGACTGACATCTTTGGCTTCTTCGGCCGGCGGGGGATGCACTCGGCAGGAGATGTTTTTTGCTATGACTCCCTGGGAGCACAGATCGAACAGGTTCGGGATATAGGGCGGGAGGCTCTCGATGGCTGGGAAAAGAATCAGCAAATTATAGCTTGAGCCGAATGCAGGAGACGCTATGAACATTCTCTTCATCTCACCCAATACCGAGTCTGTGAATATGCCGGTGTATCCGGTTGGTATGCATTTAGTTGCTGAAGCAGTGGAGTCCAGTGGACACCAGGTAGCAATAGTGGACATGTTTGAGTATCAAGATCCCTGGACGGTCTTGGAATCCACGATTGCCCGGTTTCGTCCCCATGTAGTTGGGATTTCCATTCGAAACATTGATGATCAATCCCGGGAGAATACCAAATTTTTTCTGAAAGGAAGCCGGGAAGTGATCAGAAGATTACGGTCCTTGACCGCAGCTCCTATTGTCCTGGGTGGGGCGGGATACAGCATCTTTCCGGAAATTGGGCTGGGCTATCTGGAAGCGGATATGGGCCTGGCTGGAGAGGGGGAAGTCGCGCTTCCAGCTCTGCTTCGGGCCATGGAAGGTCTGTGCGGATATGATCAAGTTCCCGGACTGTACCATCCTGGGATTGGACGAGTAGGACCCGAGCAAGCAGCTGCGGATCTGGATTCATGTCCTTTGCCTCGCCCTGAGAGTCTCTCCCTTACGCGAGTTCAAAGTGGTGATTTTTGGATGCCCTACCAGACCCGGCGGGGATGTCCTCTTGATTGCAGCTACTGTTCCACCGGCAGTATCGAGGGCCGGAGGATTCGGCAACGAAGTGTGTCCGCTGTCGTGGACAACTTGCAGAGATTTCAAGAGGCAGGTGTCCAACACATTTTTTTTGTAGACAATACGTTTAATCTGCCACAGAAATATGCAAAAAGACTATGTCAGTCCATGATCCATGCCGGACTGACTCTTGACTGGTGCGCCATAGTCTATCCCACGTATCTGGACGGAGAATTGGCAGATCTCATGGCCAGGGCCGGTTGTTCCCAGGTCAGCCTGGGGTTTGAAAGCGGCAGTCCCAAAATGCTCTCCGCCTTGAACAAACGTTTTTCTGCACCAGAAGTTCGGGAAGTTTCGGACCGCCTGGCAGCAGCTGGTATTCGGCGCATGGGCTTTCTTCTTTTCGGCGGCCCGGGAGAAACCAAAGAGACGGTGGAGCAAAGCCTTGATTTTGCCGAGTCCCTCGACCTGGAAGCCCTAAAGATCACGGTTGGGATCAGGATTTATCCCGGTACGCAGCTGGCCAGAGAAGCAGAACGTGACGGTTTGATCCATCAAGGGGAAAGTTTGTTGCAGCCCAGATTTTACCTTGAACCTGGCCTGAGAAAATGGCTGCCACAGCGGATCCAGGACTGGAGCTCCGAGCGCCCAGAATCTGTTGTGCCTTGAGAAGATCGGTTTGCGGTCAGAGGCGGGGGATAAAGGATCAGACCAACACGCCGATCATGTGCTGGGAAATCCCTCCCCCATCCATTGGGCCAGCCGCTCTGGTCTATTGATGATCATATCATTGTGCATCAGTTTTTGCAGAAAATAATCGTCTGTTCTATGGTCCGGGACCACATTTTGCCTGTTCACCAGGCGCATGATACAGGAAAAATAGGGACTCTCCTCATCCAGGGGCGCACTGAAACAGGAGAAATTAAAGCTGGAAAGCTTCATCTCGTACCAAACCTTAAATACATGACTCATTCCCGCAGCCAGATCCCATACATCCTCCCGGGTCCAGTGCATAAAACTCTGTTTCTGGGGCCAGACAACCATGATCTCGTTTTGGCCCATGGGCGAAAACGCAGTTATCCAGTGGGCCTGACCTGTCTGCCCGATCCAGCGCTGGCCGAGCTCCTTTTCCGTGGACACCAGATCCTGCCAGTAATTGGTTGAATTGTGCTCCCAGTACTCGGCACTTTTTTGGAGTATGAGGTCGTGATGGGTGCTGGTCAGGGGGCTGCTCAAAATTTGAAAATGGGGATGGATGACACTGGCTCCGGCCGGGAGCTGATAGTTGGCGTTTATTGTTGCATAGCGCATTCCGGGATCATAGGCATAGCACAAGCGGACAAATTCCAGAGCAAGCTCGAAGGCATCCGCCAAAACATCTGGTGGAAAATCGTCCAAAGTGCGCAGATGCTTGTCCCCAACCCGGATCAAGCTGTGGTACGGGGCAATGGGAAAAAGATTGGGAAACAGGGCGGTCTCCCCTTTTTCCAGTATTCCTGTAGGCACAAGTTCTTCTGGATATTTGGGCGTATACTTTTTCCAGTCCCTTGGGCACAGGAAACACTCCTTTTCCGTCTTCTTTGCCCTCTGCTCCAGATAATCAAAATCAGTATCCGGAAATGCAGTCTTGGCCTTGCCCTCCATGGCACTGTTGAACACGCTCTGCCGTCCGGTCAGGGGATCAAAGCGGACCTCCAGGTGCTGCTTGACCTCCTGCATATTCTCCAAAGGACTGTGAAAGACAGCCTCCTGCTGCTCGGTTCTGAATTCAATGTGCGCCATTTTCTCCTCCTTTGTGGTCACATGCTTCCCCAACCAGACTCTGTGGGTCACCTTTTTGTCCGATACGATGGTCATCTCGTGGAATTTTCGGCCCTTTGCATGAAAATAGTGCTCTAACATGCTGTTTTATCTAAAAACATTATTTTCATACTTCGTTGTGCCTGCGCTTTGGCAGGCATGTGGGTTTGCTCCTACGTCATTGCCCGGCCAGGATGCTTGAACACATCGACACCGTGCGTACCGGGCAATCTAGTGCACATAACTTGCTTATTTAAAATCAGACTCTCCCCTATCCTACTCCCATCGATCACCCCGCTTCTTGAGCTCGATATACTCCACCTTGCCCTTGTCGCTGACAAATGAGCTCAACAGCCAGCTGATCAAGGATATGATCAAGGCCCCGCCCAGGGCGGACCAAAAACTGTGGATTTCCAGGCCGGGAACCACTCCGGAAACCATGAGCAACAAAATGGCATTGATCACAAAGGTGAACAAGCCCAGGGTCAAAATGTTAATAGGCAGGGTGACCAAAATCAAAATCGGCCTGAACAGGGCGTTTAAAATGCCCAAAAAGGCGGCTGCGCCCAGGGCGGCTGCAAAACTGCTCAGGACAATGCCGTCAATGAGATAGGCACAGATCAAAATAGCCGCAGTCAAAACCAACCAGCGAATGACAATACCGTTCATATCCGTTCTCCTTTACGTTGTGGCTCCGTGTGCTCCGTGCCGCGAGTGCTCATATCTGAACATGTTTTTTCAAAGGCAGTTCCTGGTTAACTTCCTGAATACGCTTTTTTTGAAACATATTAAACTCGTCCAGGTACACGTCCATGATCTGCTGCATGCCCGGAGCATACAACTTGTGCAGGCTGTAGTTGGCTACCAGCTCGAACCCGCGGTAGAGCTTGTGTTCCCCACCCATGCCCGGATCAAACCACTTCATTCCGTTTTGGATAGCCCACTGGATAGGCTGATAATAGCAAAGGTTAAAGTGCAAAAAAGGAATCCCTTCCCTGCCTCCCCAATAGCGGCCAAAAAGACAGTTTCCTTCAAATACGAGCATGGACATGCCCACTGGCTCATTTTTGCCCGATTCATAAGCGGCAAACAGGAGCAGGTTCTGCCTGATCTCATTATCGCGAAGGCCCAGAAAGAACTCTTGTGTTAAATACTTGCAGCTCCAGGGAAAATATCTGCCATTCGTCCAGGCATAAAATCCGTGCATCCAAGCCAGATGCTTTTCCTCTATGGAATCTCCATACAGGGCCTCTATCCGGATATCTTGGTCAGCCAAAGCCTTTCGTTCCCGTTTGATGTTCTTTCGCCGGCTGGACCGAAAGCAGGACAAAAAATGACCAAAATCTGTATACCCCGGATTTCTCCACATAAATCCGGGATGGACCCAGGGGACAAAACCACCATCCTCAAGTTCCCGACCCCAACCAGGAGCCAGAAAGTTGTAATGGCAGCCCGCTATTCCCTTGTCCCGGCACATTCTGTCTATTTCTTCCTGCATATGTATGATCAGCCAGCTACGGTCTTCCTCTGGATGGAGCAAAAAACTATAGGCTCCGATGGGCGTAAATGGACTCATGCCCACCAGCTTAGGAAAATATGGCACCCGCATTTCCGCGGCCAGTTGGGCCCACGGCTGATCAAAAACAAACTCCCCTTCACTGCTCTGGTCCTTGATGTACAACGGAGCTGCCCCAATGAGCCTTCCAGAGCGATACACAGCCAGGTGGCAAGGCTGCCACCCGGCCGTTGGAGAGACAGATTTCGATTTTTCCAGGAGATAAAGCCACGCCCAGCTCAAAAACGGAGTGTATATCCCCCGGCTCAAACCATCCCAGGCACTCCTGTCAATCTCCTGAATAGAGCAGCACCAGATAACGTCATATCGCAAAGATCCATCCGTCATATATGACATTCTAATCCAAAACATCCTCTTTGAAACTTATAAGTTCAAAGTTCCAGGTTCACGGTTCACAGTTATAAGAATAAAATCAATATGATAGGGTGAAATTGTAATTTCCGGGTTGGCCTT
>Ga0182239_1000432_pt1 | contig 15153 bp, 11 predicted proteins | sample hydfrate6_PW_210_FD_132456 | JGI IMG/M metagenome (GOLD analysis project Ga0182239, IMG submission 132456) | Subsurface microbial communities from deep shales in Texas, USA - hydraulic fracturing test 6_PW_210 | ecosystem: Environmental > Aquatic > Deep subsurface > Shale gas/oil reservoir >... | reverse complement strand
CAACTTATTGAAAATACTGCTTAAATATACAACAAAAACCTTTTTAAAGCAAGTGCTATTTTACTGAAAATCGTTTATTTTTAGGTAGTTACGTTGATTCAACTTTTTGCGAGGGCATCAAATGTTGACCTCCCAGAGCCGATGGATGGTTTGCCTGAATTTGATTCCAGCAACATGGCTGCTGCCGAGTTTAAAAGATTCTCTATGGTACGGGCTGGTTATTTCCCGGTTCATTTGAATTGCGGATATGCTGACTATACGTACAGGCATCGTGATGAGTTTTCGCGAGATGGATTAATAGACATGATAGGTGAAGTTGGTTTCAAAAAGTCTCGCAGCAAGGGTAAGAAAGATTTTCATGTTTTTTTGGACTACATTCGCCAGGTTCTTGACTGGTATCTCACGGATCGGAAAGTTGATGATCGGTGTTGAATCAATAACGAAGATTTCGTTGTTATACGTACTTATTCTGAGCGTATCAGTGTCGTTGCGGTGCCTGCTCAACCTTCTAAGCGTGGCATCCGCCACGCAGTAGGTCTCCCCGCCCCCGCCGCACTGATTCTCTCAGACTAAGGCAAGGGTAGTGTCACAGGCGGTCTCAACTTCGCTGGGAGCCCACAGGGCGGACGGGAGGCACACAGGAATACCTCTGACGATTGAATCCAGCAACATCATGGCACGAATCATCCATGTAGATGAATCCTGCTAGTGCCGGGTGGGCGGGGATGAAATACATACGCCGTAGGTGAAAATATTGGTTTTAGGCTGACATGGCTTTATATGTGAGCCGTGCCTTTAGGTTGTACGGAAGAATGACGCCAGAATGAAACGATAATGGTCTTTATTGTCGTGGAATGGCGGGGTGATTCTGGAGTGTTGAGATGCCTTTAACCGCAGGTACCTTGTCTGGCAAGATAGTTTACATAATTATGTTATGTAAAAGCGGGAACGAGGGAACCCCAGCGGCCACATCGCTGGGGCATGTCGCATAAGACGTCTTATGCGGAGAGCGATAGCGAACGGAACGTGCCGAGTGGAGCGTCTAACTTGCTAGGCTGGTGCCTGCTAAACTGTGGTTTGGGTTCTGATTGAAGCTCTGAAATATGTGATAAAGATTCCGTCTTTATAGATATTACTCCTGGCTCCCTACAGTTGTCTGCGACATCTGTCACACTTCTCCTTCTTTAATGATACTATCTCTGGCAGTGTAGGGTGTAAGTGTAGCTTGCGTGTAACAAAGCCTTAAGGCCACCCCGAAGGGTGGCCGGTTAGTGCTACGTGGATTCCAGTTCCAGTAGCAAGCGTTGTCTTTGTTTCTGAAGTGAGATGGTAGCGATCTCGTCCAACCCGTCCACGGCCCGCTCAGTACCTTCGCAACCTTTAAGAATGATACGGGATGCGCAGTTGACGGACTCAATGATGTTGCGGACGGACTCGGGTAACATGGAGTGAGGTTGAGCGGATACAACTTTCATGATGGACTCCTGATCAGGAAGGTGGGCATGATTGCCATCATGTAAAGAGGGTCGCGATCGATGACCCGAGGTACGATGGGCATGGCGGTATGAAAAGGTACTCGGAAAAATCTAGGCCAAAGATTTAAAGAGCCCCGGGGGTGGTCTTTGAATTTGAGCTTTGAGTATATAGTACTGAACCAGTACCCAGATGATATGAATTTGAAAAACCTGTAGAAAAAACTTTATAATTTTAATATGCTTTGAGCGTTTTAAGGGGTTTGGGATTACCTTTCTAAGGTAACTCTTCTCATCTATTTATTGGCTCCGAGCCTGTTTGTGAAATCGGTTTGCTTCGTCATCTCGGATAATGCCGAATTATCCGACATACCTTTTACTAGCGTAAAAGGTTGTCTCGTTGCACTGACACATAAGCGGAGCTTATATATCATTTTGAAGTGGCGCACGTTCAGATACATGAATCAATAGAATTTCAATTTGGGTGCCTGTGTCCTAATAATTCATTTCCGTTGTTAATATGCGACGGTCACAGGAAGGTTAGCCTCATGCTCTTCTCAGCTGTCTTCCTGGATTAACTATTCTTTTTGCCTTTCTACTTTATAAGCGAAATTTATGGACGCAGGCACCCAGACACTTACGACCATGACAGATACGACTCAACCTGAAGTCACCAAAGAGCAATTCCTTGCACTTGGCACAGCTCAAGATGTAGCCGCGATGCTCGGCATGACTTATGCTCAGTTAGCAAAGCTGATTTACAACACTCCCAATCAATATAAGTATAAAAAATTCGCTATCAACAAGAAGTCTGGTGGTGAGAGGGTGATCCACGCACCTCGGCGGGCACTCAAAGAAATCCAGAGAAAACTCAGCAAAATACTTTATGAGGTTTATGAGCAAAAAGCACCTGCTCATGGATTCTGTAAAGATCGAAGTGTTGTATCTAACGCAAGTCAGCATTTATCGAAAAAATACATATTTAATATCGACCTAAGTGATTTCTTTGGAGCTATCCATTTCGGTCGAATCCGCAACATGTTTATGAAGAAGCCTTATGAGCTACCCTATGAAGTTTCTACCGTGTTGGCAAATATTTGTATTCATAACAAAGTGTTGCCACAGGGAGCACCTACATCACCAATAATCTCAAACATGATTGCCAGGAAGCTTGACAGTAACCTCTCTAAGCTTGCCCATAAAAACTATGCCACCTACACGAGATACGCAGACGATATCTCGTTTTCTTTTACATGCTCATTCCGAAGGTTGCCAAAAGCTATTGTATATGAAGAAGATGGAGAGTTCTTCCCAGGACATGAGCTAGCACATATTATTCATTCTAATGGATTTAGTATTAACGAATCAAAGGTTCGGCTTTGCAAAAATGGCCAACGGAAAGAGGTTACTGGTCTTACGGTCAATAAGTTCCCTAATGTTAAGAGGGCCTTTGTACGTCAAATATCTTCAATGCTGTATGCATGGGATAAACATGGGGCTGAAGCAACACAAAAGCACTTTATTGAAATATATTATCATAAACAGAGGGCTTCGGATGCAGAACCGCGATTTGAGAATGTTCTGAAGGGAAAGATCAATTACTTGAGAATGGTTCGTGGAGACAATGATCCAATCTATCGGAAGTTGGCTTATCGCTATAGCGTCTTAGCTGGGATGCCTAGGGAATATTTAATTCAAGAACCTCACGAAAAAGTCTACGATTCTCTGTTCATTATTGATAACCATATAGATATACGGCAGGGAACAGGATTCTATCTAGACGGGTATGGCCTTGTCACAAACAACCATGTTGTCCAAAATCTCGAGCAAGATAGTGACCTAACGGGATTGATTGATGTTTATCAGTTTAACGATTTAGAGAAGAAATACCCGGTACGCATTCTCAAAAGAAGTGTAAAAAACGACATAGCCCTTCTGTCTTTTGATAATTTGGAAGGCGAAGATGAACCGCCCAAGTTTAGACAATTGGATATTGGTGACCCTTATATCTTGAAAACAGGCGTAAAACTTACCGTCTTTGGGTTCCCAAAGTATGCACCTAGGAATGATCCATATGTTGCTGAATGTTATGTGACCCATAAGAGTAAATATCTTGGTCTAAATATGTATAACGTTACAGCCACTATTACTGATGGCAATAGTGGTGGACCAATCTTAAATGAAGCTGGCAATGTTGTTGGTATCGCTACTGCTGGATCGGAAGCCGATGAAGAAGGAAATGAAACAACCTCTCACGGATTCATTTCGATTGATGCCCTCTCTTGCTTGGAAGATTAGTGGAATTCGTAGCCACATGTGTTTTGACTCAGCCGGAAATGGAGAAACGCACCTGTTGAGTTAACGAGTTAATATCTGACGCAAACCCGCCAAGGTTATCTCCGAGCGAAAGCCCAAAAAAATCCTCAGGTGGCATCCCCATCCACCTCATCTACCTAAGGGCTGCCTATGAAAGTAATAGTCTAATCGCACTCTTAATCCTGTACTGCAAGGCGCCATTCTATCCACTAGCAGGCGCCTATGTTATGCTCATGCGGATTTTGTTTGCCGATGACGTAAGCTTCCCCGTCAAGTAGACAGTTGAAAAATAGAGTTTCCAGCGTTCTTTGACAGATATTCAGCTGGTGTCAGATCCCCGAGTGAATCATGTGGCCGCTGCTCGTTGTATTCAATCATCCACCAGTATGTTGCTTCTCTGACTTCGCACAGATTGCGGAACATATACAGATCAAGCAGTTCGTTCCGATAAGTACGGTTGAAGCGTTCAATGTAAGCGTTCTGGTTCGGTTCACCAGGTTGAATGTACTGGATCATCATGCCAGCGGCTTCAGCCCAAGCCACAAATTCGCCACTGAGGAATTCTGGGCCATTATCGGTGCGTAAAACATCGGGCAATCCGTGTTCCAGGCGAATGCGTTCGAAAACCCGGATCAGCCGTTTTGCGGTAATTGATGTGTCAATTTCAACGTGCAGCAACTCGCGGTTGAAATCGTCAATAACGTTAAAAGTCCGGAACCGCTTGCCTGCATAGAGTGTGTCGCTCATGAAATCCGCCGACCATACCTGATTCGGCAACTGCGGCACCAACAGGGGCTGTTTAACTCGCTTCGGTAGCCGTTTCTTGGCACGACGCTTCTGGTTTAGACGAAGCATGCAGTAGATACGGTAAATGCGTTTATGGTTCCAAAGCTGCCCTTTGCGTCGCAGGGTCTTGTATGTTTTCCAGAAACCCCAGCGGGGGTGCTTGTCAATGACCGCATTGATTGCCTCAATGACTTCAGTATCCCGATCATTGACTTTGGGATTCTGGTAATAGGCCGCCCGAGACAGCTTGATGCAGCGGCAACTTCGCTGTACGGACAATTGATGTTCTGAGATCAGAAACGAAACAGCTTCGCGTTTCTCCGGCGGCCTTAAAGCTTTTTTTCGATCAGGTCTTTCAAGGCCCGGTTCTCCAAGGCCATGTCAGCGTACATGCGTTTGAGCTGAGAGAGTTCTTGCTCTGTCTCTTTCAGACGCTTTAAATCAGAGGCACTCATGCCGCCGTACTTCGATTTCCAGTTGTAATAGGTGGCGTCAGAGATGCCGTGCTTGCGGCAAACATCTTTGACCTGCATGCCAGCATCTGCCTCTTTAAGAATATTGACGATCTGCGTTTCGGTAAAACGTGACTTTTTCATCAGAGCCTCCTGGGTGTATTGTGCCAGAAAACTCTATTTTTGACATGTCTATGATTTAGGGAAGCTTACGATGGGAGTAACGCAGCACAATCTGTTTCTAGTATAGAAACAACCTTTCAATTCGGGTTATGCCCGCAATACTATACAGAACATCCCACTTTCAACTTCAGCATTTCATCATCCAACCCATAACGATCGACATCAATTCGCTCGTTATTTTGGGAAATGAAATCACCTGTCATTTGGGGAAGCTGAAAAGGGAAGAATGCTGGAGTTTTTTGCAATGCTCCCAAAGAACCTTTGCCTTCGGGGAGGGCTAAAAGTTCTGATTCGAGTAGTAGAATGCCTATATTTGTGTCAGAAATCACCCAAGGGGTAGACTTTTCGTAACATCCTTTGGCGTCTGAATCTTTCAAAGCACCCCAGGCGACGAATGATCTTACTGTGTATCGGGCATTACGAGACACTGTCTCTCGGTCACCGTACTGCTCTTTGAGACGGTTGAATATCTGAAGTCGGGTTGTTTGGTCTTGCAGATTGAGTAACCGCCCTGTTTGCCGAGCGACATTAAACCAGAAAGGATATGACGCCGAAAGAACCGCCCAGTGCAAAGGAAACCAATCGTCCGCTCTCAGGCTTTTTGCCAACAATAGAGCATCATCACGGAATGGTCGCAGTTCCTTTTCAGGGGCAAACCAAGAGGATAATAGAGAAATAGCCATCCGGTAGGATGTTTCCCCTCTTTGACCCGTCCCACCACTTTGCTTTTGGGTCGATAAATACTCATCAAGTTCGAAACGAATTTCTTTTTCTGGCAAGCCAGCCAACATCATTTGAACCGTTTTATCCATCCATGTTTTCTGGATAATTTGCTTAATCCCTAATTTTTCATGCCTTTTAGTCACTATCTGTTTTTCCTTTCGAACTTTATAAGAGGCACAATGACTTCTTCAATGGCTATGCCTCCGTGAGCAACGATGGAGTCTTTTTGATTTACAAAAGCATCGTGGCTACTAGCAACAAGAGGGAAATATCCCGCTGGCAGCCCAACCGGCTGCCACTGATAAGCAAAAGAGAATGACTCAGCGACCTGAGCACGAAGTTCTGATGATGGATATACACGGGCACGCTCGCCACGCGTTTCGGCGATTACGCCCTCAGATGGGCGTCCCTTGCCCTCGCACTGGATGTTGCCGTGATCTGCGGTCAGCCACACATCATAGCCGTAATCCAGTAGTTGGTTGACCAGCGAAGTAAGAAATCCGGCATGGCACCACTGCTTGATCTGATTATGCATCCCGGATGAGCCGAGTTGCATGCCGTGCATGATCTTATCAATCTTATCAACAACCAATCCTACTGCTTTGGTTTTACTGGGGTTGATTATTGTTTCAAGTATGTTGGATGCATCACCATCCCCGAGGCCACGTTGGTAAGCAACTTCAAACCGAGATAAGCCCTGGCTTTCCCAAAATTGTTTCCAAAGTTTATCTTCGCTATTGGTAGAGTTGATAGATGATGGAAAATATTGTGGCGACTTACCTGAAAAAATCGATTGTCTTGATACCGAGGTCAGTGTTGGTATCCAGGCAAACGTTGCCGATTCGCGCATAATTAAGCTGGCGTCCTGTTTATGTAGAAGCTGACGCATGGTAATCCATTGATCCAGAGAAAGACCATCGACAACTATCAAGGCCATTCCAGCTTTTATCTTTCCCCCTATAGTTTTTTCCTTTTCTTCCATATCCCGAGCCAGGCGGCGCGTCACATGGTGCAGCATAGCAGGATTCGTTGGCGGCAGAGTGATCAGGCTAGAATAATGCTCAGCCAGCCATTCGGCAAAAGTTTTGTTGAGTGTATCACCGATTTGTCTGAGCCGGATCAGATGTTCGGTATTGTTGGCGCAATGAACCAGTGATGAGAGCTCGGCCCATTTTACTGCAAAGGCGGTCCAGTCAGAATAAAGATACTCTGCGGTGGGCATCTCACATGTAACAAGTTCAAACAGGCGAGAAATCCTAAGTTCTTCGTCATCCGTGCCGGGCATGGCAATGCCGCTTCGAAGCCAGGATCCGTCATCAACTTCAATATCTCTATTTTCGACAGGTGTGAGTTTTCCCTCCAGGAACAGGTTATCGATATAGACTTTGATATCCTGGTGGTCGAACGGAAGATGGTTCGGTCCCGGGTATTTGAGCCCGAATTCCAGAGCGTCTTCGTTTACCTGCTTGGAATTCCCAAAACGGTAAAGAAAGACCGGCCAACGTTCCTGCAAAAATGCAAAGAAGGCTTCATCATCTATAACAATTTCGGATAGCGGCCAGTCCCTAAATTCACCATATTCTTTGAGAATCTGGATAATTCGCTCTGCCAGCATCAGTGGGAGTTGTAGCCTGCCATAGTGAATGCGAAGCAAGTCACGAAGCAGTTCCACTTCACTGGTAATCATCTCAGCGGCTATGCCGAACACATGCCGGAGGATGAAATCCTTGGTGGCGTTATCACCCATACGATCCTGGCCCGGGTTTCGCTGGGCATCATAGAGTTCGTCGAGCAGGCTTCTATCTAGCTTTTCGATGATCGGGTAGCTCATGCCGGGAAATAGATCACCTAAATTAAATGACAGTTTTCGACCTGCCTGGAGCAGATCGTAAGGTAAAGATTCCAGCTCCGCATTCTGTAAGCGTAGAATCACTACAAGGTCGGTATGTTCCCCCTGATCCCATATCGAACGATATTTGGACTCATAAGCGTATCTGAATTCTATGGGATCATTGAATTCGACCAGATCGAAGCCACGCGCACGAAGCTCAAATGCCAGTTTTTCCTCGGTCAGCAGGCAATCCGGATCTGCAACCAGGGTCAGTTTACTGACATTGGGCACAAAATCATTCAGAATGGCGTCTCGCCAGTTACTCATTGATCGCCTCCCTCAAGAATTCGCAGCATAAGCAACGGTCGGATTTCAGGTACGATCTGGCGTGCTGATTTAAGTTCATGTTGCCATTCAGCTTCTTCGGCATTGCACTGCTTTAAGCGGTACTGGCGCACTTCGGGTAGTCCCACTCTCTCGATCGCCCTTCGCCGAGCGTTGAAGGCAATCCTGCCACGCTTTTCTTCCCGAGCCACAGAAGCTATGTGCGCTTTCTGCAGGGCCTTAAACAGTTCATGCCCGGTTTTTTCGGCTGCTTCTTGTAAACGCTCGTATGCCACGATGGATTCATCTTGCTCAAGAGCCGATTGTACCTGGACTTCTGCAGTCTGTAGTTCATCCCAGATATGCCGTGCCGTGGGTAAAAAAAGCTTACCTTCTTCACTTATGAATACAGCGATATAACCTCTTCGCAGTGATGGGATGCGTAACAATTGTGACTTCTGGTGAAGACCCACCTGAAGGCGGATTTCAAACAGCCCCCACAATCCTGAGATATTGGTTGGTAATCCATCTACAGTTACGCAGGGCAATGGCTGCCCTGTCGCAATCTGAGGCAGGTTCAGAGCAAGGCCCCGGATACGGCTGTTTTCAAGATTTAGCAGGGTAAGATCAGTCCTGTAGCCAATCTCATTGGGATCAAATATGCAAGCCTGCTGTTCATCTCCGTCAGGCCAGAGCAAGGTCCACCCTTTAGATGTTGGTTTCGCATCTCCACCATGAGACCGAAGGTAGTTAATGGTCATCTGCTCAATCCAGGCAGGTAATGGATGGGTGCGCAACGACTCAGCCGCATTTAAATTGATGGACTCACTGATCGAATAGATGGGGCTCTGCTCACGTACTTCTTTGGCTCGCTGTTCAACGGTTGAGATCATGGCGTCCACCTCATGCTCGATGTCGCCATTCTCCATCACCGCGTGGGTCATCATCTGTTCGTAGATTTCTGCACCCGCTGGGGTTTCTAAAATATCATTGGTTTTATCAATGCCGGTTTCCTTATTGATAATAGCCAGTTTCTCCTCAATGACTTCCATAACCCGCGACTCAATAGAATTTTCGAAAACAAAATTATACGCTCGCACTAATTTGGTCTGGCCGATACGGTCGACACGCCCAATGCGCTGCTCCAGTCTCATCGGGTTCCATGGCAAATCATAGTTGATAACTACATGGGCAAACTGCAGGTTCAGACCCTCACCACCTGCGTCGGTGGATATCATTATCCGTGCTTCGTCGGCAAAGCGGCGCTGCTCCTGCTTACGCTCATCCATCCCCATGCTACCGTTGATAGTGGCACAGATAAAGCCACGCGCTTGCAGGAACTCCTGCAGCATCACTTGGGTGCCAACAAACTCCGTAAAGATAAGAAGCTTGAGTTGGTCGTCACTCTCTTCCCCCTGAAGTTGATAGATCAATTCCATCAGGCGTAATGCTTTGGCATCAGGGCCCGCGGTCTCGACCGCCTGTGCCAGCGAGAGCAGAAAGCGCACCTGCTCAATTTCGTTTAAGCGACCGGGCTCATTGATGTCGATCAGCTCATCCAGCAGTTCCTGCCCGCTGAGTTCCTCTAAATCTTCAATAATCGTTTCAATATCAGATCGCTTACTATCATCCATTGTCTCCAATCGTTCCAGGCGCCGTTCCAAGGTGCTCCGGATGGCGCGGCTACTCGATGAAGCGATACGCTGTAATAGAATCATCAAAAAAGCGATAAATGGAGAACGGTTGTGCAGTGCCAGGTTATAGCCATGCTTGGCGTAGTCGGTAACTGCATCGTAAAGTTTCAGCTGGTCGGGGAATTCAGTCAGATCAACTGTCAGTGTTCTGGTGGTGCGTGGTTTGAAGAGTGGATCGCCTTTCGCATCAACTGCTTTGCGTTTTTCTGTGCGAATTACAAATGGCGCTACACGATCCCGCTTGATACTTCCTTCATCCGGGAAACTCATCGGATCAAGTAGCCCCATTAACCGGGCAAAGGCATCCGATTTACCCTGATGCGGGGTGGCGGACAGCAATAACAGATAGGGGGCCGCTTCTGCCAGGCCCTGGCCCAATTTGTAACGTGCTACCAGTTCTGTAGCACCACCGAGACGATGAGCCTCATCAACAATGATCAGATCCCAAGAAGCTGAAATCAATCGTTCATGTCGCAGCAGGTTGTAACGCTGGACGGTCTCCTTGTTCCAGCCCCGGCGCTTGCTCAATGGCTTGAAGGCATCAGTGGTAATTATCGCTTGAGGAAAATCCAACCATGGATTGCGTTCATGTTCTGCCACCGATCCCGGCATCAAGCGTTCATAGGCTTCCAGGTCTGACGAATTGACGAGGGAAAATGATTCATTGAAATGGTCCTCCATTTCAGCCTGCCATTGCATGGCAAGGCTTTTAGGGGCAACAACCAGCGTGCGTCGCACCAGACCGCGCAGTTTAAGTTCGCGCATAACCAGCCCGGCCTCGATGGTCTTTCCAAGCCCCACCTCGTCGGCCAGCAGGTAGCGCACACGATCACTGGATATGGCCCGGGATAAAGCGTGAATCTGATGCGGTAGCGGGATTACATTGGACTCCATAGGAGCCAGGAGCACATCGCTTTCAGTGGCGCTGGTGGAGCTTTCGAGCACCTCGGCTACCTTGGCTGCGGCGGCCACATAGGCAATGCGTCCGGTCTCGATCTCTGGTTGCACATCAGCACTCAGCGGGCGCAATGCGGAGTTGGGCACGCGCACCACCGCATCCTGGTTCGGCAACCAGACACGGGATACCGTTTGTCCCCATAATGTCTGTTTTTCGATGACCTTGCAGGCGCTGTTATGGATGGTGCTGTATTCCCAAGCGTCAGTCATTAAGTAATCCCATTTCACTCAAAAACCGTGAAGGCTGCTTGCACCAACCAAAGTAATTTCGTGCATAGCTCAGATAGAGATTCTTCGAAGACCGAGTAATTGCCACGAAACAGTTCCGACGCTCCTCTTGAATCGCTGTCTCGTCCTTTTTGATTGCGAAGTAGGTCGGGAATTGTTCCTCGGCAAGTCCGACTACGTACACGTTGTCGAATTCGGTACCCTTAGCGGTATGGACAGTTTGGAGTCGTACGCAATCTCTCGAAAGGGACTTCGTCTTAGGCGACATGTCCATTTCCTGTAAGAAAATGTGTAAACTTACATTTTTGCCATGTGAACGGTAGATCTCCTCAGCTATCCTGTGCCAGTTTTGCCTGTCATCAGAGTAATCAGGGTAAGCATCATCTCCGTCTTTACCCCTATTTTGTTCATCAAATAGATGAAAACATGCCTCCACGAATTTCATATAGTCGAGTGTGTCGCACAGTAGATTTTCCCCATATTTTGCAAAGTTATCAAGAGTGTTACTTCCAGATGCCAGCGAAAAGAACGCTCGAAGCGGCGTCAAACCCTCAACTTTTGCCTTAACTGCGACATCCTCCGCAGATACTGTAATGCTATGTATTTGAGTTGCTGCCGAGCAGAGTTTGTTGAGTAGACTACGTGAATCTGGCGCATTGGCAACTTTCAACGTAAAGTACATCAGTTGCAACAAAGGACTGGAGAAATCTTGATGTTTACTGACAATCTCCGCATTTATTTCTGCCGCAAGCATGGCCTTTTGTGCATGCACCAACAGTTTATTGCTACGGGCAATGACTAGGCAAGTTTCTCGATGATTCTTAGGAATGGGCTCGATCTCTGAAATCAATCCTGCAACCTCATCATCGAATTCTGAGAAAACTTTCAACCTGACGTGACCTTTTATTTGATTCTGGGAAACGCCATTAAGCTTAGCTGGAATGCGTTCTGGGTTATGTCCAATCAATCGGTTTGCTATCTCAACCACTTCTGATGGACAACGATAGTTTTCTGGTAGCTGAATGGTTTGAAGATCGTAATCCTTCTTCAGTTCCTCTAGCCGCTTGGGGTCTGCCCCATTCCACTGGAAGATAATTTGGTCGTCATCAGCAACGACGAAAAGGTTTGCGGAGGAGCCAGGAACGACCAATCGCAGCACTTTGTACTGTGCGAGGTTTGTGTCCTGGAACTCATCGACACATACGTATCTGTAGACCGTCCTGACCTGTCTTACTATGCGTGGTTTAGATGTGAGCAGATCCCGCGTAAAGTGAAGCATCGAGCCAAAGTCCAACTGATTCTCTTGAATTAATTTGTTTAGATAGCCTCGAAAAATGTCCTGTAACTTACAACACGCGTCTTCATACCCATCTTCAAAGTACATCGGCAATTCGTCGGCTGTAATGCCATGCATAAACATAATGTCGATTTTCTTTAGAACATCTTCCGGATCGTCGATCACCAGTTCACCACTGTCATGCATCCCACCAAGAATTGCGACTCGATCCTTATCGTCGGTAATAACAGAAAAATCTGGCTTCAATCCAAGCAGGCTTCCGTGTTGACGTAGTATGTCCGTGCAGAATGAGTGAAATGTACAGAGCTTGACTCGTTGTGACTCTTTGCCTGTGATTTCTCGAATACGGCTTTGCATTTCGTTTGCTGCTTTGACTGTAAATGTGAGTCCTAGGATTCGAAAACTTTCATCTGGGCTGTTTGTAATTAAATTGGCAATGCGCAAAGTTAGAACGGCCGTCTTTCCTGATCCTGGCCCGGCCAGTACTATCAAAGGACCATCACCCCACTCAACGGCTTGTCGCTGATTCGCATTCAAATCCGCAAAAGAAATGTTCATATACTGCCTCCAGTTAGAACAGTTAGGATCTCTTCAATCTCAGTAGGCACAGCAACATCTCCGACTTCATGTCTCGCACGCATCAAGAAAAGCGCATCAAGGGCAGCAGCAGGCTTCGACTTGCTCTTCACAACTCCGCACACTTGATTCCAGTATCCGGCAGAGTTTGGCTGCAAAGTGATGCGCCCCCTCTGTTGTGCTCCTATCCGGTTTTCATAGGGGGCACCATAGCCAGATTCGCAAAGCAAAACTTCCATATTCTCTTGTGTAAGTATTCGGATGTGATGCATTTCATTTCTGCCATTCAGGTGGTTCCGTGCAGATCTGGCATATCGCTCTCCCTCATCATCACCATCCGACAGCAAAAACCACCTGATGCCCAACGCATCAGCAATTTTTATGAAGACGTTCTGATCGACTTGACTATATTCAACGATCCTTATGCCGGCTCTGTGCAGATTGATTCCCAGTAATTCAGCGCAATCCGTAAATACAGCAACTTCTGTCTCACCTTCTACAAGGAGCCAACAATGTGCAAACAGCAATTCTCCACGATTGCGTCGTACATGATGGTTAAATTTCCGGAGTTCTTCGTCAGTTAATAGTCCATCTGGGATTGACTTGCATTGAGTGGCATTGCCATTGCGACTCATCCTCCTTAGCTTTGAAACAGGTACCTCAGACAGGATGTCACCTGAGTGCGTAGCTACGATTTTTTGCCCTGGCAAATCCTGGATAAGTTGCCACACTGCCCGGACGGCATTCGGGTGCAGGTGCGCCTCCGGTTCCTCGATAGCAATGACCGATTCGGCATTTCTATCGGCGTCGGCTTGAAGACGAGTTTTGAGATATGCGCTGAACAGCAACAAAGTGGATAGGCTTTGTGTACCTTCGCCATGGCTGCGAATCGGAATCTTAGCGTTGGATGCAGTCAACAAGTTAACATCGGTATACCTAAGCGCCTTGTAAACATCCGCCGGAGCCGGATCTACAGTTACAGCATCAGTTTGCCCAACAGCCACCAGATCGGAGATCTGTTTCACTTCTTCAGTGACATCCGTAAAACTCGCATGTGCATTCACAATTTTCTGGTTTACCTCGTAAAGCTCCTCTTCAAGCTCTCGTCGTGTAGTGTCGTCGATGTCCCTGTTTTTCAGGAATGAAGCCCAATACGTTGACTGACCGTGGAACTGATCCTTGGCAGATCGAAGCGCCGTCTGAAAAAAGAATGGTCGAAGTCTCCTGAGTTCCTTTATCGTTCCTGTCCGGCCGGCCATCTCATTGTCTGCGTCATCGAGAAAACTCCAACTTTGGAGAAATTCTCCAGCATCCGTATCGTACTTTGCCGTTACTCGCAATTTGATCGCAGAGTAATCACTGCCAACAATTACGTCGTTAAGTCCCTGAGTGATGTGTTCGGGCCAAAGATGATCTTCTGATTCAAGGAAGCTGAGAGTAATGCTGATCGGTTTGCAATACGTAAGATCTTGCCACGTTTCATCCCGGTAAAAGTCGAATTCCGAGAAGTTGCAGATTTTGTCAGATTTGACGGTCTCAAGGCACATGCGGAGGGCTTCCATGATACTTGTCTTTCCCGTATTGTTTTCTCCTACGAGGACAGTAACGTCTCGGTCAAACTCGATCTCCACATGTTCAATTCCGCGAAAGTGGTCGATTGTGATTTTGCTCAGGCGCATGGTCAGCCTCCCATTCGTGTCACTGCATGGTCGTACCAGAAGAGCAGCTTGGGATCTTCTTCGAGAACTTTGTTTGGGATTTTTTCGGCTACTTTTATGATGGTCTGGTAGTCGCGCTCCTGCCAGGCCTTCTTGAATCCGGCGCGGACAGCTTCCAGGCGGAAGACCTTGAGTTTCTTCTTGTACTCTTTGTATTCTTCGAATTCCTTGAGCAGAGCCCTCTCGCGCAATTTCTCAAGGTCACCCGCTTTGTTGGGGTCAGGTACATACCAACGGTCACGGGCCTTGGCGACCAGGGTCGGGTCATCCTTGGGCAGGTTACGTAGATCTTTCCAGTTGGTGGAGAGATAGGCATGGATCTGTTCGGGTACAGGGCCTTTACCGTCGTAGCATAGGAAGTTCTGGTTCAGCAGTTCGCGCAGATCGAGCTGGGCCTCGTTTTTGTTCCAGCCACCAAGTTTTTGCATGAATTGTGGGTTGGTGTCGGAAAAAGTTTGTGGTTTTTCTCTAAGTAGTCCGTAGTTCAAAAGCACATAAAGTGCTGAATTAACTACAAAAACAATTGAAAATATCGTACAATGTTTTGCAAGAAATCATCTACTAACCCTCAATTTTCTGGCAAAACTATGCGACCT
>Ga0182239_1000431_pt1 | contig 15161 bp, 12 predicted proteins | sample hydfrate6_PW_210_FD_132456 | JGI IMG/M metagenome (GOLD analysis project Ga0182239, IMG submission 132456) | Subsurface microbial communities from deep shales in Texas, USA - hydraulic fracturing test 6_PW_210 | ecosystem: Environmental > Aquatic > Deep subsurface > Shale gas/oil reservoir >... | reverse complement strand
TTGTCCTTTTTTTCTTCTCCATCTTTCTTATATCCAATTTTTTTTAGAAATTTGTTTATTATTTCCATATTACCCCCTAAAATCTCATCTTAACCTTATTTACTACTATTTTCGCCTTTATTTTTATCTCATCGGATGGCTCCTTTATCCCTTCTTTAATCCGATATTCGATAGCTTTTATTAGATTATCAACGGAATTTATTATTTCCTCAGAGCAATTCTTATTTGCATAATGTTTTAAATCGTAGAGATAATTTAAAGCATCCCCTAAATCGTTGTTTAATAAGTGGAATAAAACCAAATCAGCACAATAGAATATACTTCTACTAAAATCTTTATTTGTTTTTGAAGCTGTAAGGTTAGTTGTAAGTTGTATGTTTAGGTATTCTGATAAATCCTTCTGCAATTCTTCTACTGATTGGTATCTTTTGGATTTGTCTTTTTGGATACATTTTAAGATAATATTTTCCAACTCCTCATCAATTAAAGGATTTAATTTCGATGGTTTTGGCGGCATTTCGTTTTTAATACTATCGATTATGTCAAACTCATTACCATTAAACGGTAGTTTTTTTGTTGTTAATTCGTATAGGATTACCCCCATTTGATAAATGTCCGTCCTTTTATCGATTGTTCCCCTGCTTATTTGTTCTGGTGCTGAGTATTGTAGAGTTAAAGCGTTTATAGTTGTGGATTTTGAAGTAGTTTCTTTTGATAGTCCCCAATCTGTAATTTTTGGTATGTTGTTGTTTATTAAAATGTTGTGTGGTTTTAAATCCTTATGAATTATCCCTTTACTATGTGCATATTTCAGTCCATTTAACACTTCAAAAAATAATAAAACTGCTTCTTTTAACTCTAAATTATTTTTTATTTTATTTAATTCCTTTTCACAGTATTCCATTTCCACGTATGGATATGGATAAATATTACTATAATAAAGTCGAACAATGTTGATATGTTTTAATTTTTTCCAATTTCCTATTTCTCTAAGGAATAACTCCCCAGTAATTTCAGTTAATTCTTTCGGGACTTTTAGGGCTACTGTCTTTCCATTTTTAATTACTTTAAATACATGGGAAAATCCCCCTTCCCCAATTTTTATAGGATTTTGATATTTTGATAATAATTCATTTAGTATATTCAATAATTCGTTTTCTCCACTAAATGATTGATTTATAGGATTTGAAGAATTAACCGATGAGGAATTATATGGCGCATTTATTGAGGAGTCTTCACCTAATAACAAATTTTTTATGAAGTTTAATTCATTATTTATTTGATTTTTTAAGTTAGTAATTTGACTGTTAAATGTTTTTATCTTTAAATTTATCATTTCATCCTCTAATTTATCAATATCGTTAGAAGATTTTTTTAAGAGATCCCTTGCTTTTAAATACTCTTCATCTGATTTCAATGTTAAAGCATCCATTACATTATTTTCGATTTCTTTTAGTTTAACTTTTAACCTGAGCTCGTTTAATGTGGTTTGATATTTGGCATACTCCTCCCCTAAATACTCCCTATGATTTTTTAAAAATCTCTCAATAGCATTTATTTCATTTAATATTTCCTTTATCATACCATCCCCCCAATTTTATCAGATACTAATTTAATTTTTGCATCTAATATGTTATGGACTACTGATTTAATGTTATTATTTAGGGATGAAATTAATTCTTCATCTTTGTTTGATTTTGCTATTTTCTCTGCTTTTTTATAGTATTCCAATGATTTATTCCATTTTTTTATGGCATCATTTAAGTTGTTGTTTCGAAAATCATCCAATGCTCCGGGTAATAGCTCCTTAGCCCCTAATAGGTAGGAATTAAGTAGATTTAAATCTTTGTTATTGTTTGATACCGTCTTGGTCGGTAACACTTTGGAGCCCATAGTTATTGGTTTTTTATTAATTCCTTCTAAGTATACTTTTCCACAGAAATAACCAAATACTATGCAGGAATAATAATAGAATGCCCCCAATAACCAAATAGCCACAGGAATTAATATAATTGTCATGGAAAATAGGGCTGCCATTATATATATCGCAATAGCTAAAAAGCCCATAATAATATAGTAAATAATATCAAAAATTAGGATATTAACCCATGTTTTTTTAAGTATTCTAAATAATGTAGTGAATTCAAAAAATGAAGATATTTTGTTGGTATATATGTAATGTGAAAATGCGATATGCATGAATAACATAAATATTGCGAAGCACACAATACCAATAACACTAAAAATATTGTCTTTGAAAATTACCGAAAAAATACCGAGAATCACAATAAGCAATATATAAAATAATATAAAATATACAAAAAGAACTGCGGATATCTTAAATCCATCGATAAATTGACTAGATATATCAAATTCAGGCAACTCATTATTTTTACCTTTATAAATAAGAGTTATCATATCTACCATATAGCCAAGTAATGAAATATTAAGTAGAGGTATTACCCCTATTGCCCCACCCTTAACAAGCTTTTTTTTTCCAATTTTTATCTTTAAATATATATGTGAATGATTCCCAAATATATTCTATCATATTTCCCCCCTCCATATATAATGCACCGATATACTACATTAGATACATCATTTATGTATTTTGAATATTCATCAATACATCCGCAAAAAGTTACAGTTGCCAATAACGACATTAGAATTGCCAGATATATTTTTTCATAATTTCACCTTGGACTCTTATATTATATAGTATTTGGTAAATCATAAACACAAATTTATTTTTTATTTTACATTTATATATTGAAAATACCTATTTGGCAAGAAATCAAATCAATACCTAACAAGGATGGAACCTCTTACCAAATCTAATATATTTTATTTTCATCTCTCTTAATCCTATTGATTAAAACTTTAAGTTTCTCCCTAGTATCTTTTCCAAGAGGGATGCTTTCTTTTATTAAATATTCTATATGTTTTATTGCTCCTTCCAAGTCCTTTCTATTTTCATCTGATTTGGCATGATCTTTTAATATTTCCAATGCCTCCAATAATCCAACTTTATCATTTGTATCTGCGCAGTTTAAAGCAAGTTTTGTTGTTGAGTTTATGAGCTCTTTAGTTAATGTTTCAATCTTTTTTTTGTCAGTTGATGTTTTTAGTTTTTGTATGGTTTTGGTTAATGTGTTTTTGAACCCTTCTTTTTCTTTGATTAGTTCTCCTAATGAATTTAAAGCCTCTAAAAACTCATCTATTGATTGGAATCTATCTTCCTTTTTCTTTGCCAAGAGTTTTTCAAATATTCCATCAAATATTGACAAATTAGGATTTATTTTTGATGGCGGTAGTAGTTTTTTATCTGGATTTACTATTTTTAATGATACTTGAGCTGGTGAAGTTCCTTCATAAGGTAATCTACCGGTTAATAACTCGTAGAATAAAACTCCTAACTGATAAATATCCGTTCTTTTATCTGTCTTTCCGTATTCTTCTTCATCTATTTGCTCCGGTGCTGAATATAGTAAAGTTAATCCCTTTGTGGTTGTTGCTGTTGATGATTTTGCCCCTATTTTTGCCAATCCCCAGTCTGTTATTTTTGGTGTTAAATTTTGAGTTAATAGGATGTTCGATGGTTTAATATCTCTGTGGATTATGTTTTTGTCATGAGCGTGTTTTAACCCTTCTGCTATTTGTTTTATTAGTTTAATACTTTCCTTTGGATTTAATGGTTTTGGATAATCATCTAAATCTTTTACTGATTTTCCATTTATGTTACATCCTTCAATATATTCCATTTCTATATGCGGGATTGGTTCTGTGAATGTATCATATAGTTTAACTATGTTTGGATGATTAAGATTTTTCCATGCTTTGATTTCTTTTAATAAGTATTTTTTAGCTTTTTCGTTTAAGTTAGGTGTTTTTATTGCTAATGGTAATGTTCCGCCTTTTCTTTTAACTTTAAATACTTTTCCAAATCCACCTTCTCCTAATTTTTGTAGTGGAATGTATTTGTTTAATAATTCTCTTGGAAAGTCTGGAATCTTAGATTCTCCCTTATGCCTTTTTTTTGCATAATAAATCCCACCTACTACTCCGCCAGTTATTAATAGCCCCATGATTATAAATAACAGGTTGTTGTTATCCTTATTAGTATTAGTCCCCACAGAAACTTTTTCTTCTTTAGTATTGGGTGTATTAGTTGTTTCTGCAACTACAGGTTTTAAATTAACGTTTAAATTTTTAGTTTCTCCACCATTGATGGTTAGTATGGTCTTATAATCGCTGTATCCTTCTTTTTTTAGTGTAATTTCATAAGTTCCAGGCGGTAATTTAATAGTTTTTGGAGTTAATCCACTATATTTGCCATCAATATAAATTTTAGCATTTGGTAGATTTGATGATATTTCAAGTGTTCCATTGTCTTTTTCTTTTAAAATTTCTAATATTTTTTGGTTATCAAATAAATAAATATCAAATAATGACCCTACAACAATGTATTTTCCATATGAGTCTATAGAAACCGTAATTAATCGTTGTAATTTATAATTCCACAATGTATCTCCATTATTATTAAACAAGTATATTGAACCATGAGTACCTCCAGCAACTATATATTTGCCATTAAAATCTACGGATGTAGAGTGGATACCTTCATTAGTATGGTACTTCCATTTCAATCCACCACTATCAAAAAAGTAAATATATCCTGTATCCATAGGGTCCATTACATTGTCTTTATTTTCATCAACCCAGGTACCAACAACAATATTACCATTCGGTGATATTGATATAGATTTTTCACGAATTTTTCCTTTAACATTATAACTCATAAGTAATTTTCCATTTTTATTAAATAAATAAATTGTATTTTCGTCATCTTGACCATTATTTGTTCCATGAGGGGTTTTTCCAGCAACTATGTATTCTCCATCCGGAGTTATGGAAACATATCTAACAAAACCCGCATTATAACTCCACAATACATTATCTTCATTATCAAATAGATAAACCCTACCATAGTCACCGGTGCTGCCAGTTCCTGCAACGATATATTTTCCATCAGGAGTTATCGATATAGAGTATATCCACCTGTATGTTTCATATGACCATAATAGATTCCCTTTGGTATCAAAAACAGAAAGCTTATTGGAATATGCTACAACAATGTATTTTCCATCAGAAGATATTGAAACATCATATACTGTAGGATTTAAATTACGACTCCACAATAAATTTCCATCTTTATTAAAAAGATATACTTTCCCATAGTCTTCTGAATCTCCATGATTATTTCCATTTTTGTCAAACCATGTTCCCGCAACTATATACTTACCATCTGGAGTTATTGCCACAGATTCTACTTTACCATCTATTTTATAAGACCACTGTAAGTTTCCTTTATTATTAAATAAGTAAACTTTATAATCACCATTACCTCCATAGCCCCCCGTTCCAGCAACGATATATTTTCCATCAGGAGTTATCGATATAGCACTTGCCCAATCACCTAAATGATATGCCCACTCTGGCTTTACAACATCCTCTCCAAAAACAACTCCAACATTTACAAAAATCCCAACTAATAATATCCCAATCAACAAATTCCTAAACTTCATTATATCACCTTATTGAATGATATAAAAAATTAAAAAAATATGTTAATTATCCTCCAAATTCCTCCCCCCATTTCTCATACTTCTCAATTTCAGATTTAGTTAAAGGGCTTTTTATTTTCTTAAATGCCTCTTCAAAATCATCATCAGTCAGAGCTCTTGTTTTTAACTTCCTCCTCTTCAACTCTTTATAGGACAAATTAGCCATTTTATACAAATCCTTATTTACATCCCTAATCATATTCCAAATAGCATCCTGACAGAGATTTTTTAAATCCCTACCAGAATAGAGTTTTTCCACACACTTATCCGCAATTTCATCTAAATTAACATTCAACTTAACCCCTTTTGTGTTAATTTTAATAATTTCCTTTGTAGCTTCTTTATCAGGTAAAGGAATATAAATTCTCCTTGAAAACCTTGAAAGCACCGCCTCATCTAAATCCCATGGCGTATTTGTTGCCGAAAGTGTTAATATTAACCTATCGCTCCCCTTATCTTGAAAACCATCCAATTCTGTTAATAAAGTTGATAACATCCTCCTTGATGCCTCACTTATTCCATCGCTCCTCTTTGTTGTTAAGGCATCGATTTCATCAATAAATACAATACTTGGGTGGAGCTCCCTTGCAACATCATATAATGCACTTACAATTTTTGAAGATTCGCCGTAGTATTTACTTGATACGGATGATGCCTTCACATTAAAGAATGTTGCTTCCAAACTTCCAGCACATGCAGAAGCTAATAGTGTTTTACCTGTTCCTGGTGGTCCAAATAATAAAATCCCTTTCCATGGTTGTATTGATGCAGGCTTTTGAAGTGCTGATATTACTATGGTTTCCATCATAAGCTGTTTTACTTCTTCTAACCCCCCTATATCGTCCCACTTCATAGTGGATTTTTGTATTAAATTATTTTTCACAAAATTTTTAAACTTATCAATTTCATCTTCTGCCTCATCCTCTGTGGTGTTTGATGAGTTTGGTTTATTTGATGGTGCTGATTTTTTTGTAGGTTTGGATTTATTAGCTTTTGATGGATTAAATACTTCTTCTATGTTATTTGCCACTAACTCCCATTTTTTAGCTTTCTCCAAATAGCTTTTTTCATTGTATCCATCATACTTTGCTATTTGTCTCAATAATTTGGCACATTCTAACGCCTTTTTTTTAGCAATACTTTCGTTCTTTTTCTCCTTTGCTATCTCATATTCTTTTTTAGCTCTTTTAAACTGACTCATCAGAGCTCCGGATAAATCAATTTCCAATATAATCCCCCCAAATATGATAATATAATTATTAAAAAATAGTGATAATAATTATTCTTCTAATATTCTTTTCAATTCCTTTTCAAAATCGTCTTCTTTTTCCTGCTTCTTTTCATCGGATACTATTTCCTTTGCATCGTCAATATCCAATTCCCCCTCTTTAACCGCATGTATTGTATTTAAAATATCAGCAATATCCTCATCATGTTCTTCTGATGCCGAGCTCAGCATGTCATCGGTGATACCGAGAGCGTTATTTAGTGTTCCGATAATATTTTCACTGTTTATTTTCATATTAATTAGATAATTTTCCAACTCCTGTGGCGACATACTGTTTAGTGTGTTCCATAAAGGCGTGGATTTTAAAATCTCTTCATTTTCTTTTATTACTAAAAGATTATCTACGAATCTCACCTGTTTGTTTAATAGAGCATGAGAATTTTGTAATTGCTTTTTTCTTTGACTGAGAGTTTTTATTTTTGTAGCAATTGTCAATTCTTCACTTTTGCTTTTAGAGCTCTTTGCCTTTCCAAACAATATTGTAATTTGGTCGTCTATTTTTGAGAGCTCATCTTCTAATTTTTTAACTTGAATATCCAATTTTATTTTTGATTCGTTTAGTTTATCTAATGGCATATCTAATGGATTTTTATTTTTAGAGAACAGACTTTTTAATTTACCTAACATTTTATCCCCTCATTTTTTGAGATATTTTAATCACATTTGAAACCTAATTTAATCTTATGGATTATTACCTCCGCTGATGCCACTACTTCATAAGATATCGGGATTTTAATCTTATCAAATACCACAATATCCCACATAACATTATATTCAAAAAAATAAAAAATTAAATTATTATTGATTCTCCTTCTCTAATCTCTTAAATAATTCTTCATCGTCCTCTTCTTCCTCCCCATCAGTATCCAAGTTCAAATTGCTCACAACCTCATCAGCTTCCATATCACCACTTTCAGCCTGCCCCCATGCATCGAATAGTTTTTTCTCTGTGCTATCGACTTCCTCATCAAAATCATCAATTCTCATTTCAAATACTTTATTCAACCCCTCAACAGTTTGGTCAAACTCCTTACCATCAAGTATTATATCACTCAGTTTTAACTCCAAGAGCTCAGGTTGTATGTTGTTAATTTTATTCCACATTCCTATATTTTTCAATTCTTTTTCGTATTTTTTAACAATTAACAGGTTATTTACAAAATTAAACTGCTTCTGATAAGTTTGGAAGCTTTTATACTTTAATCTCATTTCCATTTCAACACTTTTTATGTCCTGTGCAAGCATTTTTTTTGTGAGTTTATCGGCACCAACCCCTTCTTTGAATAATTGCTTTTTTTGCTTATCCAATGATTTTATCTCTTTTTTCACCCTATCTAACTTACTTTTTAATCTAATTCTTTCCCCCTCTAAGTCTCTTATTGTTAATTTTTCTATTGGATTTTTTTGTAATTTCCCTTTTATTTTGTTCCATAAACTCATTTTTTCACCTATTTTATTTTAGTTAGTTTCCTAATTATTTTCTAATTATTTTTTTAACAAAACAAAACCAATTTCTTTATAATATTTAGTTTCCCCCTTTCCAGAAGATTCGTACTCATAAAATACCTTTTTTGCCACCCTTTCATCCCCAACTTCATTGATAGCCTCTTCCAGCGTAATATATCTTTTTATAAATATGTTCTCATCAATATACTTTTTCAATCTTTCAACCTTCTCCTTATCAAATTCCAAGCTCATCAATGGTGCAAATGCCTTTGCATACTCATCCACTTCATTATAGTATAAATTTCCAGTTTCAACATCGAGAAGTGCGAGAGCAATTTTTTTGGATAAATATCTCATTTTAAAGTCATCAGAATTGACAAATTTAATTACTTCATCCTCAAAACCCGTTGGTGAGGCAATCAGTAACACAATTTTATCAAAACTGCCATCTTTCACATTCTCCACCACCTCAATTATTTTACCCAATGATATTGGATAAACATCAAAACCCATTTTTTTGTAATTTCCCCCATTTGCTAAGAACATCCCCCTCAACATTACTTCCATCTTTTTACCAAACGGATTAAGCTTTTTCTCCTTTAACACTGCTTTTATTTGTTTATTTTTAGGAAGTTCCACTGAATTGTTTGGATTAAATACTTCTTCAATAGAGATTATTTTAAAAGTTTTATTTTCAACTTTCACGCCCGTTTTCCTCATTTCATCTAATTTTTTATCCAATCGTCCAATAAACCATTCCTCATAGGATAATGCGTTTTCTGTTCTTACAAATCTCGAACCTTCCTTTTTAGCATCCCTTATCCTTTTTAAAAGGTCAGTTAATTTCTCATTTTTCTCCTTTAATTCTGTTTTTTCTGATTCCAGTGATTCTATTTTTTCATTTAACTCATCAATAAAGTCCCTGTAATCCTCTTCAATATATTCAATTTCTTTGTTTAGTTTCTCTCGGAGCTCCCTATTTTTCTCCATTTCAATTTCTATTCTTATCTTTTCTTTTTCCCTCTCAAACCTTCTTTTTAACTCTTCTTTCATTTCCTCAATTTTTGACAGTTCTATTTCTTTTTCTCGTTTGAGTTCATCCCTCAACCTTCTCTTTTCCACCCTTACAAAATCACGGAGCTCGTAAATTTCATTTTCAAGTTTTTGGATTTTATTATCTACGCCCGTTATAAAATCACTAAACCAATCTATTTCCTTCATTGCCCTGAATATTGCTTCATCCATTTTAGTTTTGTATTCTTTCCATTTTGTTTGGGCATAATCCCTTATTGGAAGTTTTATCGTGTGGTCTTTGATAATTTCATCAACTTTTTTTCCTATGTTGTTATAATATTCTTTAAGAAGGTTTAAGGTTTTATCTGTGCCGTCTCTATTTGCTTTGCTTATTTCCCTTAAAATATCATCTGCTGTCCAGATTTCAAATACGTTATATTTTAAAATATACTCCACAAGTTCGAGCTCCTTAAAACTATATCGCTTAATTGCTGGAAATGATTCGTTGTTATGGTAAAAACTAAATGCAAGTGTTGCTAATGCCCATTCAAAATCTCTTCTTACGGCATTGTCAAGGTCTTTTGAAAAAGTCCCGCATTCCCCATCTTTGTATTTTTCATAGTTTTCTTTTATTCTATTCCATAACTCCACCCTTTTTTCATAAGGTTCATATATTATATCGTATCCATCCCTTAATACTCTGTTTGCTTTTTGTTTTAGTTTATCTAATTGTTCATAATTCCCCTCTGAAAACAGACTCATAATAACCCCTCAATAAATAATTTCATATCATTGTCAATTTTATTTTTTATTAAATCCACACTTTCGCCGTAACCTTCAATTTCAAAGTTTATTATCAATTTATTTTCATTATTTTCTTTTAATTTGATTGAAATGGAACAATTCCCTTTTTTTGTGTATACTTCGTATTTTTTTGTACCATTTACAGAACATTCGTAGCTTGCACCGAGTTTTATCATAAGATATTTTAAAAAACCCTCTACAGCTTCTTTTTTATCGGTAATCTTATAGCTCAGTGTGGTTTTTTTTGAAGATATTGTTTTTTTCAATTCTTTAATTTCATAGACCCTCACTTTCTCTTCAGGATTTCCTTCCAAACGGGACATAATATCCTTTACAAATCCATCCACGTCATCTATATCTGCTATTATAGCCATCTTTCTTATTTTCTCCAAATTTCCTTTATTTGACCATCTTTCGATTAGGTAATCAATCCTCTTTCTCTCAGCATCTTTGTCATAATCTACCACTATTAAATTACTCATAATATCACAAAATATAATTTGATTTTTAGAATATATAATATTTTGGTTTTTTTGGAGTACTTTTAATTTTGTCCAAAATGGATAAAGGATAAAAATAATATCACTTTATTACATTCACAATTATAAATTAAGTTTCGAATTTCCTTTAAGTAAAACTCGAAACTGTTATAATGCATATTATGCCTTTGTAAATTACAATGGCATATTTTTTATATTTTTAAAAAGGAAAATTAATAAACTATCTATTTTGATAATACTAAAAAAATACTAATTTATTATTTTTGTGAATAATTGCATATATTCTTTACACAAATTGCTTAATTTTTGTGCCATACCTTTTTAAATAATTAGTTAAAAACCTTTTTATACTTAAAATTTAAATGTAGGTTGTAAAATTAGGAGTTTACTAATATTGTTGTTTTTAAAAAACTAATCGACAAAACCGAAGGTTTTATCATATAATAAAACGACATTTATTTATAAATGGTGGGATTATGGATAAAATACAAATATTAAGAAAAATCTCTCAAACATTCTTTTTTATACGTGCACTGGTTGTTGCTGGTTTTTATTTAAGTATTATAGGGTTTATTGTAAGATTTATTTTAAGTGGGAATGCATATATCAATGTAAAAATTGTTATTATAATATTAGCAATTATTGCGGGGAGGGTATTTTGCGGGTGGATGTGTCCTTTTGGATTCTTGTTTGATTTGGTTTATCAAGCAAGAGTAAAAATATCCAGATTAAAAAAACTACCAACTGTTCCAGAGCATATACACAATAAATTGAAGTATTTTAAGTATGTTGTATTGGTTTCGATAATAGTCCTAGCTTATGTATTGGGGGTTAGAGCGTTTATTGATTTATATGAATTCTCATACCTATTGTTGGCTTTATTTTTGGTTTTGGGCTTTATTTACCCAAGGTTCTTTTGTAAGTATGTCTGTCCAGTAGGAGCGTTATTAAGTATACTTGCAAGGTTCTCAATATTTAAATTAGAGCTCGATAAGAATAAATGTATAGGTTGCAGGTTGTGTGAGTTCAAATGCCCAATGCAAATAAAAATAGTTGATGTTGATAAAATAGACCAGATGGAATGTGTAAGGTGCTTTGAGTGTATGAGTGCATGTAGAAAAGACGCTATTAAATTTGGAAGGTAAGTTATTCGATATGCCACCTGAGCTCAGCAGCAGATGAAATTCATAAGCACGATTCAAATCACTATAACTTCAACAGTATGTTACTTCACTTAAAAACATTGTTTCACAGATCATATTGTATAAATTATCTCGATAAACACTTCCTTAAACCCATAATTATTCTTTTAATTGTTCTTTATTCATGTCCATCATTATATTGTCTTTCACATACGCCCACCCATACATGTAGATTTTGTTTGAAAAACTCATCTTTAAAGACGAGAAAAAAGAGAAAGAAAATAGTAAAAGTAAACGTAAAACAAAACCACCAATTACAAAAAAACCAAAACTCCCTAATGAAAAAAGAGAATAGTAAAACAAAAATAATCACTTTAATTTACGTTAAGTAACAAATCATTCGAACCAGGAACAACGAACACTTTGTTGTTGTTTTCAGCCAATTTTTCCAAAACTTCTAGTTTTTTATATTCAAGAATTTCTGGATTCTTTCTAATGGCTTTAGCCATAATCTCTGTAGCATTTGCCTGCCCTTGAGCTTCAACAATTTTCTTTTCTGCCTCTAATCTCGCTTTTTGTACTTCAAACCTCATTTTTTCTGCTTCCTGTTTTGCCCTCAGTTTCTGTTCAATGGCACCTTCAACCTGATCTGGCAAATCAATATTCCTAATCAACGTGGCAGTTATCATTATTCCCTTACTGTCAAACTCTTTTTGAACTGCAGATGCAATTTTTTCTTGAACTTCTGTTCTCCTGTCTGTATATAGGTCCTCTACAGTATATTGGGCAATTATATCTCTTACTTTTGCCCTTATTCTACTCGTCATCCATGATTCTGGATTTTTTATAGTGGCGTACAACTCTGGTGCTTTGTTAGGATTGATTTTGTACTGTATCGATATATCAATGACTACAGGTAATCCTTCAGCTGTTAACGCTTTTATTGCGTTCCCTTGTTTTTGAGTCATATCTAATGTTTTTTCGTAAGTATTCATTTTTACGACTGACTGAACAACTGGTAATTTGAAATGTAATCCTGCACCTACAGGTTCTTGGTTTATTTTTTCCAAATGTTTTTACAATTCCTACTTCGGTTTCATCTACGATGTACCATCCATCCAGTGCGAATGATATTCCGGTTACCCCAATAACCCCGACTAATAGTAATAGAATAAACCCTGTAATAGCACTTTTAAAATTATTCATTGTTACCCCCTTGATATTTTTTACACAATATAGTACGTTGAATTTTAAGAATTTAATATTATATATTATTATATACTATGTTACAATGGTAGTAATAGTAGTCGGTGTTTTATAGAGAGTGTGTATTACGAATAAACTGCACCTGAAATTTATTTTTAATTGTCATATTTTCAAATTAAACAATATTTTATGTTCTCGACGAAACCGATGGTTTTGTGAGTCTAAAATTCCTTGGAATTTGTCTCGATTTAATTTAAATGTGTGTAATATACTAATTGAAATTGCACATCACTATATTAGGGGACGGCAATCTTTACAATTTAACAAGGAGAATTAAAATAATTGAAGTGAATTTTATTTAGATTAAAATAAACGAGATGAAATCATGGAAAACATAAAATATGAAGTAAACTACGCAATAGAACACATGATGGAAACGAATTATCCAAGAAAAGAGTTCTGGAAGATGGATTCAAAACTTCCTGAATTAATAAGTGGAATTAGAGCAGGAGATGATGCGGTTGTTATCGGAAAAAATGTAATAAACATGGAAGGTCCCTATCCTTTAAAACTTGGTTCAAAAACTGCATTAATTCACACCTCATGCGATGTCGTAGCAATGGGAGCTCAGCCACTTTATGCAATGGATGCAATCCAGGCAGAGAATGAGGAAGAAATAAAGATGGCAGTTGATGGATTGAAAAAACAGTCTATGGGTCTAAACATCCCTATTGTTGGGGGAAACACTCAAACTGTAGAAAACTTAAAATCATGTATGAGTGTTGCAGTATTTGGAGAATTGATAAGCGATAAAATCATCAGAGACGGCGGTGCAAAAGAAAATGATATAATTATAATGCTCGGACATCCTGTTGAAGGAGATATTGGGGAGAGAGTTCAAAAGGCAAAAAACAAATTTGAAACCTACCTGGAAATCATAAAAAATAATGATATTGAAGTTCATGCCTGTAAGGATGCTTCAAGAGGAGGCTGGCTTTGTAATTTACTTGAAATGCTTGTTAAAGCAAAAAAAGGTATTGAAATAAACTCCATACCCTATCCAAGAGCTACAAGGTATTTGGGGACATATCTTGTATGCATCAATGAAGAAGATCTTGATAAAGTTTTAGACATAACAATTGAAAAAAGATGCCCTGCAATACCTTTTGGGAAAATAACCAATGAAAGAATACTTAAGATAGGTAATAAAGAATATATTGATGCTGAAAGAATGAATGAGCTCATAAGGAACTTCCCGTATAAATTTTAATTATTCAACGTATTTAGCCAAAGGAGTATTTCTTAAATCATATTCTTTTGAAATTTCTTTTAATATTGACTTAAATATGTTGTTTCTGCCCCCAAACTTCTTGGCATACTCCTCTAATTTACCTAAGTGGTTGTAAATAATATCAGGATAATTTTTAGATATATCATATATAGTATTTAGAACCATATTTCTGATTATATTATTATCACTAACCAGAAGATCTAAAACTTTGTCAATGATCCGTTCTAATTCATTTTTATTTAGTTCCGGCACTTTAGAAAGTATATAAATCATATTTAAAGGATCCATATTTGTTATTCCACCGCTTTTTATTATATCAAGGTCGATTTTCATCTGTTCTTTAGATATTGATGTTCTTAGCTTTTCTTCAGTAACTTCAAGTTTTTCAGGTTCTAAGTCGAGCATTGACGAACCAATTTCAAATAATTTTCTAAGTAGTGATTCTTGTTCACTTGATTGCATTAATCTTTTTATCTGCTCGTGCATTTTCTTTTGACGATCGTCCAACTTGTACTCTTTCACTTCACCATATTTCTTAATGAGCTCCCAAGTATATTCCCTTATCTGAAGATTCACAATTTTTTTGTTGATTTTCCAGATTTCTTTTTCAAATAGTTTAAAGTATTCTGGGTTTTTTTCAACGATCATTTTTAGAGAAACTAGTGCATTTAAAATCATATCTTCATCTTCATCGTTTAGGAATTTTTTTATGTGGGGGATTAATTTATTAATATCTCTGCCGTACTTTAGAAATACTTTTGTAGCTAAGAAAATTGAATTGGACTTTAATTTTGGATTACTGGAGTTTAGAATATGTATAAGATCGTCTATCAGTGAGTCATCCTC
>Ga0182239_1000430_pt1 | contig 15169 bp, 16 predicted proteins | sample hydfrate6_PW_210_FD_132456 | JGI IMG/M metagenome (GOLD analysis project Ga0182239, IMG submission 132456) | Subsurface microbial communities from deep shales in Texas, USA - hydraulic fracturing test 6_PW_210 | ecosystem: Environmental > Aquatic > Deep subsurface > Shale gas/oil reservoir >... | reverse complement strand
CGTCTCCGGTGGGTGGATGTTCCTTCGGGATTCAATCGAACCGATAGAGAATGGAAACGAATTGAGGATTCCTGAATTTCTTTTCGAAGATTCGATCGTACCGATGCGGAACGCTGTCGCAGAGAAACTTCCTATAAGCTGATTTCGATGTAAATCTGTTAACTCCTGTAAATGTTGCCCCTGTCCCCTTCTGTTTCTTCAGAAACTCCTGAACGCTGTCAAACATAAGAACATATTCACGCTCTTCATGTTCAAACTCCGTCCCTTCTAAGGCTGAGAGGTATTCACTTCCGGCACGAAGGTTATAAACAGAGCCGAAACCTGTCATATTATTAAGAATGGCCATCTCGGTGAATGTCCCTTTGGCAAAGATTGAGAATGCGAACTCGCCCCCTTTTTTAAGAAATTTCAGCATTTCAGAGATGCTCAGCCCGGGGTTTGAAAACCACTGAAAAGCTGAAGAAGCGGTTATAAGGTCGTATTCTCCTTTAACAGGCAGGTTTTCACCATCAGCGCATATATATATATTTTCGGGATGCTTCTCCTTCGCCCCCTTTAAAAGCGGGTGAGAGATATCCACACAGGTAATATCCGCATAAGCATACCTTCTACGCAGCTCATCAGTATAAATACCTGTCCCGGTTCCTATCTCAAGAATGCTTTTATGCTCACCCTTCAGAAGGGAACAGAGGTGCGAGGCGACCATACGCTGAATGTCGCAGGAGGAATCATATGTACTGCATGATGCGTCGAACGACCTTTTTATGTGTATCTTCATATTTTATACTGTTTCATTATCTCAGGCGAAATGTAATGCCCAACGCCCTCAAGCTCAACGAGCCTTGCGGATTTTTCAAACTCAATATCCCTCGATGCCTCCGGTGAAACAATGACATCATCCAGACCGTGCAGAAGGGTTATACCCTCCATATCCCACTCTATCTCTTCGATATTCGTGTTCATAAGGAATTTGAGCTGATGCATAAGTATATAAAAGTGCCTCTCGTCCATAGATGGAACAACAGGGCTTTTGCATCTTTTAAAAAAGTCTTCAATGACCCTATCAGGAAAATCGGCAAATTTTTTTATCATACGGTCTAAAATCTTTTCAGGGGTGAATCGGGTAAATTTTTTAAACGGAGCGCAGAGAACGATATTCTCAAAAGCAGGTCTTCGTATATGCTCTAAAACAAGATAAGCTCCCGTTGACCATGCGAAGAGATTTCTCCCCCCCTCATCCAGAATCTCAGAAATATCCTGTAGAGAATGGGTGATAAACGGGATAACAAACTCAAAATTCTCTGACAAATCTCCGAAAATCTCAGGATACCCGCACCAGCCAGATAAGAATACATCCTTCATATGCCGGCTCTCTTCATATCCTGAAAAGCGCTTTTTATTTTGTCCATCTCATCCAGAACATCGAGCCGGAGTGAAAGCCTCAGCCTGGCTGTGTTCCGCGGAACTGTAGGCGGGCGTATAGCGGCAACATAAAGCCCCTTACCCATGAGGAAATCCTTAGCCGCAAGAGCTCTTTTGTTTTCACCTAATATAACAGGGATAATGTGAGTCATGCTCGCCCCGGTGTCGTAGCCGAGACCGCTGAGGAAAAAGCGTAAATCCTCCGCAGCATCAAGGAGCCTGCCCCCTATCTCCGGATATTTCGCCATATGCTTCAAAGCGCCTATGGACGCCCCTATCACAGCAGGGGGGAGGGATGTTGAATATATAAAAGACCTCGCTTTATTACGCAGGAAATCTATTATAAGCTCGTCCGCAGCGACATAACCGCCGAATGAGCCGAGTGCCTTGCTGAATGTTCCCATATGAACATCAACCCTGTCCGCTAGTCCTATCTCGTGGGCATAACCCCGCCCTCTTCCGAAAACGCCTGTTGCATGGGCCTCGTCAACGATAACCATAGCGCCGTATTTCTCCGCCAGAGCGGTTATCTTATAAAGCGGGCAGACATCACCGTCCATACTGAATATAGTATCCGTGGCAATAATCTTCTCCGCAGCGTCTTTATGCTTTTCCAGCAGGGATTCAAGGTCTGCCATGTCGTTGTGCTTATACCTTATATGCTTGGCACCGGAGAGCCTTATACCGTCTATGATGCTTGCATGGTTAAGTTTATCAGAAAAAACATGGGTATCTCTTCCGCAGAGAGAGGTGTAAACGGCAAGGTTTGCCGCATAGCCGGAATTGAAAATCAGAGCTTTCTCACAGTTCTTATAGCTTGCGGTCTTACGCTCTAAATCATCGTAAAGCTTATAGTTCCCCGTAACAATACGTGATGCTCCGCTTGTTGTTCCGTAGGCTTTAAGGGCTGCCTCCGAATCACGGGTGACTGTCTCCTGTGCGGAGAGTCCCAGATAGTTATTAGAGGATAGGTTCAGGTATTTCCCGCCGTCGATGATTATATGTTTGCCGGCCCCCTCAAGCATCTGAGGCATCTCACGATAAAGGTCGGCAGATTTTATCTTTTCCAGTTCCGTTAGTATTTTGTCTCTCATAAAAGAATAATATCAGAGGGGAGCCCCCTGTCAATGGGTGAAGTGACAAACAGCTTTATTTATGATAGCCTGATTTCTGAAAAAATTATTCCAGAGGAGACCTATGAAACCTGTTACAAACATCTGGCATCCCTGCACACAGATGAAAGACCACGAGAAATACCCGCTTATAAAAATCGACCGCGGTGAAAGAATATACCTTTACGACGACAAGGGAAACCAATATATAGACGCTGTTTCAAGCTGGTGGGTGAACATCTTCGGGCATAACAACCCGAGACTGAAAAACGCCATAAAAACACAGCTCGACAAGCTAGAGCATGTTATTTTCGCAGGGCTCACCCACGAACCCGCTTTAGAGCTTACAGACCACCTGCTGGATGTCACTCCGAAAAGCCTTACAAAGGTTTTCTACGCCGACATAGGATCTGCTGCGGTGGAATCAGCGATGAAACTCTCCTACGGCTACCGTAAAAACAACGGCGTAACAGCCAAAAAGCGCTTCATCTATCTTGATTCCGGCTATCACGGTGAAACCCTAGGTGCGCTTTCTGTCTGCGGAGAGGAGCTTTACACCGAGCTTTACGGCGACATAATGATGAACAACATCCGTGTTCAGGGCCCCGACTGCTACAGGTGTCCATATGGCAAAACAAGGGAAACCTGCTCTGCCGAATGCTTCGAACACATGGAAAAGGTCATGGAGAAACACGCCCATGAGACAACCGCTGTAATGATAGAACCCCTCCTCCAGTGTGCCGGAGGGATGAAAATGTATCCACCTGTGTACCTCCAAAAGCTTTCCGATGCTGCCAAAAGCTACGATATTCACACCATCTTTGACGAAATAGCAGCGGGCTTCGGCCGTACGGGTACAATGTTCGCCCTTGAGCAGGCTGGTGTAGAGCCGGATTTTGTCTGTGTTTCAAAGGGGCTTACATCAGGCTATCTCCCCATGGCGGCAGTTCTCACAACTGATGAAGTTTATTCCGCTTTTTACGATGACTACACAACCCTTAAGGCCTTCATGCACAGCCACAGCTTCACCGGCAATCCCCTTGCCTGCGCCGTTGCAAACGAAACTATGAGAATGTTTAAAGAGCTTAACGTCATAGAGGAGAACAGTAAGAAATTCCCCGTTATGCAGAGCTATATAGAAGAAAAATTCAGCGGGCAGAGAAACGTTGGGGAGATTAGACACCTAGGAACAGTTTCAGCCATACAGCTCGTTAAAGATGTGAAAACGAAAGAGGGGTTCCACTGGAAAGAGAGAACAGGCTTTCAGATTTTCCGTAAAGCCATAAGCAAAGGTGCATACCTCAGAAACCTCGGTGACGTAATATACTTCATGACACCTTACGTCATCACCGAAGATGAAATGATTAAGCTTGTGGACATAGCTCACGAATCTGTTTATGAGGTTTTATAGATGAAAAAGCTGTACATAACCGGAACAGACACAGAGGTCGGCAAAACATATTTCAGCGGGCTTCTGTGCAGACACCTTGTGGAGAAGGGAGATTCAGTTTGCTACATAAAACCTGTTCAGACTGGCTACCCGGAAGATGATGATGCAAAAACAGTAAGGGGGATGTCCGGTGCGGAGACAAAAGTTCTGCACACTGCCGAGCCCCCTGTTGCACCCTATATAGCTTTTGATGAATTTCCGTTCGATGAAACAGTAAAGGAAATTAATTCAGTCACAGGCTATGACTGGCTTATCGTTGAAGGTGCAGGGGGGATTATGGTTCCCCTCGACAGCGAATATATGAACTGGCACATCCCCCGTGAGTGCGGACTGGATTGCGTTGTAGTGGTTCCAAACAGACTGGGCTGCATAAACCACGCCCTTTTGAATAAACACTTTTTAGAGAAAGAAGGTATAGGATTCGCCGGATTTGCTATGAATAATCACTACATGGCTACAAAATTTGACAGGTTTAATATATCAATGCTGAACGACCTGACCGCTCACTCAGTCAGGTACGTTTTCAGCAAAGATTTAGAATTTATAAATGACTAACGACAATTTATACCGTAATTAAGCGATGTAGGACTTCAGACCCTGAACATCACCGCCGGAGCTCTCCGCACCTGCTGAGTTTGCTCCTGCTATTGCCTCATATATCTCATCAGGCTCAATGGCGTTCAGAGCATCCATGTATCTGTTTGCGACATCGAGGGCGCTCAGCATCTCTTCCTCAGTCTCGGGAACAGACACATACCCGCTGCCGAAATGAAAGTAACGCTCTTTGGCAATCTCTTTCATCTCTTCCAGCACAGGGTTATCATCATCATAGCCGAGAGCAGCTAAAGCTTCGGGAGCCTGTTTTTTAAGGGCTGTATAAGCCTCTTTAGAGAGCTGAACACTATCCGCTGCAGATTTCCCCTGCTGCTCCGTTTCTCTCATGTATGAAGCAAGTGAATCAAGCTGAGCGGACTGTTCTGTCTGCTCTGTAATATTCCCTGCTGTCTGCGGGTAATAGTTTCCATTAATTATCATATTAATCCCCCTTTTCAGGTTTCAAGGAGTATAAAGCATTACTGATGCCAGAAATCAGCGGAAAATATTTCACGCCTCTTCTCCCTCCGGAGTGTTCTCCTTGTCAAGTTTTGACACGTCGTATCCGAGAGCTTCAAGTATTGTTGGGTTTTCTTCTTTAAGGACGGCTATAGCCTCTTTGGAAAGCTGAACATTATCCATAAGGGAAGAAGAGCCTGAAGTAGGCTTACTGTCAGGGTCTTCGCTGTATCCGAGTGATGCAAGAAGCTTAGGGTTTGTCTCTTTAAGTGCCCCGTATGTCTCAGCAGAAAGGCTTACGCCATCTGAAAAGGAACCTTTATTCTCTTCATCGTTAAGGTAATCTGCGAGGGTCTTTTGCTGTGTTGAGGATGAGCTCTTAACCATCTCAGCGTAAACGGACGCATTATAAGAGGTCTGGATGTACATTTTTTCCTCCTTTATTCTCTTTATTTAGAATAAAGCAGGATACGTGCCATAATTAGGTGATTAAGTTTTGAACTGGGCTTATTCCCCGCCGTTCTCCTGTTCGCTGAAGAACTCTGCCATATCCTGAAGTGTATCTTTTGCAGGACGGGAATATCTGAAATCAGCGGGTATATCTATACCCTTCCCCTGAATAAAAGCCTGAAAATTGGTTCCAAAGCCTCCGTCGGGCATTATAAGAGCTTTTATAGAGGCCTTGGCAAGGTCTGTTTCAGCCTCGTTTATCTCTTCCAGGATACCAGACTGGACAAGATAAAGCCACTGAGGCATAAATGCCATCGGCTCCAGCCCTTTCTTTGAACCGTAAAGCGAGAGTGATGTAAAGTCCACAAAGGCTGTTATGTCCTGATAGCCTATGCGGTCGAAAAAGTCATTATTCTGCGTGTGGTTATAATAGCAGGTAACGGTTCCGTCACGGCGGTAGGACTGATAAAGCATAGGAGCTTCAAAGCCGTAGTCGATGGTTACCATAACGCCTTTATTAATCTTATCCGCCATAGCTTCTATAAAACGTTTTAAGTCAAGGTTTATATCGACTATCTGGGTTTCCGTAACCTTAAGATTTATGTTATCGAGAAAATCTTTCAGCTCTGTTGTGGAAAGCTCTCCCGGATTGAAACGCAAAGCACCGTCAATCTTGCTGACATAAAGCTCTTTAAGCTCACCATCCATCCTTATAACACGGTGAACAGGGAAAGCATCTACAAGCTCATTGGAGTAAAAAACGCCATTGAAGTTATCAAGCTCTTCAAAGGTTATCCACTTCGCCTTCCCGGGGTGGTTCTTCTCTATAAGCTCTTTCTGACGCTCAATAAGATATCCGCTCTTTTCAATGATGAGATAATCCAGCTCTTCGTAAAACTCCGGTTCTCTCTCCTTCACAAAGTTCAGTATGTCGTTTGCCAGCATACCGGAGCCTGCTCCCATCTCACAGAAGCGCTGCTCAAGTCCCAAAAGTTTTGTGATATATATAAATGACCTGGCCAGTGTACGCCCGAATGATTCCGAGGCGTTCACAGAGGTGTAAAAACTCCCCTGCTGGCCGAAGGGGTTCTGCTTCTGATAATAACCGAGCCCCTCTTTATAAAGGGCTATATCCATAAATTCAGCAAAGGTTATCTGTCCCTTTTCACTGATGAGCTGTTCAACATATTTTTCTAAAGTATTGTCTAACGCTTTATCCACTATCTCACTCTGAAATTTAATATTATTTCGGCAGATTCAGGTTCCTCCGCCAGAACGGCATTAAACTTCAATTTCTTCACAAAGTCAATGGCAAGACGCTCTATCTGAGAATCCGTGCTGTTGAGTAAAGCAATGGAATAAGTGTTCCCCTCTCTATCCACTTTAAAGCCCAGCCGGACTGTTGTGTCAGTAGTAAGGGCGAATTCCGGTCTTTCCGGTGTGGTGGTCAGGCTTCTGTTACGGTTCAGGTTTTTGATAACAAAAAAGTCTTTTGCATCAGTCTGATTTCCAGTCACATCCGACTGGATACCCTCTCCCGGCTGATTAGCTTTCTGGAAATCATCAGATGTTGATTTCAGCTCTTTTAAAAGCTCTTCATCAGGCTTAAGCCTGCTGGTGTTTTCAAACCTGCTTACGTTCAGTTCGGGAACTTTAACATCAAGCTCCTGTGTGTCTTTTATGTCTGGAATATCTATCTTAGGCACAGTCAGGGCCGGTGCTTTTGCTTCATTCTCTTCTGCATTCTTATTAACTGCGCTGGAGCCCGTCTTCTGAACAGGAGCAGGAGGAAGCTCCCTTACAGAGGACTCTATTATCTCAATGTCCACCACTCTCTTTCTCGGCTTAAGTATAAGGTCAAAGCCAGGCACAGTGCCCAGAAGCAGATAGTGAACTATCAGAGATATTATCAGTGCAGGCAGAAATCTTTGCAGCATTTATTCCTCTTCAACAGCTATGGCGAAATTAGCAAACCCCGCCTTTCGGCTGGCATCCATGATAAAAACAACCCTGCCATGGGTAACGTTCTTATCAGCTTCTATTATAACGGTGCTTTCCGGACTTTTCTCTTTCATCTTTTCAAGATGTCCTTCAACTTCGCTCTCTTTATAGGGCTGACCGTCGATATTTATAACCCCAGCCTGTGTCAGAACAACGCGTATGTTCTCACTGACGCTGGTCTCGTCCCCTTTTGCAGCGGGAAGGTTAACATCTATAGAGTTAGAATATATGAAGGTTGTTGAAACCATGAAAAAGATAAGCAGCAGGAAAACCACGTCGATGAGAGGCGTAAGGTTAACCTCAATGTTACTGTCTTCCTTCTTGGTAAATCTCATTTAAGCCTCTTTGAATATCTGGTTTATGATATCGCTGGCAGCTCTCTCAAGCTCTATTGTAACCCGCTCTGAGCGGAAACGTATTATGTAGTAAAAAACAACTGTAGGGATGGCAACAGAAAGCCCCGCAGCCGTTGTTATCAGCGCTTCAGAAATACCGCCCGCAAGTGCCTGAGCATTACCCACGCCCTGCTGACCTATAACAACAAATGTCTTTATCATACCTATAACAGTACCGAGAAGCCCCATAAGGGGAGCTATGCTCGCGATGGCCTGAAGTGACGGAAGAAACCTGTTCAGCTTATTGGCCTGATATCTCCCTGATTCCTCCGCTGTCTCCATAAGTCTTTGGAGGGGCAGGTCAAGGTTTTTCAGTATATCACTGCAAACTTTTGCTAAGGCAGAGCCGTTAGAGTTGCACATACTGAGGGCCTCTTCAGTGTCGTTAGCCTGAAGAGCCTGTTTAATCTTCTCCATAAAGTCTGAAGGAGCATACCTTGCTGTACGCAGGGTAACGAGCCTCTCCAGAAATATAGCGAGTGAGAGCACAGAGAGGATAATAATAGGATACATAAGCACCCCGCCCTTCTGTATAAGCTCCATATTAAATTCAAGCATAAAGATCCTCCTTTAAATTATCTCTTCATTGCTTTGAGTTTCTTTTCAAGTTTAGGTATGTCATCCGTACGGCCGAGCTTTTTATAAGCCTGAATGGTCATACGGAGACTTTTAGCACTGTAGTCGGAGGCGGGGAAGAGATAATGGCTCTTCATAAATGTTATGGCCGCATCCTCATACTTCTTTTCGTTAAACTGTATAACACCTATGTAAAAGTGTGCAGCGGCAAGCCCTTTCGGGTTTCTGTCCGCTATCATTTCATCCAGCAGCGCACGGTTATCCGCAAGCTGTTTTTTACTGAGACTGGCCAGATATCTGTCCAGACCTGAATAGTATCTTTCAGTATCTTTACCTTTGAAATATCTTACAGCACGCAAAATGTCTGACGGTTCGGTATAAAGCTCTATGAGCTTACTGTAAGCCAAATCACGGAACCTTCCGGAATTCTCTGTCATATCCTCGAATATATTCAGAGCCTCTTTCGGTTTTGTGGTTTGCAGACATTCGCCCTTCAGAAACAGCGCATCTTCGCTCCTGCCGCGGCTAAGCATAACTTCTGCATCGTTCAGACACTGTTTAATGCGCCCCGTATCACGGAAAAGTTTACCACGAAGAAGGTAGGCATCATCCCTGTAAGTTGATGATGAAAAAATCTGAAAAAAGTTATTCAAAAGCACTGTGGCAAGTTTTGTCTTCTTCATTTCAAGAGCCTGAACCGCAGTCTGATAAATAAGCAGGTCTTTCTTCTCAAAATCTGATTTAACATCCGTAAGCGCCCTTGCTGTAGATGTGAAACGTTTATCATCGTTCATTGCTGTGTATGTTGTGAGCAGACCGTTCCAAACATCAAAGCTATGGCCGTCATTTCTTATTATCTCTTCATAAAGCTTTGCGGCATCTGTCATTCTGCCCAGAGAAAATAGCGATTTCGCTCTTATTACACTGTATTTCGGTTTCCCGGAAGTAAGCTTAAGCACCTGACTATACTTTCCGCTGAGGAAGAGATGCTCAAGATAACTGCTGACGAACATACTATCGTTTCTATATTTATTAAAAATAGTCTCAGCTTCGTAAAATTTATCGAGCTTAAGCCTGTTCAGCATAAGCAGATGGTCGCCGTCACGCCCTCTGTTTTTCATACTGCGAAGCTCTGCTGTGGACTTTCCGTACTGCTTTCTCTGAAAAAGAACCGTAGCACGGACAAGGGCAGCATCGTCCCCTTTAACACCATCAACATTAAACCATGCAAGCTCAAGGTTGTTTTTCTCAAGAAAGATTCTTGCACGGAGAACCTTGCAGTAATCCTTGTCACAGGAGGTAATCAGCATGAGAGCATCGTCTAAATCACCGTCAAGATACGCTATCTGAGAGAGCATAAATCGGCTGACGGAAATCTTCTCATCATCATCGCTTATGTCTATGAATTTAAGAAAATATCTTTTCGCTCTGTTCTTATCAAGTGTGGAATAAGCCAGCCCTCGGTAATAATAAGCTGTCTCTGTCAGCTCACTGTTAAAGATTACGGCATCAAGAAACCTCACGGCCTTTCTGCTGTCGCCGTTTGCCAGATAGTATATACCTACATAAAATTTAAGATAATCAGCGTTTATCCTGCGTTCAAAGTGAAACTGTGCAAGAAACTCCAGATTCATATCCGGAAAAGTCTTACCTATATAGAAATAAAACAGATTCAATCTGTCCTCATCATTTTTAAGCTGGCTGAGGTATTCCCCTGCCTCGACAATATCGCCCTTTAAAACAGCGGATTTTGCACGGAGAACAGTCTTCATGCCGGAAGGTTTCATTCCGCTTATAAGAGCATCAGCCCTCCGCCTCTCACCACGCATAATCATAGCATCAGCGACAAGTCCCGTGGTGTTTTCAGTGCTGTTGTCAGAGTTGTATATAACGTCTTCAAGCTCACCCATGGAGTATTTAGCTGTTATATAAAAATCGTAGAATCTGCCATCTTCAGCTGCAACACCTCTATTCTCGTCAAACTTTTCCACCAGCCTGTCATAACGTTTGAGGTTAAGCAGCGAGTAGAGCCACCCGTAAAGGGTGTAAGGAGTGTGTTTGTCCAGAGAGCCTGCGAAGATATCCATCTCCTCATATCCCTTAATATTCAGCAGATACTCTGCAACCCTGTCTGCGGCAACAGTCTTGAACCTCTTGCCATCCTTTGCAGTCTCTTTAAGAATCTCCATAGATATTGAAATAGAGCCTGTTTCAAGCATAGCAAAAGCGTAAACAAGCCTGACCTCCTCTTCAAAAGAGGTACCTTTTATCTTTTTGTCATAGTATTTTTCGTATGAACCGACAACATCCAGATATCTTTTGTCCAGATAAGCTTTTACAATATTATTTCTATAAGCTTTATCCCCGACGAAAACTGATGATATAGAAGTTCCTAAGCCGCCTGAATAGGCAGAGCCGGGGTCATCGCTCTGGTATCCCTCTTTTTCACCTGTCTCCAGACGAAAACTCTCCTGACGGAGATAGGTGTCAAAATCGGATTTAACATCAAAGGACACAGATATATTTTTAAATGAGGGCCTAATGCTGAAATCGGATATCTCTTTACCAGTGAAAGCAAAACCGGGCACCTCGACCTCAGCATATGCGGAGGAAAAAATGAAAACTGTAAATAGTAATACTAAAAATTTCTTCATATCTTTCAGCTGCTTGATTGCTCTGTCTGTTCAGGTGATGTCGGATTACTGTCGGAACAGCCCCCTTCACATCCAACGATGCCGCTGAATGCTGACACAACCAGAACAGCAAGTATGAACTTTTTAAACAAATTCACCCTTCCCCTCCGTGTCTTTTAGTTGGTCGAACATACCATGGTCTGTCATGTCGAACATGAGCGGGGTTACGCTCACATAGCCGTTTGCGACCATGTATTCGTCTGTCCCTCTGACCTCACCGTTCTCCCTGCTCTCTCCAACCAGCCAGTAATAGCTTCCGCCTCTGGGGTCTTCACGTCTGGCAAAGGTGTCAAGGAATCTGGAATCACCCTGTCTGGCAAATCTCCAGCCCTTTATCTCCTCCTTAGACAAAGCAGGAACGTTAATGTTCAGTGCGGTGTGGTTCGGCAGTGACGACCTGTATAAATAATCTGCAAAATAAGCACCCACCTGTGCGGATGCGGTAAAGTCAAACTTCTCTTTAGTACATAAGCTTACAGCCAGTGAGCGAACACCGAGCATGGAGCCCTCGGTTGCTGCTGAGACTGTGCCTGAATATATAACATTAGTTGCGAGATTAGCCCCGTGATTAATCCCCGAAACAACAAGGTCTGGCTTTTCATCTAAAATCGAAGAGAGGGCAATCTTAACGCAGTCGGATGGAGTTCCTTTTATGCCGTAGCCGAAAAACTCGCCGAACTTATAAAAATCTATCACACGCAGAGGGTCTGCTATGGTTATAGCATGACCAACTGCTGACTGTTCTGTTATAGGCGCAACAACAGTAACTTCGGCTATTTTGCTCAGCTCTTTGTATAAAGCGTAAATACCCTCAGAATAGATACCGTCGTCATTTACCAAAAGAATCTTCATATTAACTACCCCAAAACAATTTAGCCTATTTATCACCGATAATCAATGTTCAAACTTATCTTATTAACAGCATAAAGATTTAAACAATTTGTCATAGAAACTCCAGAAAAAGAAAAACCCCGGCCCATTCAGAACCGGGGAGTGAAGTATCAGTTTTTCAGTTATTTCTAAATCATAGACAGAAGCTTTTTACAAGTTTTCTCTATGCCTTCAGCAACTTCCACAATATTCTGCCCCAGCATGTAAGCTGGTGTTGTTACTATCTTATTCTCTTCATCAACGATAAATTCTGTCACAGGGCAATTAACATGCTTAGCACCAAGGGCGTTTATACCACCTGCGACCCCCTCTTCATTCCCTATGGTTATAGAGGATTTAATCCCTGTCCCCTCCAGGGCTTTTGCAACGATAACAGGAGCTATGCATATAGCGGCAAGAGGCTTTTTCGCCTTAAGCGTTTCACTCACAAGCCGAAGAACATCATCATTTATCTGACAATCCGGACCGTCCACAGCAAACGTTGTAAGGTTTTTCGCGGCACCGAAGCCGCCGGGGAAGCAAAGGGCATCAAAATCAGAAGCCTTGACCTCTGCCATATCTTTAATGTCACCCCGGGCAATTCTGGCCGCCTCAACTAAAACATTACGGCTCTCACCCTCTGCGGGTTCACCCTTCAGGTGATTTATAACATGCATCTGGTCGATGTCCGGAGCCATCATAACAACCTCTGCACCGTTCTTCTGAAGGAAATAAAGGGTAAGTACGGATTCGTATATCTCTGCGCCGTCGAAAACGCCGCAACCGCTCAGAACTACACCTATCTTAGCCATATCATACACCTCTTTAATACTTATTTTTAATGTATATTAAGTGTATCAGCAGATGAAAGATGCCGCAAATTTAATTAGAGAAACAGGTCCCGGAGAGGTCTTCCAGCTTATTCACAGGAAGAACAACACGGCTGATATCGATATGTCTGGCGAAGATATCGCATAGTGATTCGAAATGTTCATCCCCAAGCTGGTTAGAATTCTGGAAAGATACACGCTGTACTTTCATCAGTATTCTTGAGGAAGGGCTCACAGTATCTTTCAGGTTCATTGCTATCTTCTCCACAAGTTTCAGCGCATCATTTCTGTGCAGCTTAAGCTCAGAGGCTATCTGGTCGTGGTATCCCATCACTGCAAGGTAATCAAATTCAAAATCGAGCATAGAATCTATACTTTGCGAATACCAGCTCATCCCCTTTGCCCTTTCCAGAGGTGTTTCGTAATAAACGTTTCCGGCAAAAACAAGGTCAGGGTTAACTTTCATACTCTCCATTTTAAGTGAGCGGTAAAACTCCATCATCTTCCTGTTTTTCCACTCTGTCCAAGGGATGAAAACATCAGGGCATCCGCCGGGGACTTTTGTCTGCCCCAGTCCGCCGGAGCATCCGAAAAGCTTCTTCTGTGTAAGCTCAATCCCTGTCTCTTTAAAGTAGGCCTCTTTTGCATAGCTGGAGGCTCCCTCTCTGTAGCGGAGTATAAAATCGTCCTGAAAGAGTATTCCGTCTATATCATAAGATGCAAGGTCACGAAAAAGCTGACGCACTCTTTCCGAGGCCTTTTCGTTAAAGATAGACATACCGTAGCCGTCTCTCAGACCATCCTTGCGGAACTCTTTTTCCATATATTCGGGGGTTTTAAGAAATGTAAGGGAACGGGTCGCCATCCATGCAAATATTTTCATATCATATTCACGGGCGGCATCAACAGCCTCTTGCAAAACATCACGAACAACACACGCCTCACCGGTTTTGAAGTATACTCCGGTGCTGCACTCCCGGTTAACATCCATGTAGTGATATCTATCAACACCATTATGAAAAACACGCAGAAAGACAGTGTCAATACCGCGGTCCTTCAGACCCTCAAAGAGAGCCTCTATATTTCCATCGTATTTCTCGTCCAGCACAAAAACCTGAACGCCATTCAGCGCAGGATAGCTCTGGGCGAAAGAAGACCCTGCCATTATAAGCAGGGCCGTTATTATCAAAAACTTTTTTAACATTATTTTTTCATCGGATAGGGTTTATGGGCTGTGCGGGAGGCAATTGCAGCCGCTTTGGCCTTAGCTTCTTTATATGTTATTCCGTTATAGCAGCGCACCCTGTACCAGACACCCTTATCACCTAAATCAGCACGGACAACAAAAACATCCGGAAGCAGCTTATTCAGCTTCTTCTGTTCATTATCGGCGTAGCTTTTATTCTTAAAGGAGGCTATCTGAACGACATAGTTTCCGTTAGTAACTTTCTTAGAAAGTGTTGCAAGCGGGTCAGCCTTCGGTTCTTTTTTAACCTTTTTAGGTTCAGGCTTTGGTTTTGGAGTCGGCTTAGGGGCAGGTTTTGGTGCCGGCTCTTTTTTTATCTCAGGCTTTATATTAACCGGAGGCAAAGGGGCAGGTTTAAGCGGCTCTTCCTTATCATTTGCAGAAGGGATTTTCATCTCTTCGTCCGCTTTCTCCTCTTCGGTTTTAACATCTATATCACCGTTTTCGTTCATAACATACTCTTTGTTCTCCCCCGCCTGCGGGTCAGTGAGCTTCTCCTGAGTAAGTTCTTCAAGGTTTTTGGCCTCTTTATTACCTGAAAAATCAAGTCTGTCGGCAAAGAAGGCAACGCCTGTCACGATAACAGTAAATACTATAAAAAATAGTATAAAAAGAATTATAGTATTGCCGAAGCCCTTGCTGACCTTCGGTTTTCCCTCTTTGTCCGCTGTGGGGTCAAGCTTTCCCACCTGTTCTTTAACTTCTGATTCGCCGTTGCTTTTCTTTTTACCAAACACTTTCACATCCTGTCAGAACCGCAGCCATTTTTGGAAATGACTCTGCAAGCGAGCCGGGACATCGGATTTCACCATGTACATTAAATGCCTGAGTGAGTTTTTCAGGAAGTGCTATCATGAATGTTTATATTATTCTTTAGCATGAAGAGTTGAATGTTATAAAGCTAGGCTAATACATCATTGCTTAAATAAATGTTGGCAAACCTAAGGTGAGACGTTATGTTATGCAGATCTTTATAACGCAAACATCTGCGGCTTGCCCGTAGCATGTTTTGGTTAGGGAATATTCCGGTTCTGTATTTGGATTGTTTATTTTTATCAACAATTGTTGTAT
>Ga0182239_1000429_pt1 | contig 15209 bp, 19 predicted proteins | sample hydfrate6_PW_210_FD_132456 | JGI IMG/M metagenome (GOLD analysis project Ga0182239, IMG submission 132456) | Subsurface microbial communities from deep shales in Texas, USA - hydraulic fracturing test 6_PW_210 | ecosystem: Environmental > Aquatic > Deep subsurface > Shale gas/oil reservoir >... | reverse complement strand
TTTATCAGGCTATGCCATTTCATCAGCGGGTCCAGCAGGAGGGAATCAGACTGTGAATGAACGGAGCAAGGACTTAGTTTCATACCGAATGGCACGTGCTGAAGAGACTTTGGAAGACGCTCGCATTCTCGCCAGGGCAGAGCGGGGGAATGCCTGTGTAAACCGTCTCTACTATGCCGGCTTCTATGCTGTCTCTGCTCTTCTTGTCCGCGACGGGCTCTCCTCTTCCAAGCATGCTGGTATACGTGGCCTATTCAATAGAAATTATGTAAAAACCGGCAAAATCCCGAAGCATCTGGCCAGAATATACAATGACCTTTTTGAGCGACGCCAAGAGGGTGATTATATCGACTTTGTCAGCTTTGGAGAATCACAGGTCGTACCATGGATTTCAAAGGCAGAGGAACTCATCAGCTATATTTCCAAATTGGTTCGAGAGCAGGCCAGTTGAAGGACCAGTTTTTTTCCATGGTTCAGAAAAGCCTTTCGCTAACCTTCTCCCAAATTGGTGTCCAAGTTAACTGTATACCGGGCCACTGGTGCAGGAGAATCCCCGAATCCCTTTGTAAATCCGTTAAGGCAATAGTGAAGCAAGTTTCTATCCTTTGTAGGCGGCCGTGCGCTGCGGGTTTTGATCTAGGGGATAGCGCGCGGTAAAGGTTGTGCCGTGTTTGGCGGAGCTGGTAAACCCCACGCAGCCTTCGAGGTACCGTTCGCTGAGCAGTTTCATGCTGTAGGTGCCCAGCCCCCGGCCCAGCCGCCGGTTACCCCGCATGAGACGGAAACCGCATTTCGAGTTCATTTTTTTCAGCCGACAGCAGCGCCTTAAACCAGAAGATCCCGCATTCCCCGGATCCATGCTTTGAATTCCGGGTCCTGGTTTAGCGATTCGGCCAAGATTTGCATCCGTGTCGGGTTTGCTGTCCCCAGTCCGAGTGCAACGGCTCTTTTTACCTGCCGCATCTGCCAGGGCGATTTGTCGGCCAGTCTTTCCCATCGGTCAAAGGATTTGATCATGGCCAGCCCGACCGCGTCACAGGCCACGGGGTCTGCGCCGGCCATGACCAGGCGGGTATCGCGAACCTCGCCCTGCCACGGGCCCCCGGAAACCATGATTCGCTTGCCGTCAACAATATGCAGGTCAAAGGTGAAGGCCAGGTTCAGCTCGGCCACCACCTCTTCCCAGTGGGACCGGTCAACCAGGTAGGGCCGCTGGCTGAAGTGGGTGGCGCCCACGAGATTTTTCAGGCAAATCGAATACCCTGCATACCGATGGGTCTTGATCACCGGCAGATTGATTACCCGGTCCACCTTGAACAGCCATTCCGTAACCTCCACATGATCCAGGTGCCTGCCGCTGACCGGTACGGACACCCATCCGTGGTCTTCGAAAGAGATGGTCTCGGCCCCGGCCTGCCGGGCTGCCGGGCCAATGCCGGTTTCCTCCATGTTTTTCCCGGTGCCGCCCCGTATGAGTGCGGACATGTCGCCCACATACACCTTATCCGCGCCGTTGGCATACAGCAGGGCCACCACGGTGCCCACCAGTTCGGCGCTGGTAGTCGTGGGATTGCCCATGGCGCCGACCACATTGGGTTTCACCAAGGCTGTTTTCCCCCGGAGTCGGAGCTGATCAAAGCCGCCGATGGCTGAGACGGCGCGTTGGACCATGGCTTTGACATCCCGGCCGCCGACCACGGCAACCATGGATTGGCCGCCCCGGGAATAAGGGGTTTTCCTGTCGTCTGCCGCAACTTTTTTCCGGGTGCCCGTAAAAAAAACTTTCAGGCTGTGCCAGCTCCGGAATATGCCGAATGCGAGCCCGACAGCCGCAATCACCAGGAAAAAGGCCCGCCTGCCGAATTTTCTCATGAGTCCCTTTGTGTTTTAACCAATTGCCCGAACCACGCCCCCGTCCACGCGCAGGGCCGCACCGGTGGTTGCCGATGCAAGCGCGCTGCATACGTAAACGATCATGGCAGCGGATTCGTCTACTGTCGCGAAGCGACGGATTACCGAGGAGGGGCGCATGGTTTGGAAAAACTGCTTTTCAAATTCCTTGACGGTCAGGCCCTGCTCGGCCGCTGACTGCTCCACCATTCGGCCCACGCCCTCAGATGTGGTCGGTCCGGGCAGCACGCTGTTTACGGTCACCCCGGTGCCGGCAAGCGTTTCGGCCAGTCCGCGCGATACGGCCAGTTGGGCGGTTTTGGTCATGCCGTAGTGGATCATCTCGGTGGGGATCTGCAGGGCGGATTCGCTGGAGACAAACACGATGCGCCCCCAGTTTTGCGATCGCATAGCCGGCATATAGTGGCGCGCCAGCCGGACCCCGCTCATCACGTTGGTTTCGAAAAAACGAAGCCAGTCATCATCGCTTACCTGATCAAACGGCTTGGGCTCGAATATGCCGAGATTGTTGACCAGCACGTCGACCTCCGGCAGTTGCCCGGTGAGTATGCGGCACCCGTCCGCACGGCTCAGGTCCGCGACAGCACCGTTGACCGTTGCGCCCGGGATTTCGTTTTGAATCTGTGCAACCGCCTTGTTTACGCGCGCCTCGGTCCTGCCGTTTACCGTCACGAGGGCGCCTTCGCGGGCCAGTTCGCGGGCGGCGGCAAAGCCGATACCGGCCGTGGAGCCGGTGACAAGGGCTTTTTTGTCGGTCAAACCCAGGTCCATCAATGCCTCCCCTGTATCTGTGCTGCTATTGTTGTGTTGTGGGTTCCGGGTAGCGGTTTCTGGCTTGCCAGTCGACCATCCAGCCGGGATATTCTTCCGGCAGTGCGCTGACCTCATCGAGCCGGGCCAGCTCTTGGCCGGAAAGTGTCAGTCCGGGAGCGGCCAGGTTGTCTTCGAGCTGTTGGTTGTTTTTGGCGCCGATTATTACGCTGGTGACCGCGGATTGGTGAAGCAGCCAGGCAAGGGCCACCCGCGCAGCCGATGTGTTATGCGTGTCTGCAATCTGTCCCAGGACCTCCACCACGGAAAAGACCCGCTGTTTGTCCACCGGCGGAAAATCAAACTTTGTGCGGCGCGCCTCCGCCGGGCCCTGGCCCTCGCGGGTGAACTTGCCCGACATCAGCCCGCCGGCAAGCGGGCTCCAGACCAGCAGCCCGATCTGCTGATCTGTCATCAGCGGCACCAGTTCTCGCTCCAGGTCGCGGGCGCCGATGCTGTAAAACGCCTGCAGGGTTTCAAAACGGTAGAGGTTGTATTTATCCGATATCCACAGCGACTTTGCCAGATGCCAGGCCGCCAGGTTGGAACACCCGATGTAGCGCACCTTGCCGGAGCGGACCAGGTCGTCGAGCGCCCGCAGGGTTTCTTCCAGGGGCGCCAGGGGATCAAATCCGTGGATCTGGTATAGGTCGATATAATCGGTGCCCAGGCGGCGCAGGCTGTCGTCGACCGCCTGCATGATGTGCCCCCGCGACAGGCCCACCTCGTTTGCACCCGGCCCCATGCGGCCGCGCACCTTGGTGGCCACCACCACGTCCTTGCGCCGGTTTCCAAGGGCCTTGCCCAGCATTTTTTCGGATTCGCCCTCGGAATACACGTTGGCCGTGTCAAAGAAGTTGATTCCGGCATCCAGGGATTTTGCGACCAACTCGTCTGCGACTTCCTGTGGCTGTGTGCCGATGACCTCCCAGAATCCCTTGCCGGCAAACGTCATGGTGCCAAGGCACAATTCAGAAACAAGCAAACCGGTCCTGCCAAGCGGTTTGTATTTCATGGCCCCTCCATTTCATCTTCTTCCAGCAGTTTTGCCTGTACAAGCAGGCAGTTGTCTCCGACGAAAAAAAATGAGTCCCTCCTTTTAAAAGGTTAATTCTGAAATTGCCGAACGCAAAGGGCAGTATCTCTAAGGCGGCGAAACGTGCGGGGCGGGGGCGCCTGCATGTCGGTCCGGCCGGCGCCTAAAGCAAATTGCTGTCTGTCGCGTTGCTGCGCCTTTTCTTTGACACTTTTTTCCCCGCCGTTATTTTGGGTAAAGTACGGTTATTTCGTAAAAGTCGATAATTTCAAAATGCAGGGAGGTTTGCCATGCCACGAACGGTTCGTTTCCATAAAACAGGCGGTCCGGAAGTCCTGGAGATAGAGGATCTGCCTTTGGAGGAACCCGGAGCGGGCGAGGCGCGAATCAAGGTCGAGGCACTGGGCCTTAACCGGGCTGAGGTGATGTTTCGGCAGGGAATGTATCTGGAGCAGCCCAAGCCGCCCGCGCGCATCGGCTACGAGGCCGCCGGCGTGGTGGACGCGCAATTCCGGCAATTCCGGGGACAGTATATTAATTTCAATTGACTTTGACTTTGCAACGACCGTATAGTCGGAATCATGGCAAGAATCGCAAGAGTAGTGGCGCCGGGCATGCCGCATCATATCACCCAGCGCGGCAACAGGCGGTAGCAGACCTTTTTTTCAGAGGCGGATTATGCCGCCTACATCGATTTGATGGCCCAATGGTGCGATAGATATGCTGTGGATATATGGGCCTACTGTCTGATGCCGAATCATATTCACTTGATTGCCGTTCCGTCCGATAAGGAGGGTCTCCGGCTGGCTGTAGGCGAGGCCCATCGCCGGTATACCCGCCGAATTAACTTCAGCAAAGGATGGAGGGGGCACCTGTGGCAGGAGCGGTTCTTCTCGTTTGTCATGGACGAGCGCTACCTGCTTGCCTGCGCGCGTTATATCGAGAACAATCCGGTTCGCGCCGAACTGGCCGACCGGCCGGAGCAATGGCCCTGGAGCAGCGCTGCGGCCCATATAACCGGCCTGGACGATAAATTGGTGAGTGTGGCGCCTGTGCTTTCGATTATCCGTGGCAACTGGTCGGATTTCCTGTCCAAAGGTTCATCGGAGGAGCAGGATAGTATCCGCAGGCATGAGCGCACTGGCCGCCCCCTGGGCAAAATGACAGATTCGGAAGAATTAAACCGGAAACAACCGGAGATTGAAAAATCCGTTGCCGCCTCGGATATGTACAGATTGTTGTTCATGTCCATGGATTTTCCCACGGAAGAACTGGCTTCCGGGTTGCTCGACGGCGGTTTTGAAAAGGATGCTGCGGCAATTTTTGAGGAACTCGGATTTCCCGTGGAAGACCGCGAAAAGATAAGGTCCGGGCTGATTGCTTGTAAGGGTAATGAAAAAAACAGCAATCAATTGCTTACGGAAATGCGCCGGGAATATACCCGCCTGTTTACACATCCCAAAAAACCGGCTGTTGCCCTGTATGAAACCACTTTCCGCTATGATCCCGAAGACGCGCTTCAATCCAAACCCGCCCTTTTTATCAGCCCGGCTGCCCGTGATGCGGAGCGCTGCTATAAAAAAGCCGGGCTGGTAATGTCTGGCGAGGTGAATGAGCCCGCGGATCATATTGCCACGCAGATGGAATTTATGATGTATCTCTACCTGCAAAAGGCCAAAAGCATCCGGGCGGGCAGCCATGCGGATCTGGGCATAATAGAGGATCAGATCCGGGAATTTATCCAGGCCCATCTACAGAAATGGGCCAAGGATTTTTTCGGGCAATGTGTTTCAGCCAGCCAGATCCATGCTTACAAAGCCATTGGCGAAATGGGCCGGATATGCATGGAACGGATGCTGGTTGCTGAATAATTTTCGGCCGGCACTGTGAAAGTGTTGCTGCTGCCGGGTCTGGCTCTGGTTTATGTTATCAGTACAGCCGAAAATATTCCTCAGCGGTTTTTCCATTTTACCGGGGGTTGTTTCTCAACAAATGCGCGAATGCCGTTTTGTGCATCCTCGGCCATACAGTTCATGACAATGGTGTGCTTGGCAAAATCAAGGGCTTTGTCATCTTCCTGATCCACCTGGGAATAAAAGCCCTGTTTCCCGATGCTTAAAGTAAACCGGCTTGCTTCTGCAATTTGGGCCGCCAGCTTTTCCGTTTCCTGAGCAAGTTCGCTTAAAGGCACCACCCGATTGACCAGCCCGAGCTGTTTGGCTTCTTCGGCCGGGAAAGAACGGCCGGTCAACAGCATTTCCATGGTGGCCTTTCTCCCGATGGCCCGGGAAACGGAAACCGCCGGTGTAGTGCAAAAAAGCCCGATTTTCACGCCGGGCGTGGCAAAGCTTGCATCTTCGCTGGCCATGACCATATCACACCAGGCTGCCAACTGGCATCCGGCCGCAGTGGCGATGCCCTGAACCTGTGCAATCACCGGCTGGGGCAGATCATGAATCAACTGCATCATCCGGGTGCACTCATCAAAAACCCATTTGTACGATTTTACACCCCCGTTTAGCAGTTCGGGCAAATAATGGCCGGCACAGAAATTTTTGCCTTCAGCCCGGATAATGACAACTTTTACGGATTCATCCGCAGAGACCTGCCCAAGGGCGTGGATGATCTCCTGAATCATTTGTCCGGACAGCGCATTGATCTTTTCCGGGTTGGCCAGGGTCAGAAACGCAACAGCATCCTTTACATCAAAACGGATCTTTTCGTAATTCATAACAGGACTCCTTTTCTTGGACGACTACCCGGGCACGGCGGAAAAAATCGGACTCAGGTTCAGGTGTTTGTTTTTCAATATATATCAAAACCCCACCGGGTGTAAAGTTTGTATTGCCCCTTTATCTTGCGTTATGGACGGCCGAAAATCCGGCCCAGGTCTGCAAGCAGGTCAATATCGCCCTCGGCACTGTACTTGTTTTCCAGAAATAAAGCCGGGCCGTCCGCCTTTCCGGTGAGAATGTCCATCCATGTTTCAAAGGGAGTATAAACGGTAAGATCGGCTGTTTGGGGATCGCCTGCAATCCCCCGGATCCGGCCGTTTTCAATTGCCAAATGGCAGGAGCCCGCCACCTCGCCGGAAAAAACAAATTTGGGTCATCCGGTAGATGCCGGGATAGACTGAAATTCCCAGATAGTTGATCGAAGTCTCAAGCACATCGGTCGGACCGGCGGCGGCCCGAGAATGGGCGCCACAGAGAGGCTCGTCGGAGGGGCGCCGCCGCAGCCGAGCGGTGTGCGGTGTTTGATATTGAATAATCGTTGCCACAGCGGTATTTTCCTTATTGCCAACCAAAACCATAAGGAAAAGGAGAACCGCCATGGCCTCGGCCCCGGGGCGGTAGATATCGGCGGCCAGAACATGTTTGTACACGTAATTGGCCCAGACAGACAAGGGGCCGAAGATTTCAGGCTCGTGAAAACCGGCCACTGACAAAATAACGGTTTTGGGATACGGGTAGCGCACGGGATGATGGGTCCGGCCCTCATGCTCCACGAAAAAAGGCTCGTTCATGGGCAGGGTTCGCTCGATGAATTTTTTCATCACCGAGTTTAATCTGTAGTGATACAACGGGCTTGCAAAAACAGCCATGTCGCTGCGGCGGTACTTGTCAAACAGTTCCGCGCTCATGTCGTCTTTGTGAATGCATACTCCCGGGGTTTTTGTCCAGCATGCAAAACAGCCGCTGCATGGTTTGATCTTTTTTTCGCGCAGATTGACGACTTCCACGTCTGCGCCGGCCTCTTTCATGCCCTCCACCAGATGGCTGAGCATGAGTTCTGTCTTGCTTTGTCCCTGGCTGCGCGGACTGCTGTTTAGGGCCAGCACTTTCATCTGGATTCTCCTTTAATGTGCAGGATGAAATGACAAAGATTCTGAGCGGGGGTTGGGAAATGATTTTGAAGATATTGAAAATTTGAAGGGCATTGAAGCCGGCTGCGGCAGCGCGCCGCCGCAGCCGGTTGATGTGCTTGGGGTGTTGATGAGTTTTCCGGGAATTGCAGTTGGTCCGGACATCTTCGGGATGTCCCAAATTTGTTCGATAAATTACGGGTTTGCAGTACCGTAATGTTTGATGTTGTAGCTGCGGTTCCAGCTGCGCAGGTCCTGCTGGCTGGTATATCGGTTTCCTCTTCGTTGAATCCAGCTATGGAAGTTCCATGCCTTGTCACACCTGCAGGGTCCAATAAGGTAGTACCCGTTATTGACATAAGATTGAGCAGCATTTCTGGCCTGATGGCTTTTTGAATATCTTCCGACCACTCTAAGACTTGCACTTGAACTGGAGCCGTTTTTCATGGCGTAATTGCCGCCGCCCTCTCCTTTCCATACAGTACAGCACCACTGGCTGTCAATGGCCTGGGCATCCGTGGGTGTTGTTATTACCGCGCCAGCTGCGAGAAGTAGGCAAAGGCTCAGGCTTAAGCAGAGTTTTTTTAAAAGTTTTTCCACGGGATATCTCCTTTTCTGTTTTTTGTTTAAAAAATGAACCCAAAATGATTCGTCAAAGCAGAAACAAATTTGAGAACAAAAAAAAATTAAATGCAATCGCCCGGCGAGGAATACGGCAGGGGCATTGGATACCCGATCATTTCCATATGCGCCTTCCCAAGCGCATTGTTGCTTTTTCTGGATTTTTGGGCGCCAAGTTCCGTCCGTATTCACTAATACAATATCTCGGCTGCTCTGCAGTTTTCTTTAAGCAATTTTTTCGGAAGCGATGGGAGGAAACCTTGATTATTGTCCTTAGGCGGTTTTTCAGGGCCTTTGTAATTTTGGCAATTGCCTGATCTTGTACCCGCACCGGCCGGCTAGTTCCACCGCTGTCTTTCGGACATGATCATAGTAGGTGTTATATTTTTCCCGCAGGGTGGGAAAATACAGGCTGTCGTCGGCGGCGCTCGACAGGGTGTGGGCGTGGGGGAAATAATTTTTGAAAATAGTGGTGTTGTGGCGGGCCGCGATATCAATGAGTTCCCGGTGGTGGAGCTTGTACTGCCGGGTGCGCCGGTCGGTCTTGTTGAGCAGTATCCCGGCTGTCTGCGGCGCCGGGTGCCGGTTGTTTTCGATGGCCCGGGCATATTGTATCATGTTGAATGTGTCGGTCATGGCGTTTACGGCCATGCGGCTGGACTCCGAGGGAATGACAATATAATCGGATGCGCGAAGGGCGGCCATGGTGATCTTGTTTCTTTGGTCAACATTGGCCGGAGTGTCAAATAAGATGAGATCAAACTTTTTCTGCAGGGTGCCGGTCAGGGATCGCAAAAACCGGACAACTTTTTGCTGCTTCCATTCCGATTCGATGTCAATGGCCGATTCCCGTTCCTGGGTCATGACCCAGAGCTCGGCAAGGGGAATCCGCCGGGTTTGTGTGCGCCCTTTTTCCCTTTTGAGCAGATAGTCGGCAAACCGCACCTTTTTGCCGCTGTTGATGTCTTGAAACAGATGTGTAATGCTTCGCTTGTCTGACTTGGCGGCGGCAACCGCATGAATCCCTATCAGGGAGGTGGCGGAGCTGGACTGGCTGTCGAGGTCCACCACAGCAACCCGGGCCTCTTTGCCGGCTATCCGGGTGGAGGAGAAAAAATCCGACAGAAAAATCGTAATGGTCGATTTCCCCACCCCGCCCTTGTTGTTATAGATCGAAATCACAGCCATTTTTATCTGCCCGCAGCAAAAGTAACGGAAATAACTTGCGTAAATCGCCAATCAGTAAAATATCTATGCGGGAAAGGGGATTTTGTCAACCAGGAAATGGGTGATCCGACCACAGTCCGGATGCGGTGCAGCCTTCGGCATCATTCAAAATGCCGGTTTAAAAATTCAAGCTGATCATGGATGATGTTTTTAAAATCCGGCCCTGTATACAGGTCAAAATGATCCGGTTGATAGGTTATCAGCTCCGCCCGCGGGGCTTTTGTGCCGCCTTGATTACTTCCTTTTATTTTCCAATGCCAGCCCAATAAAGCGGTTTTCAAGTGTGATGCGAAGCGCTTTGACCTGTTGCGTGAGGTTCTGGATTCTGGACAGCCGGCCGGGGTTTTCCCTGGTGAGCCGGTGTTTCTGGGTGGCGCACAAATACCAGGTGCAGATCCAGGGGCGGCTGGTTCTGGCAAGCACGCAGCCCCGGGGGCCAAGAAAGGCACAGGGCATTTGGCTGCGTTTTTTGGGGCTTTGAACCGGCAGGGGCAGGCCGGCGGCGTGGAGAAACAACAGGTCTTTTAAGTCAAACCAGATATCTGCAGACAGGCAGCAGGGCTCTGGGCAGAACGTGCAGGTTTTAGCGCACAGGTGCTGGTAGAGCCAATCCAGTTGATCCAGGCCGGCCCGTATATGGCCGGCTGTTTCAATCAGCAAATCCAGCCGGGCCGGGTGTTTTTCAAAAATGTATCTGACAGAGAAATTGGCCGCCTGCCAGCATTGCCGCCGGTGCCAGGGCGGGCCTGCGCACTGCCGGGCCATTAAAATCCCAGGCTTTGGTTTACCAGCACCACGGTTACATCGGTCATCATGGGCTTGCGGTGCAGGATTGCGGTGATCCGGCAGATGCGCTGGGGAGAATTGCAGTCTGTACAGATGCCGGTTTCCGCGCACGGGGTGCTCATGTTCAGGCTCTTGGCGCGCATGGGTGCGGCCACCTCCCGGATCCGGCGGAAAGCCCCGTCAAGGTCCACGGCCACCTTGTTCATGCCGGCCACGATAATCACCTTGGGGCATCCGAATGTCATGGCATTGGTCCGGTTGCCGACCCCGTCCACGTTCACGATCTCACCGGTGGCGGAAATGGCGTTTGCGCTGCAGATAAAGCAGTCGCAGCGGCCCTGTTTGAGGCGAAGCGACAGGTCTGATTCCTCGGCGACCGGCTCCCAATGGTCGTAGACGGTTTTGCCCATTGCGCCCAGGGCATCGGGAAGATCTATGGCCCGGGCGGTGGCGGATCCGCCGAAACCAAAGCTTTCATAATCCTTGATCAGTTCAAGGATCAGGTCCCGGGCCTCGTCTGCATTGTTGACAAAGTGACCGGCAAATCCGTGCTTTTTGAGATTCTCCAGGGTCTGATGACCCAGCTTTTCCCACAGCCAGGCATGGTATTGGGTATCGGTCATTATGTGTCCCTTTTTGCAGTTTGATAAGCCTGTAAAAAGTTTTTTTACAGGCAGTGTTAAGTGTTAAGTGTTAAGTTTTAAGTGATTAAGTGTTAAGTAATATCAATAAGTTATTTTTTATTGGTTGTCGGTTATAGAAGTTTCCGGATTTTTTAAATACACATATATCACAGCCGCGGGGTCAATGACAACAGAGCCGGCAAATCGCCCCGTAATTTCACGGGCCGGATGTGTTTGGGATTTGACGGTCCCGGCCGGTTTTGGTAAGAAAGAGATTCAGGCAGTTGAACAGGGAGTCGATCCCATTGATTCGGGCATATTTGCCAAAGGAGCCATGACATGGTCGAACATGAAAAACCAGCCGGGTACAAGGACCGCTATGAATTGCTGACCGGAAACATCGAGCACGGTGCCGGCGCAGTGGACGTTGAGGCCATTGGCGACCGGATCCGCAGCATCCGTGAGGAAAAGGGGATTTCTTATGATGAGATCTCGGCACTGACGGGTTTTGACGTCGATACCCTGACCCGGATCGAGGCCAATGAGATTCAGCCCCAGCTCGGAACCCTGGTAAAACTTTCCAAGGCCCTTGACAGCGCGTTTTCAAGGCTGCTGTCCGGGGTGGGCAACCGGCTGTATTCCGTGACCCGCAAGCATGAGCGCATGCCCGTGACCCGGTCCACATCCACCAGGGGCCGCAAGCTCTATTCCTATCAGAGTCTGGCTCCGGAAGTCCAGGGCCGGCACATGGAGTCTTTGATCGTTGACCTGGAGGAAAACCCGGACAAGGAAGCCTCTGTTCACGAGGGCGAGGAGTTTATCTTCGTGCTCGAGGGCACGGTGCTGGTGAGAATCGAAAAAGACGAGTTCGAGCTGGAGCCCGGCGACAGCGTGTATTACCTGTCGACCACGCCCCACATGGTGGCGGCCAAAAAGGAGCGGGCCAGGATTCTGGCAGTTCTCTACGAAGGGTAACCACCAGTCCGGGCCCGCCATCTATCTTTTGCTTCGCTTCATGTTTCAGCAGATGCCCTGGGCGACTTTTTCATAAGCCGCCCATTTTTCGTCCACTTCCGCCTGCAGGACCCGGATTTTTTCCGCATCCATGCCCTTGAACCGGTTCTGGGTGGCAAAATAGTCGGCCACTGGTTTGCGCTTTTTGTCCAGCATTTTTTCCGAGGCGCCTGTTAGGCGAAACTGCCCTTTTTCCCGCTCATAGAGATCAAACAGCCCGGTTTCCACGGCCATGCGGCCGATTTTGACCGTGTAGCGGGGAGAAAATCCCCAGCCGGCCGGACACGGCGTGTGCACGTGGATGTACTTGGGCCCGGGAATGCTTTTGGCCTTTACCACCTTGTCGTAAAAATCCAGGGGATAGGCCGCTGATGCTGTGGCCACGTAATCGATGCCGTGGGCCGCGATAATGGCGGGCACGTCTTTTTTCCGCTGGTGCTTGCCGGTAAACGGGGTGGTGGTGGTCAGCACGTGCTGGGGTGTGGTGCCGGAGCGCTGGACTCCGGTGTTCATGTATGCCTCATTGTCATAGCAGATAAAAATGAAGTCCTCGCCCCGCTCGCATGCCCCGGACAGGGCCTGGAGGCCGATGTCGCTGGTGCCCCCGTCTCCGGCCCATGCCGCCACCTGGACATCCGGGCGTTTCTGGGCCCGCATGGCCGCCAGCACGCCAGTGGCCGCAGCCGCGGTTGAGGCAAAGGTGACGTTTAAGCACGGCAGCTGGGTTGCGGCAATGGGATAGAGTCCCTGGAGCACGGTCAGGCAGCTGGGCGGGACCACAAGGATGCTGTCTCTGCCCAGGGCCTTTAAACCGGTTTTGTAGACGATGCTTAACCCGCAGCCCGCGCATGCCCGGTTTCCCGGGTGTACGTATTCTTCTTCGGGCAGATTGAGGATGGTGGTTTTTTTTGTGGCCATGATATATTTATCCTGAATAAATTAGCTGTTGTTATGCGTCAAAGCCTTGCCGCAAAAAGGCTGTCTGCAAGCGGAGTTACAGTTTCAGCCCGATAAAATCCGGATCATGCGGTTTGCTTTGATTTTCACTGCATGCGGTTTTTACGGCCTCGTACAGAGCCCGGGTCCGGATTTCCCGGCCGCCGAGGCCGAGGATAAAATTGCGGATCTTCGGGAGATTCTCTGTGCCGTAAAGCGCTGCCTTTATATCTGAAAACAGCGGGCCTTCGTAGCCGTAGCTCAGGGCTTTTTCAAACACGAACACGTTTTTTCTGCCGCTCAGGGCTTCGGCCACAGCCCGGTCCGGAAAGGGCCGGTACAGGCGCAGGCCGCAAACGCCCACGGAAACGCCTTCCTTTCGAAGCTCATCGACCACGTCGCGCATCTGGTAAGACAGCGATCCCATGCAAACCACAACCTGCTCGGCGTCATCGCAGAAATAGGACTCGATAAAGGGCTGGCCCCCGCGGCCGAAGACGTCTTTGAATTTTGCGTCCGTGTCCGCGGTCACGTCAATGGTCCGGCGCAGATCCGTGTGCAGGTTGTGCCGGATTTCCATGTAGCCCGGCGCGGTGTTGCCCCGCACATCGGCCCTGGGCTCGGGCAGGGTGACCGTGTTGAGGTTGGCCGGACATTGGGGGTTTAATGCCCAGTCCGGGGTAAAGGCGGGCAGGAATTTTTCCACGTCCGCCTGTTCCGGAATATCAAAGGGCATGTAGGTGTGCGAAAGGATATAGCCGTCATAGCAGACCATCACGGGTGCGCGAACGGTTTCGGCAATGGCAAAGGCCTGGATCACCGTGTCGATGATCTGCTGATGATCGCAGCAATAGATCTGGATCCAGCCGGTGTCGCGCTGGCTCATGGCGTCCTGGTGATCGTTCCAAACGGTCCAGGGTGCGCCGATGCCGCGGTTGACAACACACATGACAATGGGCAGCCGGGCGCCCGCAGCCCAGTGGAGCTGCTCGTTCATGTAGAGCAGGCCGTTTGCGCTGGTGGCTGTAAAGGCGCGCGATCCGGCGCTGGATGCGGCAATGCACACGGACAGGGCGGAATGTTCGCTTTCCACCGGGATGTACTGGGCATCCATTTCCCGGGAATCCACCAGTTCCGATAGTTTTTCTGTTAAAGGCGTCTGCGGGGTGATGGGGTAGGCGGCCACCACCTGGACGCCGGCCAGTTTGACCCCCATGGCTGCTGCAACATTGCCCGCTTCGATAATATGCATGAGCTTACTTTTCCTCCATGAGAATCAGGGTTTCCTCCACCATTGTGATGGCGTCAGCCGGGCATTCCTCGGCGCAGATCTCGCATCCCTTGCAGTATTCATAATCAATGGTGGGCGGGATGGTTTTGGTGATCACTCCGTCGGGACAATACAGCCAGCAATTAAAACAGGCCGCCTTGTTGCGCTTGGCCGGGATGCACTTGTCCAAATCAATTACCGGGCGAAGCACCCGCCATGATCCGGTCCGCCCTCCGTCGCCGGGTCCGGGCTCGCTGTGGGATGTGCGGCAGGCAAATTTTTCCTGCTTTTTGGAATCATTGCCGGAATTACCGGGATTTTTCACGTCATTCATCAGGCCTCTCCAATCAGCGTATGCGCATGGGTCATGCGGGCGGCTTCGGCGTTTTTCTCCGGGTTTTTCCCGGCAAACTCCGCTTCTATGGCCCCGGCCAGGGTGTCCATGTCAAGGATTCCGGCGGCTTTGGCAAATGCGCCGATGATGCCGGTATTGACAATTCCCGTGGGCAGCCCTGCGTTGGCGGACATGGTGGTGACATCCGCAGTGGCGATTTTCATTCCCGGAAAATTAAAGGTTTCCGGCGGCCTGGGCGAGTTGATGATAATCAGCCCGCCGGGTTTGAGCCCGGCGGCCACGTCCACTTCCTCCACCAGAAGGTGATCGAGCACAAGCACCATGTCCGGCTCCGTGATGGGAGACAGGTCATAGATTTTGTTTTTTGATATTTTCAGGGAGGTCAGCACGGGTGCGCCTCTTCGTTCCGTGCCAAAGGTCGGGGCCATGACCACCCCGCCGTAGCCTGATGTAAAGGCGGCATTGGCAACGATCTTGGCCGCCGTGATGGCCCCCTGACCGCCTCGGCCGTGCCATCGGATTTCGATGATGTCGTCTCGCATGATTCCTGCTTGTTTTTTTATGGTTGATGATATGATGCGCCTGTAAAAAGTTTTTTTACAGGTAGTGTTAAGTTTTGATGGCGCCGTAACAAGTCCAATATCTGCGTTACGCGCAATTTCTCAGAATTTCACGTACGGCTAAGTACGCTGCATTCTTCGAAATTGCGCAAGCCTTGATCTTGAACTTTTTACGGCACCATCTGAAATCAGACT
>Ga0182239_1000428_pt1 | contig 15209 bp, 16 predicted proteins | sample hydfrate6_PW_210_FD_132456 | JGI IMG/M metagenome (GOLD analysis project Ga0182239, IMG submission 132456) | Subsurface microbial communities from deep shales in Texas, USA - hydraulic fracturing test 6_PW_210 | ecosystem: Environmental > Aquatic > Deep subsurface > Shale gas/oil reservoir >... | reverse complement strand
CCCCGGGGGCCCACCAGCATCACGCCCTTGGGCACTTCGGCCCCGAGGTCCCGGATTTTGCCCGGATCCTTGAGAAAGGAAACCAGTTCGGAAAGCGCGGGTTTGCCGTTTTCATGCTATGGCTTCATCAGCGACACGTAATTAAAGGCTTCTGCGGCGGGACTTGGGCTGGAATATCTGCTTGTATGCCTGATCCGCATCAAAGCCATCATATCCGGCTTCCTCCAGCCCCTCGGAGAGATCCTGGATGGTTTTTGTTCCCACACCGGGCCAGCACAGCACGGCTTTGACATTTTCCAGATCCGCCAGTTGCTGGGGGGTGTTGAGTATCTTTTCGCCGAGGCATTTGCGAACCACGTTATAGGTATGCGTGCCGATGTATTCAATAAACGGGTATTCAAAGGCTGCTTTGCGATAGCGGCATTCCCGGTAATAGGCCTGCTGGACATTGGCAAGGCCCATATTGAACTGCTCGGCTATTTCCGCCCATACATAGCCTTTCAGCCGCATTTCAAAGATTTTTTCGATCCGTTCCCTGTTTTCCGAATTGGCGTATCGCCGCAGTCTTGCCATCTTTATTCTCACTTTTTACGATTTTCGGTTTCTCGGAAATATTCCCATTTCACATGCATTGAACATTGCTCTAAAATATCAAACCATATATCCAATAAATTATCCAAAATTTCCGCTTTCGTCAAGTTTATATGATGTCATTTGTTTTCATTACAACCCGATACATAAAGATGCGCATTTACAGGATTTGTGCAACCCGGCAGAAAATTTGACAGAAATGAAAAACCGGATTACCATATACAAACCATAAGTCAAGCGTCACGGTAGAAAACCCGTTTGCAGGATTTTGCAATACTAACCAGAAGTGCAGACAAGGACAGGATATGGAAAAAAAACAGGCCCCGGACAAAACAAATACAAAATCCAGTCCGGAAGAAAGCTGGTTCCACCTGGATGTCCATCCTCAGGTGTTTTTTATTTCAGCAGCCCTGATTATCCTGTTTGTCGTGGCCACCATAATCTTCCAGCAGTACATGGGAGATATCTTCCAGCAAATGCAAAACAGGATATCCGAGTATGCCGGATGGCTGTTTATCTGGACGGTCAATATCTTACTGGTTTTTATCCTGGTGCTGCTTGCAGGAAGGTTCGGAGACATCAGGCTGGGCGGGCCCGATGCCCGACCGGAATTTTCCACCCTGGGATGGTTTTCCATGCTTTTTTCCGCAGGCATGGGCATAGGTCTGCTCTTTTACGGAGTGGCAGAGCCAATGTTCCATTATACGGCCAATCCCCTGACCGAACCGGGCACAACAGAATCTGCCAGGAAAGCCATGGATCTAACGTTTCTGCACTGGGGACTGCATCCATGGGCGATTTATGCCGTGGTCGGACTTTCCCTGGCCTTTTTTACATTTAACAAAGGGCTGCCCCTGTCCATCCGGACCGCCTTTTACCCGCTTTTGGGGGAACGTATCTACGGCTGGGCCGGCAATACAATCGACATCCTGGCCACCGTGGCAACGCTTTTCGGCGTGGCCACATCCCTGGGGCTCGGCGTCCAGCAGGTCAACGCCGGTCTCGACTACCTGCTGGGCATCGGGCAATCCCCGATGATCCAGGTGATTCTCATTGCATGCATTACCGGGGTGGCCACCTGGTCGGTAGTCAAGGGCCTGGACAAGGGCATCCGCCGGCTGAGTGAAATCAACATCTGCTTTGCCGCGCTTCTGGCTCTTTTCGTGTTGCTGGTGGGGCCCACGTTGTTTGTGATGGATGCGCTGCTTGAAAATATCGGGTACTATCTCCAGCATCTGCCTCAATTGAGCACATGGAACGAAACCTACGAGCATACTGAGTGGCAGCAGGGGTGGACCATTTTTTACTGGTCCTGGTGGATCGCGTGGTCCCCGTTTGTGGGCATGTTCATTGCACGGGTTTCCTTCGGCCGCTCGATCCGCCAGTTCATCCTGGGCGTACTTCTGGTGCCCACGATGGTAACTTTCCTGTGGCTCACCATTTTCGGAAACACCGCACTTTTTATTGAAATGTTCGGCGGGGGCGGCATTGCCAGGGCAGTACAGGAAAACATCCCGGTTTCCCTGTTTGTGCTGCTGGAAAATTTTCCGCTCTCAGTGTTCACATCCAGCTTGTCAATTGTTGTGATCATAACTTTTTTTGTAACATCGTCAGACTCGGGGTCCATGGTAATTGACATAATAACCTCGGGCGGCAATCCCAATCCGCCGGTGCTCTCCCGGCTGTTCTGGGCGATTCTGGAAGGCGTAGTGGCCGCCTCGCTGCTGTTGGGCGGCGGCCTGGTGGCCCTGCAGACCGCCACGATCACCACGGGGCTGCCGTTTGCCCTGGTGCTGCTGGGTATGTGTTTCGCCCTGTATCGCGGCCTGTCCGAATACGCCGCACCCAAGGAAATCCGCATAGGTGACAGGGAAACCCGGGAGTTTCGCATCAAGTCCAAGCCGCCCCTGGACAAGACATTCGGCCGGCGGCGGCTGTGGTAGGGTAAATCAAGATATCAATTCAAAGGGGGAAGCCGTGATTCGTGCAATCCGTATTCTGGCAACAGCCATAACAATCTGCATCGGCACGTTATTTTTGCTCAGCGGCCCCGGAGTTCAGGCAGCAGATACACCCCGGTCCATCCGGCTGGCACATACAGACTGGTCGTCTTCGGTGGCCTCGGCCAACCTGATCAAGGCGGTATTTGAAGAAAAACTGGGAATAAAATGTGAACTGGTATCCATGAATGTCGATAAAATGTGGGCTGCAGTGGCCGAGGGCAAGGTGGACGCCACCCTCTCCGCCTGGCTTCCCGACACCCACGCCCATTATTATGAACGCTTCAGCGAAAAGGTTGTAAACCTGGGCCCCAACCTGGAAGGCACCAAGATCGGACTGGTGGTCCCGAATGTCACCCTGGGCCGGCTGACTGCAGGCACCGGCATCCAAAACAAACCATATATGGACATCGATTCCATCACGGAATTAAAGGCGCATGCAGACAAATTCAACCACCGGATTATCGGCATCGAGCCAGAAGCCGGAATCATGCGCAAAACCCGGGAGGCCATGGAAGCCTACGGCCTGGAGGGGGAATTCCGGCTCGTGGAATCCAGCGAGGTCTCCATGGTGGCCGAAATCTCCAATGCCATACGGCATCAAAACTGGATTGTGATTACCGGATGGCTGCCGCACTGGATCTTTGCCCGCTGGAACCTGAAATTCCTGGACGACCCGCAAGGCGTTTACGGCGAAAGCGGACATATCAATACCATTGTCCGCCAAGGGCTTCAAGCGGATATGCCCCGGGCCTACCGGCTTCTGGACAACTTTTTCTGGAAGCCCGAGGACGCAGGCCAGTTGATGATGTGGATCCAGGAGGACAAGGGACAATTTCCATATGAAAAAGCACTGCGGTGGATTCGCTCGCACCCGGACAGGGTTGAAAAATGGATCCCATAGCCCGGACACCGCAGTGAAGGGAAACGTTTTTTTGTCATATCCGCTTCTGCAAGTCGATACAGGCATCCCACTGTTAAATTAAAAAGGAACTCCCATGCTCCAGGACATTTATTACCAATACAAGGGCGCGGTCATGATGCTGTTTAAAAGGGAAGGCCAAGAAATTGCCTTCCTGGGAACAGCCTTTTTGATCCACAAAAATGGATACCTGGTGACAGCCGCACACCTGATTGCCGACCGGGCAGAACTCATGGTGCTACCCATGGAAGAGACAAGCGGGTTTGCCCCGGTGGGGGCGGAAAGCGTGGCCCCCATTTCCGTGGAAATCCGCCGGATCGACCGGAAGTGCGACATTGCCCTGCTCAAATTCGTCCAGGAAATCGAGGTTTCCATGCCCGAACATATCATGGGCATACCCGGGGAAGTGCCCACTGGAAACTCGGTTGCCTGCCTGGGCTTCCCCTTCGGTCATTACCACATATACACCCATTTGATAAAACAGGCGGTGGTCAGCGCCAGGATCCTGTCCGGCAATGAAACCCGAATTTTCCTTTTTGACACCATGGTACACGACGGCACCCGGGGCGCCCCCCTGATCAACCTGTATGACGGCCGGATCATCGGGGTGGTCGGCGGCCGATTCGAGCCCCAGGAACTCATGCCCCAGAAGCTTGACCGCAGCGAAACCCCCATAAGAACAAACATCTCCTATGCGGTCTCCATTGATCACGCCTCAAAACTCATGGAGGACGAAGTCCTTACCATTGTGTAGACCCCGCAAGTTGTTCCGGCGAACCGGCACGCCTGAATTCATTCCCATGCCTCCGGAGCGGGAAAACCCGCTTATCATGGGGATCGGAATCGAGAGGAAAAATACCGACCGCGGCAATGACTCGCGGGTTGCTTGTTTTTGCTTTTCAGATCCGCTGTGTCCTGCAAAAAAAGAAATGCGACTCTTCCCGGGTTTTCGCAGGGTCGGGCCGACGGGGCTGCCGCAATTGTTTTCGGTTTTACAAAGCCGGTGCTTTGCGGTATGATGCTGCATATGTTCCGGGCCGAACCGCAAACCCCACAGGACGCAAAAAATGCATGAACTGCCGGTAACCGAAAGCATTCTCAACATCATTCTCAAGCACGCGGAAAAAAACCGGGTCAGCCGGGTTGTGTCCGTTACGCTGCACATCGGGGAGTTAAGCGACCTGGAAAACCAGTGGGTCCAGCATTACTTTGATTACCTGAGCAAAGACACCCCGGCTGCGGGCGCCGTGCTGAAAATCGAACGGATTCCCATCACTCTCAAGTGCCGCAACTGCCAGCACACCATAAAAATCCGAAAAGAGGAGATGGGCACCTTGAGCTGCCCGGAATGCGGCACTGAAGGAGACTTTTCCCTTGTCTCGGGCAGGGAATACTATATCAAGGAAATGGAGGCGATGTAATGGACGAAATCAAGCTCATCGAGGTAAAAGAAGACATCCTTTCCGACAACGACGAAGCTGCCCGCAAGCTGCGCGACAAGCTGCGCCGGGACAGGTGTTTTGCCGTCAACCTCATGTCCTCGCCCGGGGCGGGCAAGACTTCTTTGCTGCTCCAGACCATCGCCGCATTAAAGGACGAATTCAAAATCGGGGTCATCGAAGCGGATATCGATTCCATGGTGGATGCCGAAAAAATCCGGGAAACCGGCGTAACCGCGGTTCAACTCCGCACCGGCGGCTTCTGCCACCTGGATGCCGCAATGGTCAAAACCGGTCTTGAGGGTCTGGGATCGGAATTCTTTGACCTGGTATTCATTGAAAATGTCGGCAACCTGGTCTGTCCGGCAGAATTTGACACCGGCGCCATTAAAAACGCCATGATCTTAAGCGTGCCCGAAGGCGATGACAAGCCGCTGAAGTATCCCCTGATGTTTACACGGGCCGACGTACTGCTGGTCAACAAAATCGACATGATGGAGCTGTCCGATTTTGACCCGGCCGCCTTAAAACAGCGCGTTGAGAACCTGAATCCCGGTATGCCGACATTTGAAATCTCGGCCAAAACCGGCCGGGGCATGGCATCCTGGACGGACTGGATACGCCGGGAAATCAAGGATTTTGCTTGACAAATTGCCGCCGGTGTAGTTTAATTTATAAAAATTACCAATAATTGGCTCTTTTTTAACGATACAGGGCTGTGGCAGGGGGGGTCATATCCTTTCTACCCACTCCGACTCGGCAGATGATGATGCAAGATGACGGCAATGAAAAAAAAGATCCCGGCACGCAGACGGATGAAACGCAATTCGATGTAAAGATCCGCTTCGAAGACGAAAACGGGGTTCAATACGGGGACTCTGCTGCACAGCAACCGGAAAGCGCCGAAAACAGCGGGCCGGACCTCATGGATGCGATAAACGATCTTCGGCAACAAATGCAGGCACTTTCCAATGAATTCGAGGCCAAGCTCAAGTACGACCAGCACAAAAACAAGATCATTGACGGGCTTCACCAGGACCTGCAGGGATACCGGGAAGGCCTTATCAAAAAGCACTTCCACTCCATGATTACCGATGCCATCAAGATCGTGGATGACATCCGGAAAATGAAAACCCATTATGAAGACGAACCCCCCACCGAAGAAACCCTGCCCACCCTGTTAAAATTTCTGGAAGACATCGCCTCGGATATTGAAGACCTGTTTTCATGGCAGGGCGTGGTGCCGTTTACCTGCGGCACGCAATATTTTGACAGTACCCGCCAGCGCGTTGTCAAAAAAATCGAAACATTTGATCCGGATATGGACAAAAAAGTTGCCGCCAGCATCCGGCCGGGATATGAATGGGACGACAAGGTGCTCCGGCCGGAAATGGTGGCTGTTTATGTATACAACAATGAAAGCGTACAAGAAGGCAGCACACACTGATGGACAAGAATATCAAGCGGATATACGGCATCGACCTTGGCACCACCTACTCCTCCATTGCGTATGTGGATGAATACGGCAAGGCCGTGATCATCCCAAACGCGGAAAATGAGCGGGTAACCCCCTCGGTGGTGTTTTTCGATGAAAACAACGTCGTAGTCGGTGAAGTGGCCAAAGAAAGCGCCAAACTGTATCCCAACGAGGTGGTCAGCTTTATCAAGCGATCCATGGGCGAGCCGAATTTCATCTTCGAGTATGGATCCGAAACCTACCGGCCGGAGGAAATCTCCTCCTACGTATTGAAAAAGCTGGCCCAGGATGCCGCGCAATACATGGGGGAAAAAATCACCGACGTGGTCATTACCTGCCCGGCCTATTTCGGAATCAACGAGCGAGAGGCCACGCGCAAGGCCGGCGAAATTGCGGGCTTCAACGTGCGCCAGATCATCAACGAACCCACAGCCGCCGCCATTGCCTACGGCTCCCTGGATACCTCCCAGGATCGTGTGGTACTGGTATACGACCTGGGCGGCGGCACATTTGACGTCACCATGATCGACATCCGCAAGGATTCCGTGGAAGTGATCTGCACCGGCGGGGATCACAACCTGGGCGGAAAGGACTGGGACGACCGGATCGTAACTTACATGGTGGAAAAATTCCAGGAAGAAACCGGCATTGAGGAGGACATCCTCGACGATCCGGATACCTGGCAGGATCTGCAGCTTTCAGCGGAAAAAGCCAAGAAAATTCTCAGCCAGCGACCCAAAACCCCTGTATCCATTACTCACGGCGGCCAGCGGGTCAAGTTGATCATCGAACGGGAAAAATTCGAGGAACTCACCGAGGACCTGCTGGAGCGTACCGTGGACTTCACCCGGGAAATGCTCCAGACCGCACGGGACAAGGGATATTCGGGCATCGACGAAATCATTCTGGTCGGCGGAGCTACGCGCATGCCCCAGGTGGCCGGACGCATTGAAAATGAATTCAGCATGAACGCCAAGGTATTTGACCCGGACGAGGCCGTGGCCAAGGGTGCGGCCATATACGGATGGAAGCTCGCTTTAAATGACGACCTGGTGCGCAGGATCTCTGAGAAAACCCGGAAAACGATTGAGCACCCGGAAAATCTCTCGGAGATGATTGAAAAAAGAGAAATTTCCGCCGAGGACTTCAAAATCGCGGCCCAGGAACTGGCAGACGATACCGGCTACACGCTGCCCTCTGTGGAAAACGCCATGCTGCGGGTTAAAAACGTCACCAGCAAAAGCTTCGGGGTGGTGGCCCACAACCCCACGGACGAACAGATCGTCTTCAACCTGGTGCTCCGGAATACGGCTGTGCCGGTTAACGTGAAAAAGAAATTCTTCACCGCAGTGGAAAATCAGAAAACCGTGCTGATCCAGATCATGGAAAGCGAAACCAGCGATATCGAGGTTCCCATCGAACATGCAGAAGAAATCAAGACCGCAGTGCTCCACCTGCCCCCGAACCTGCCGGCGGATCTGCCCATTGAAATCACGTTTGATCTAAACGACGAGGGGCAACTCCATATTACGGCAGAGGAAACCAGTGAACAAAGACAGGTAGAGGTGGTGCTTGACACGGCATCCGTAATAAGCGGCGAAGAATTGGAAAGGGCCAAGGAAAGATCCCAGAGCCTGGTGGTGCATTGATTGGCCCATTTAATCAACAATCCGGGCACAATGCCTGACAAACGCCCGTATTTTACCCGCCCCGGGCCCGAAAGCCCTGTTTCCCAGGTCGGCACCTGTCCATGGCGCCGGATAAAGACATCGAATCATTCATAGGTTTATGGAACGCGAAAATTTTTACATTCTGCTCGAACTGCCCTGTGACCCGCCCGAGACCAACCCGGAGGTCATTGAAAAGGCCATTTCCAAAAAACAGTCCGAATGGAGCCGCCTGCGCAATCATCCCACCAAGGGATTGCATGCCCAGAAATACATCAACATGATCCCGGAAATCCGCCGGATCATGCAGGATGAAGCCCTGCGCGCCAAGGAAGCCGAGGCGGCAAAGCGACTTCTGGCAAAAGACAAGGAAAGCAGGCACCCGGAGATCGACCGACATATCGATATTCTCATGGGCAAGGGGCATATTACCCCGGAAGAAAAAGCCAAGCTTGCCAAGGTTCACGGCTTTCGCGAAAGTGAAATCCAGGATCGGATCAACGCCCGGAAAAACGCCAGTTACCACCGGATCGACCAGCAGATCACCCTGCGCATGGCCAAGGGCTATCTGACCGAATCGGAAATCGAAAAAATCGCCAAGCGCAACTCAGCCAGGGTCGAAGACATCCGCAGCCGGATCCGCTGCCCCATCCACAAAACAGACAACGATCCGGAAACCCCGAAGCCCAGGCAACTGGACCGTTCCCTTGAGAAAACCATCCGGGACAACCTGAAACTGTTAAACAAATCCTCCCTGTACGATTTCCTGGAACTGCCGGAAAGCGCCGACCTGAAAAGCCTCCAGAACGCGGCCGCCCGCAAAAAAAAGGAGCTGACACACAGCAGCAAAAAAGACGCCGTGGCCACGGCCACCAGCACCCTGGCAGGCCACTGCATCACCATATTCAAATCAGAACAGTCCAGAACCGCCTATGATGTCAGCCTGGCCAAGACAAAACTCTCGGAACTCGATTCCGATATCGACATTGCCGGGATCAACGGAAAGCTCCGGCCTGAATACTTCGAGATCCTGGTGGGCAAAGCCATGGATTTCGGCATGGAACGCGACGAGGCGGAAAAATACATCAAGGCGTACTGCCGCCGGAAAAACTGGACTGTTGAGGCGGCCCCGAAAAAACGGCGCAAATATCTCCTGGCCGCGGTCGCGGCAGCCGGGCTTGTCGTTGTGCTGGCAGCGGCCGGGACAATATACTATGTTCAGCACCAAAAGCAGGTGCGGCAGGCCGCCTATGACCGGACGATCCAACAGGTCCGGGACAAAGACGAACCGCAAGCCAAAATCGATGCGCTGCATGCATTTATCAATAATCACGGCAGCGCGGACGGTTACGGACAATACATCGATCAGGCCCGCCGGCGCATTGAGCAAATCAACGACAACATGGCCGAAAACCGATACAGGAACTTTACCGCCGCCGTGGAAGAACTGGCTGGAAAAGGCAAACACCAGGCGGCCATTGAGGCGTGCCGGCAGTATCTGGGGCAAAATCCGCCGGCAAAATACGCAAACAAGGCCAAATCCAGGATCAACGAACTGAAAAACCGGATTGAAAAACAGGATTTTGAACAGTTAAAACAAATAATGGTTGACGCTTCGGCACCGGAAAAAATCGCGGCCATCACCGAATATCGGGAAAAATACCCCGAGGGCGCCCATTTGGATCAAGTCTCGGAGATGCTCTCCGAGATCAGCGGGGAGTATTATATTTTTGTCAGAAACGAGCTTGAGACCTGTGAAAAACAGGAGAACTGGCAGCGATGCGCCGGGCTCTGCGAAAGCTACATCAGCCGCTATGACAACGCCTATGCAGACAAGCTCCAAAACCGGCTGGCGGACTACCGGAAAAAGATCAAGCAGGACAGGGTATTTACCGCTCTTCGCAGGAAGGCCGAAAATTTCGGCACCGATTATGCCGCTGCCATCAAGATGTACAAGGACCACCTGTCGGCCTACCCCGAAACCCCGATCGCCGGCCGGATCCGGGCCGAGATCGACAAGCTGCAGCAAAAACAGCGCGAAAAAACCATCGCGGAAGCCAGTGCGCAGTTCCGGAATCTGCTGGCACAGACCGGCAAGCGCTACGCGGAAAACCCCGAGGGCGTCGTGCGCGATGCAAAAACCGGCCTGATGTGGCAGTTGCTGGACACCACGCTGACCCGGCCCGAGAAATGCATGACTTTTGAAAAAGCCCGGGAATACGTAAAAAATCTTTCCACCGGGGGGTACACGGACTGGCGGCTGCCCACGCCAGAGGAGCTGGCCGGTATTTACAAGAACGATCCCGTTTTTCCCGCAATGAAAGAAAAATGGTACTGGAGCTCGGAAAGCTATTCCAGTTACGATGACGGCTGGCAAAAGATTGTGGACACGGTGAGCAACACGCAAGGCGGCAGCCGGCAAATCAAGCGCCGGGATTCCCGGGAATGCGGTGTCGTGCGGGCGGTTCGGGATTGAACTGATGTGCCTTCCCGGCCCGGTTCTGGAAATGGCGGATGCGGGGGGCAGCCCTTGAATTTTTCCGCCGTCTGGCCGAGTCCCCCGAATTTCACGGCATCATTGCAACAAACCTGATGAGCTCCGCGGATTTCAAGGCGCTTTTGGGCGCTCAGTGCCCGCCGATGCTGGTCTATTTTCACGAAAATCAGTTGACCTACCCCCTGATCCGCCAGAAAGAAGGCGAACTGGTGGAAAAGCTTGCCGACATCCTGCTGCGCCCGGATACTTACGAACCGGCCCGAAAGGCCATTGCTGCGGCCATGCGCGCATTTTCCTGGCAGCACCGAATCGCCGACTTTGACACCGAACTCGAAACCCTCGCCGAACCCGGGCCGGGCACGGAGAGATGAAAAATATTATTGACAACCCGATTTGATTTCTTTATGTTGCTTGGACATCTCGGGGCTGTAGCTCAGTTGGGAGAGCGCTTGAATGGCATTCAAGAGGTCAGGGGTTCGACTCCCCTCAGCTCCACCACCCAAGCCTGAATCAAACCGGAAAGCCCGAAGCTTTCCGGTTTTTTTATGCCTTTCAAAAACACGGCCCCGATTTGTGCTGAAGAATCAATTTTCCTCTCTTCTCACGTTTTTCGCCTGGGGCCCCCGATCGGTTTCTTCAACCTCGAAACTCACGCTTTCACCTTCGTTGAGGGTTTTGAACCCATCCTGGTTAATCCCGGAAAAATGGACAAAGACATCCTGGTCTTTTTCTTCGTCCTTGATAAAACCAAATCCCTTTTTTTCGTTAAACCATTTTACTGTGCCACGTGCCAAAACTTAACCTCCTTTGAATAAATGAGTCGGTGCATCAATCCGCCCCCCACCGACGAACGGGGCTTATAAAACCAACTTTGTGCTACAACAGGCAAACTGTCAATAAATAATCGAAATTTGTTTCCGCTACTGCTTTCGACGGTCCGAGTCCCAGCCATACGGTATCGAGCCGGTTGCGGCCGATCAAATGAACCAGGCCGGCTTCCCGGCGCTTACAGGCCCGGGTCTTCTGTTGCGGGCACGATCTGTTCTTCAGCGCCTCCGGTTTCAACGCTTTCATCGGCCTCGACGGTTTCAACGGATTTATTTTCCTGCTTGCGCAGCTGTTTTTCTGCCTTTTTTTGTTTCTTGGCCAGTTCTTTCTGGCGCTTTTTGAACTGGTAATGAGATTTTGCCATAATTTTTCCTTTCCCGGAAGTGCCCGGAAGGATAAGCCGGATGATCATAACAGGCCGTTTCCACCCGGTATCATTGCTGCTTTATGCAAATGCAGACGAAAAAAGGCACCTCCCGGATTGCCAGGAGGTGCCCTTTTATAAGCGTTACTTTAAAAACAGATTACTCGGTTGTCACGTTGGCAGCGGCCGGGCCTTTTGCGCCCTGCTCGATGTCAAAGGTCACGCGTGCGCCTTCTTCAAGAGAGCGAAAACCAGACGCGTTGATTGCGCTGTGATGCACGAATACATCCGGTCCATTTTCCTGCTCAATGAAACCAAAACCTTTGTGGTCATTAAACCACTTTACTGTTCCGTTTGCCATGATACCATCCTCCTTTCATTAAATTATCAAGATCTTAAACTGGAGGATGACACATTCAAAATGAACATTACGCCCCTTCAGGAAAAAATCGCCCCGGCAACCAAAGCCGGGGCCTCGTTGATTACAATTAATATAACACATTTCACGGCAAACGCAAGCAAATTCGAAAATCATAAGAACTCTTCCCGCCATGCCGCTGCAATCCTTTAAAAAACGGGACGTTGTTTGGAATCCCCTTTTTTGCCGGGCCGATCCCGCCAAGACGGAGCCGTATCTGAATTGCGCTTTTGGCCGGAGATTATTATAATTGCAGAAAAAACCGGCATACCGACAACCCCCAAAAAAAGGAGTTTTTGATGAAATACCTGATCATTATTGCTGTAGCGGCGGCTGCCATTGTTTTTTATCTGCGCATGCAAAAAAGGGATGCATCCGTGGACACCAATCAAGTCGATGCAACCTATGTATGCGATGTCTGCGGGGAACATGAATGCATCTGCCGCAAAGAAGACCCCGAAGAACCGTAAAGCCGCTGTTATTAAACGTCCGCGCCCCAAGGCGAAAGTAGCGGAAATTCCCGTCGCAAAAAACCCCGCGGATCCCGGGCCATCGGATTTGAGTCCGCCGCCGGTATTGACGGAAAACCCGCGCCTGGTTCAGGCATTATATGTTCAGGCGATATATAAGGATTGACAAAAACGGACTGAACAAATACGAATAATGGTTACACAGTGCGGGAACTCCGGGTGCTTCCGCCATATAACACCTACGCAAGATCACAAAAGAGGAAATGCATGCTCAGCTCAATGCGCAAAAGCGCCGGTTCGTGGATGATCAAAATACTTCTGGGAATGATCGTGTTGGCTTTTGTTTTCATGGGCGCAGGCTCTTACTGGGCCGGCCGCCGCAACACCGTGGCAAATGTGAATGGCGAGCCCATCAGTGTCAATGAGTACCAGCAAACCTACCAGCGGATGATGCAGAACCTGGAGCAGCGCTTCGGCAACCAGCTGGACCAGGACATGATTGATATGCTCAACCTCAGGGAGCAGGCCCTGGACCGATTGATCGAAAAGCGCCTGCTGATGCAGGTGGCCGAGAAAAACGACATCCGGTTGCCCGACGACGTGCTGGCCCGCTCAATCACCAGTCTGCAGGTTTTTCAAAACAACGGGCAATTCGACCCGGAACTCTACAAGCGCGTGCTCAACCAGAACCGGCTTTCGCCCGGGAGTTTTGAAACCCTGCAGAAAGAGGCCATGCTCACCAGCATGCTCAAGAATTTTGTGAGCAACGCAGTACCGGTATCCGAGGCCGAGGCCCGTGCTTGGTATAAATGGCAGAACACAGAAATCAAAATCGACTACGCGGAATTTGCCCGGCAGGACTTTGCCGATGTCACGGTAACCAAGCAGGAGGTGGCGAAATATTTTGAAGAACACAAAAAAGAATACAAAACCCGGTCCAAGGTCAAAGCCCGATACATCCGCTTTTCCCCGGAGGATTACCGCGGGGAGGTAAAGATTTCGGAACCAGCAATCCGGGATTATTACCAGTCCCATCAATCGGAATTCACCTCAGAGGAAACAGTTACCGCGCGCCATATACTGCTCAAGATGCCCCGGGATGCAGAGGAAAAAACCGTGGCGCAAACCCGCAAAAAGGCAGTGGAAATCTATAACAAGGCCCGCTCCGGCCGGGATTTTGCAGAACTGGCCCAAAAATTTTCCGAGGGACCGAGCGCCTCTGAAGGCGGCTATCTTGGGACCCTGAAAAAGGACGATACAGTCAAGCCTTTTGCAGAAAAAGCTTTTTCCATGGCGGCCGGGGAAATCAGCGAACCCGTGCGCACCCGTTTCGGTTTCCACGTCATCAAGGTGGAAGAACACCGGCAGGCTTCGGTAAAACCGCTGGAAGCTGTCAAGGACAAGATCCGGGACAAACTGGCGCTTCAAAAAGCCCGGGATAATGCCTATGATGAGGCGCTGTCCGTCTACGACATTTCATTTGGCGGAGACGACCTGGTAAAAAATGCCAAGGACATGGGGCTTGATCTGAGAACCACCGGCTTTTTCACCCAAAGCCGGGGGCCCGAAGACCTGGAGAATGCCGGCAAATTCGCTGAAACCGCCTTTGCCCTCCCCCTGGAGGAAATCAGCGAGGTAACGGAAATCGGGGGTGCGTTCTTTTTGATCCAGCCTGTTGAAAAACAGGAATCCCACGTACCGGAACTGGCATCCGTTTCGGAAAAAGTTCGGCGTGATCTCAAGCGGGAAAAACAAAAACAGGCAGCGCAGCAAGCGGCCCGGGACTTCCTGGCCCAAGCGCGGCAGAGCGGGGATTTTAGCGCAGCAGCACAAGACGCCGGCGTTAAGATTCAAACCACCGATTTTTTCAAGCGCGGCCAGCCCGTCCCGGATATCGGCCAGAGCCGGGATCTGGCTTCAGCGGCATTTTCCCTGAGTGCGGACAACCCTTTGCCGGATGCGCCCGTGGCAAAAAAGGCCACCTTCTACGTCATCCACCTGAAGGAGAAAAAACAGCCCGGTGCCACTGAGTTCCAGGCAAAAAAGGAGGAGACGATTTCGCAGCTTGCGTCCCGCAAGCGCCAGCAGACCGTGAACAAATGGGTGGCTGTGCTCAGGCAGCAAAGCGATATCGAAATATCAGACCGGTTTTCAGATTACAGCAAATGATGAGATGGGTATCCTGAAAAAAGACAAAGGCCCGTTGCCCCAGGAATCTTATCTGGTCAAACGGTGCCCGGAATGCTTCGTCACGCTGCCGATTGACGCCAGGCAATGCTTTTCATGCAAGGCCAAGGTGGGCAAGGTAAACCGCCACGGCATGGCCGAGCGCCCGGTCAACTGGTTTGCGTACCTCACCTGCATACTGGCCTGGGCGGCATTGATTTTCTACATTAAGTGGGCCTTTTTCTAACCTAAATTGAGCGTTTCAAATTTTTACACGGATCAATATTTTGTATTTTTTTAAGGAATTAAGTCATTTTCAGGTGTTAAAATTTGAAACCCTCCGGGATTTCCAATTTTGCCGCATCTACTG
>Ga0182239_1000427_pt1 | contig 15235 bp, 15 predicted proteins | sample hydfrate6_PW_210_FD_132456 | JGI IMG/M metagenome (GOLD analysis project Ga0182239, IMG submission 132456) | Subsurface microbial communities from deep shales in Texas, USA - hydraulic fracturing test 6_PW_210 | ecosystem: Environmental > Aquatic > Deep subsurface > Shale gas/oil reservoir >... | reverse complement strand
TTTGCAACCCATATTTTTGTCTCATTTCCTTTACACTTTTAGTCTTACCTGAATTGCTGTCCTGAAGACCGCGCACAATTACTTGCCTCACGTAAATCTCATGCATAAGATCGTCCCATGTCGTATTTAAAAGGTCTACGAATTGAGATTCTTGGTTCATAACAGTTCGCCCTGGACGCAACTTTTTATGTTTAGGTAAACTTGAGAACAGCGATGATAATTCCGGCAAGGGTAGTGGTAAATCCGAAGCTCCAGACCATGAACCGCTTCATCTGCAGATTGAGCTGGTCAAAGCGGGCGTTGATCTCTTCAAAGCGGGCGTTGGTATCCGTACGAAGGTCCTCAATTCGTTTGTCCACATGCTCAAACCGCTTGTCCACATAGTGGAGCATTTCTTCAAAGCGCTTGTCTACTTGCCCAAAGCGCTTGTCCATTTGCTCAAAGCGCTTGTCTACTTGCCCAAAGCGCTTGTCCATTTGCTCAAACCGCTTGTCCACATAGTGGAGCATTTCTTCAAAGCGCTTGTCTACTTGCCCAAAGCGCTTGTCCATGAGCTCAAAGCCTTGCTTCATAATATCGCGCTGGTTTTTGAGCTCTTCCTCCACCCGGACCATGCGCTCCCGCAGTTCGATCTCGTAGACCTGCGTGGGCTTGCCCAGGCTTTGCTCCGCCAGCCAGGTGGAAAGGTTTTCCTTGATATATTGGCCTATGGCTTCGAAGTCATCTTTGGCTAAAGGCATTGTCAGCTCCGCTGATTGTGAGTTTTCCCACAAAGCTTATGTTTCTCAGAGGGAGAAGTCAAGACTGAGGGCACTGCCAAGCAGGGCTACTTTGTCCTCATGTGTTCGGTCAATAATATCATCATATACTTGAACAGCGCGACAGCGCTTTGGCTGTCGCTTTGAGGATGGTCGCTACGTTGTCCCCAGTAGAGTATGTCATTCGCAATGTTTTGATCCGTGTTGATCCTGCAGCTACCGACCGGGCCCTGCAAAACCAAAATAAGATCTATGGGAAAGGGGATCAAAACCTGGCTATCGACGGCAAGACCATGCAAAACGCCTTTGATGAGCAAGGCAGACAAGGACATTTCGGTCGATGTCTTGTCAACTCAACGAAGCTTTGCTGAGTACCTGGTACAACGAGACGCCCATTATCATTAAGGCCAGAAAAATATCCCTGACTCCTGGCATCATTCCCTTTGCTCACATCCATCGGCAGTCCGTTCTTTTCTTCCAGTATGTGCCTGAACTTTTCCAGATCCACATGGGCGGAAAATTGAAAATCAAGGAGCTGCTGGTATCCGTAGTATATATAGTCATCAAGCCGATCGTAAATGTCCGGATGGGCTTCAGCGTAGATTCTACCCGCCAGGAGACCAAGTTTCACCGGCTGATAGATAAGGTGTATACGGTCGCCGTATTCAACTTCCTCAAATAAAACGTGAATATGTTCAGGATAGAGACGGATGCAGCCATTGGTGGCCAGTCGGCCCACTGACCATGGGTTGTTGGTTCCATGCAGTCCGTAACTGGAGTTTCCCAGGCCGATCCAATATTTTCCCAGGGGATTTTTCGGACCCGGGTCCATGACCCGCAATCCGTTGTATTTATCCTGGAGGGATTTGGGCAGATACCAGTGTGGATTGGTACGTTTTTCTCCAACCAAGAATTGTCCTACAGGGGATTGGTGTTCCTTGCTGCCCAGGCCCACTGGGTAGGTTTGGACCAGCGAAGTCCCTTTTGTTCCGTGGATAAAACGGTACAATCGCAGTTCTGGAATGTTGATGACAATATCTGCTTGGTTCCTGTCAGGGAGCACCCATTGCCTGGGGATGACGATCTCCTGGCCGGGCGGGGGGATCCAGGGATCAATTTCTGGATAAAGGGGCTGGAGTTCAAGGTAGCCAAGACTGAAATTGCGGGCAATATCCAAAAGGGTTTCTCCTTCTTGGATCACATGTCTTTCGGGCAGGCCCACAACGGTTATCGCTTCCGGATCCGGCATGTATTGCGTATCGGATGTGGGTAACCGATACGAATAGGCAGGACTCCCAGCCCAACACTGGATCGGTTGGAGACAGGAGAAGATGGCTGCAAGCAGGAGAGAGAAAAATTGCAACGTTGTGTTGTGGATAGGATAGAAAAATGATGAAGTATCGGTCATGATTTTTGGCCATAAGAAAGGGGCCTTGGTTCTGCTGACCAGGCCCCTGGAAATTTGTTGTACGAAACTCACTACAGCGAATGCTTAGGGCAAGGTATCCGGTCAGGGGTAATGACAGCGTTTGTATCACTCGTCATGCCGGTCTACTCCTAACCAAGATCATCCCAGCTTGCTTATTTGGTGGTCACCTTGTCAAAGATCCGGGAACACTTTTCAGCCATACGCTCGGCCTTGTCAGCAGACTGCTGGGCATCTTGGGCAGCCATTTCAGCCAGTTCAGCATTTTTCTCGGCTTTCATGCTGTACTCTTGGGCCATCTCCGCATCAACTTCTGCTGCCTCTGCTTTTTCCAGGGCCAGGTTTGAGGTATCTTCGATTTGTTGGATTCTCTGTTCCAGGTTTTCCATCTGAGACGTGGTGGCGCATCCGGTCAGAAACACTCCGGCCAGCAGCACGCAAAACACCAACCCCAACCATTTGTTCTGAAGCACTTTTTTCATCTTCCACCTCCGTAAGCTTTTTTCTTGGTTCATTTCATAGCCACCCTTGAGGCCGGAACACTCAGGCCAAAATATTTTGGGGCAGCAGTATGTCCTCAAAATCGCCTGTATTTTGAACAAATTAAATGGAAACCGGCTTTTTGTCAAGGAGAATATATCTATGTATATAAAAATCCCCCGAGTACAAGCGATCATAAATAACGGTAACGCTCATTGGCCGTCATTGCGAGGAGTCTTCGACAGGCGTCTTCGCCGAAGCAATCTCGACATCGTTCCCGATACTTAGGAACAGGTGTACTAGGAGCAAGGCTGCTTGTTTTTTAACTTTTGTCCAGAATATTCGGCAGCTCGTAAAACATCCTCGAATCACTCATGCGATGCTTGCTTGAGCTTGCGATATATCGTGGACTGGTCCACTCCCAGTCTTTCGGCTGCTGTCTTCAGGTCGCCAAAGGCTTCAATGGAACGTTGGATGTATTTCAGTTCAAAATCCCGGACTGCTTGTTTCAAGGAAGTCTGAGGATCAAAAAGATCGTGGATGGGGTCGGTATTGCCGTGCATAGGGATATCGGCCCGGTCGATTTCCTTATTGTTGTGGACAACCACAAACCGTTCGATCAAATGCCGCAATTCGCGGACATTTCCCGGCCAGGCATAGTTGTAGAGGGTATCGATTGCCTCTCGTGTAAAATAAATATTTTTGTTGTATTTTTTGGTGAACTTTTGCACAAAATAGTTGACCAAAGGTATGATATCCTCTTTTCGTTTCCGCAAAGGTGGTACGTGGATGGGAATGATATTTATCCGGTAGTAGAGGTCTTCCCGGAACTCCCCATTTTTGACCATGGATTCCAAGTCCCGGTTGGTGATAAAAAGAAAGCGGACATCTATTTTCCGGCTCTTGATCCCGCCTACCCTGGTGATTTCGCTGTCCTGGAGCACGGCAAGCAGTTTGGACTGGACGTTGAACGAAAGCTCTCCGATTTCATCCAGAACCAGGGTGCCGCCCTCGGCCAGTTCCAAAAGACCTGGCTTTCCTTTAGGGTTGGCACTGGTAAAGGCTCCCCGCTCATAGCCAAAGAGTTCAGCTTCCAGGAGATTGTCTGGAATGGCCCCGCAATTGATCTTCAAAAACGGGCCCTGGGCGCAATACTGGTTATGCTTGTGGATGAGCTTGGCCACCACTTCTTTGCCGGCACCGGTTTCTCCAGTGACCAATATCGGGGTCTTCACATCCCCGATTTTGATGGCCATTCCGGCAATTTCCTTCATTGGTTTGGATTTGGCGATCAGGTCTTCTTCCTGCAGGAGCTGCTGGTGCAGATTCTCCAGTTTATTTTGATATTCTTTGCGCTGCTCATTGGCGTTTTTCAGTTCTTCAGACAAACTTTTGATGTCAGTCAAATCCCGGACAGTGGTCACCACCATCTCCACATTTCCCTGGTCGTCAAAGACCGGATTTCCTGAAACCAGAACTTCCCTGTTGGTCATGGTCGTGGCTTTCAGGGAAATGGGCTTTTTTTCTTTGATCACCATCGGACTGACGAACTTGGATATATAGCCTTGTTTTTCCAGGTCCGCAGTGTTTCGTCCCAGCACATCCTCTGGCTTGAGTCCAGTGATTTTTTCCCACGATCTGTTCACCCGAAGGGTAACTCCCTGACCATCTGTTATATATAGTCCGTCATACGTGGACTGAAATATCATGTTCAGTTCTTTGGTCAGGGTCTTATAAGAATCGACTTCGAAAATGTTTTTTTCAAATTCTGAATAATGCTGGAATACGGAAACCACGGCGATGATTTGATCATCCTGCCATAGAGGCCACCTGTGGACGAAAAATACCTTGTGACTGTATTGTTTGCGTTTTCCGTACTGCGTGGCTCCGGTAGTGAAGATTTCTTGAAATTCACTCCAGGCTATGGGATTTATGCTGGCAAAGTTTTGGGTGCGCAGATCCACCCCAGGATGACTTAAAAGTTTCTGAGCTTCCCGGTTGCTGAACAAAAACTCTCCTTGCCTGTTGATCGCGATGAGGCCGAACTGGAGGGTGTCCAAGAGGGACTGAACGGAAATGTCTTTTTGTTTTATATCTTGGAACATAGCAATTTTTTGATAGATGTTTCTAATCCATAGGAATTGAAAATTTGCAAATTATTCTTGCAGAAATGCAAAAAAAGATCAAGCTCTTCATTTCTTTAAATTTTAAACAGAGACCAGGGAAAATTTTATTTTTTATTTTGCAGTTTTGCAAAAAAAGAAATGGCTTTCTCAAGGTATAGCCATTCATGGTGAAAAAGATTAGGTGTGTGAAAAAACGCTGTTCAAGGACGTATCCACTTTTAAGCGAACGAAGAAATATGATGGTATGAGAATTGCTGTTTCATAAAACGAAAAGTGCTTTGCTTCTTATCGACCAATCGGTCAGTCGGAGCGGGGGGCTATTTTGTTTTTTATTCAACTATAACAAGGAGAGGTGTTATGGATCAGCCACATTTTGTTTTGAAAAGAAAGTGGAGTTTGTCGTGTGTCTTCTTCTGCTTGTTGACTTTGCTTTGTGTTGCTTCGGCAAGTCAGGCCAAATCATATAATATCACATTTCAAATGGCCTGGCATACGCAGCATCCAGAGTATAAGGCATATCAAAAGTTTATCGACATGGTGGAGAAGGAGACTGATGGCCAAATCACCTTTACCCTCTTTCCGGCCAGCCAGCTTGTCTCCCGCAGCGAATCCCTTTCTGCACTCAAGATGGGGACTATCAATATGCTAGGAAGCTGCGGAGCATACTATCATGGTATGGTCCCGGAGGGAGATGTTGACTGGCTGCCGTATGTTTCTTCAAAGGATAGAGCAGCCTTTTGGCATTTGATCAATGATGATACCGAATTCGGCAACATCGTTCGAGAAGCGTATGCTCAAAAGGCTAATGCCAAATTGTTGACCACGATCATATGTGGTCGGGAGGTCATTATCGGTAGAGGCAATGATGAATATAAAACATTGGGTGACTTGAAAAACAAAAAGGTGCGAGGTGCTGGTGGTGTTGGTACAAGGATTGTGAAGGCTTTAGGTGCAAGTCCAGTGACTATTGCAACCGGTGAAATCTATCCTGCTGTACAAAGAGGAACAGTTGATGCGTTGATATTTCCAGACTATGGTCTCAAAGATTACAAACTTTATGAAGTAGCAAAAACATTTACTGAGCCGCCGGTATATAACTGGAACGACGATTTGTGGATTAATCAGGACTTTTTTCAAAGATTACCAAAAGATATTCAAGACACATTGGCCCGTGTAGCCTATGAGTGGGGAAAGTGGGCCAGCCTGGAATACTGGCCTGCGTATATGGATGAAACCAACAAGTGGGTAAGTGAACAGGGAGTTAAGGTTGTGCAAATGCCCAACGAGGAAGTCCTCAAAATGCAGGAAGCCTTGAAGCCCGTTTATAAATGGTATGCTGAAGAAAGTGCAGAATGTGGACGTTTAGTGAGTATTCTCAAGGAAAAAGGGATTCTTAATTTACAATAGTCATGTACGCATAGGTGATCAGAAATAGTGCAGAGCAACAAATCGCAACTCGATTGCCGCAAGCAAGAAACTTCCCCTCTTCCTGCCTACCGCTTGTTTTCAAGCGGTAGGCAGGAAGAGGGGATAATATTGTCTTGGTTTATGATGATAGAGCTTTGCACCAGGATCTTGATTTTCTATGGGCTTGAAAAGATTGGAGGTGCACTGTGAGTGCAGAGGAATCTCGATATGATTTTCAATGGATGACGGTAATTTCTAGGTTCGACAAGTTTTTGGCCGAGTTTTCCGGGTGGATCGTTTTTATCATGATGTTTTGCATCAGCTATGACGTAGGCATGCGATATCTTTTTGATATGCCAACGACATGGTCCTTTGAAATCAGCACCTATATGATGGTGTTGGTCGTTTTCTTAAGTGCTCCATGGACCCTTCCCGCTAGAGGTCACGTCAATGTGGATATTTTCGTCCGTAATCTCTCAACGAAAAAACGGGCAATTGTAGATATTCTGACCTCATTTATGGCTGCTATCTACCTGGCTGTTTTTAGCTGGCAGGCATGGCGATTTACCTATGAGGCATGGGAAGGAGGTATACGTAGCACCCAGTATCTGGCCTGGCCGCTGTGGCCGATGCGGATGTTTTTGGTGATCGGCGGATTTTTCCTTTTCCTAGAATTTGTATTGGTCATCATCCGCAATATTCGGTTGCTCAAAGACATCTCAAATTTGTGAGGGATCAAAGCTATGGAATGGTATCTCATCCTCGGAATCCTCGTCGTTTCGCTCACTTTCTTTTTGTTCCTCGGTTTGCCCGTGGCCTTCTCCCTAGGATTTTTGAGCATTATCAGTGCTCTGATCTTTTGGCCCGGAACATCCGGCTTATATGGAGTCGCCTTGGCCGGCTACGGCCATATCAATTCGTTTACTCTGGTCTGCATTCCGTTATTCATTTTTATGGCTGAACTGGTCATGTTTAGCCGGATGGGGACTGAGACCTATGACGTCGCAGATCGGTTCTTGCGCCGCCTTCCCGGGGGGGTCGGCATGACCAGTACTATTTTCGGAGCCATTTTCGGGGCTGTTTGCGGGGCGAGTACGGCAGGAACCGCGACAGTAGGTCTGGTGTCTTTGCCGGAGATGACCGACAGGGGCTATGATCAAGGATTTGCCGGGGCCATTGTGGCTTTTGCCGGTGCGTTGTCCATTCTTATTCCACCCAGCGTCATCCTTATCCTATATGGTACCCTGGCCCAGCAATCAATTGGCGCACTTTTTGCAGGAGGCATGGTGCCTGGGGCGTTGATGACCATTTTGGCCGTAGTCTATATCGGTATGCGTGTTAAGCTCAATCCTGCGGTAGCTCCCAGAGATGACATCCGGTTTAGTTGGGCAGAAAAGTTACGATCGGTATGGAAGGTTTGGAGTCTCCTGCTGATAATCCTCCTTCTTCTTGGGACAATATATACCGGTGTGGCCACGCCTACAGAAGCAAGTGCTGTCTCGGCGTTGGCAGTTTTCATTATCGCCTTGGTTCGTAAGAAACTTAACTTTGGTTTGCTTCGGCATGCTGTTCGCCATACAGTTCAGACCACAGCTATGATCGGATGGATTATTATAGGAGCAACATCTTTTGGTTACGTCATCATCTATTCAGGATGTGCAGCCCAACTCAGTGCCTGGATCGTCAATCTACCGATTCCAGTTTGGAGTATCGTATTTATTTTGATGCTTGGCTTTTTGATAATGGGCATGTTCTTGGATCCAGCAGCCATTGTCATGATGACTACACCGCTCTTGTTACCAATTCTCAATGCCTTGCAAATTGACTTGCTGTGGTTTGGAGTTTTGATGACCATTAATATGTGTGCGGGAAATATTTCCCCCCCAATGGGTCTCAATTTGTATATCGTCAATGGCCTCAAAAGAGAAATAGACATGAAAAAACTTTTTTATGCCGCCGTACCTTTTATTGCCATTGACGTTTTGACAATTATTTTATGCATGATTTTCCCTGGGATTATTACTCTTTTACCCAGGGCAATAGGATATTAATATAAACATTCAACCATTAGAAGTTATGGGGGAGTCAATGGACTTTTCGTGGACCAAAGAACAAGAAATGCTTCGCAAGTCGGTACGTGAATTCGCGACCAAGAAACTGGTGCCCAATCTGTCGGAATGGGATCAGAATCATCATTTTCCTTATGAAGAAGCCTTAAAGCCCATGGGTGAATTGGGATTTTTCGGCACAGTCGTCCCTGAAGAATATGGGGGAGAAGGCATGGGTTTTGTGGCCTCCACGATTGTGACCGAGGAAATTGCCCGGGCGGCCAGTTCTCTGCGGGTGCAGGTCAATATGCAGGAGCTCGGCTGTGCGTACACTATCTATCGTTACGGCAGCGAAGAACTGAAAAAGAAATACATTTCCAAGTTGGTGGAGGCCGAATATGTCGGCGGGTTTGGGATCACAGAGCCCGATGCCGGTTCTGATGTCATGGCCATGCAGTCGACAGCCGAGGACAAGGGAGACCACTGGCTGCTCAATGGAAGCAAAACCTGGATCTCCAATGCCCATGTGGCTGATGTGCTCATCTATTATGCCTACACAGATAAAGACAAAGGGTCCAAAGGGCTGTCAGCTTTTGTCATTGAACCGAAGAATTTCAACGGGGTGAAGACAACCAAGCTGGACAAGATGGGCTCTCACTGCTCTCCCACCGGTGAAGTTTTTCTGGACAATACCAAGGTGCCGAAAGAAAACATCCTGGGCAAACCCGGAGATGGAGCCAAGATTGTATTCAGTTCCCTGAATCAGACCCGGCTGTCAGCAGCTGCCGGGGGTGTAGGGCTTGCCCAGGCCTGCCTGGACGAAATTATCAAGTACTGCAAACAGCGCAAGCAATTCGGCAAGCCCATCGGCGATTTTCAGATGAACCAGGAGATGATCGGTCAGTTGTCGGCCGAAATTGAGGCTGCCCGGCTGGTGGTCTATAAGGCTGCCTATTACAAGGACCAAGGAAAATTGAACAACGGTCTGGATGTTGCTCAAGCCAAATACCTGGCTGGAGAAGTGGCCAACAAGGCAGCGAACTTCGCCATGCGCATCCTGGGTGCTTATGGGTATTCCACGGAATATCCGGTTGAGAGACTGTTCCGGGATATGCCAACCTACTATATGGTGGAAGGATCGGCCAATATCTGCAAGATGATCATTGCCACGGATCAGTTGGGGATTCGCAAAGCCAACAGGGATAAGTAGGATTGTGCCGAAGATCAGTGCGAAAGTGGACTATAAACCTGAAGAATGAAGTGTAGAAGAGAATGAAGGAGCTCATATGTCCGAAGAAATCAGATCGCCATTGGCCGGTAAGGTGTGGACAGTCACCGTCAAAGAAGGTGATACAGTAGAAGAAGATGACGAAATCATGGTCCTGGAGGCCATGAAAATGGAGACACCAGTCTATTCTTCTGTTGATGGGACAGTGAAGGAAATTAAGGTGAAGAAAGGCGATGCAGTCGAAGAAGACGACGTCTTGGTCGTCATTGAGTAAGAAATCACTGTCTTGAGAGACGAGGTCTGAATATGCATAAGTATTTTAAGAACATGGATGTTTTGGGAAAGCCTTTAAAAGATAAAGTCAAACAGCGGACCCAGGAAAATGTGCAGGAAGTTCAGCAGGCTGAGCAGGAAGTGGATGCGGCCAAGGAAAAAATCAAGGAATTTGGATTGCCCACTGAAAAGATCAATTCCAGGGGGCAATTGACCATTTGGCAGCGTTTAGAAATCCTGATCGATGAGGGGACCTGGCATCCTTTGCATGTCTTGTACAATCCAGCGGATAATGATGACTGCACCACCAATATCGTGGATGGTCTGGCCAAGATCAACGGCCGGTGGGCTGTGGTGGTCGGGTTTGACAATAAGTATCTGGCCGGGGCCTGGGTGCCGGGACAGGCGGAGAATGTGTTTCGGGTGACGAATCTGGCCAAGAGGTTGAATGTGCCGTTGATCTGGGTTGTCAATTGCAGCGGGGTCAAGCTTCCGGAACAGGAGAAGTTTTACGGCGGCCGCCGCGGTTCCGGAACAACCTTTTACCGGCATGCTGAGCTGGAACAGATGGGTATCCCTGTGTTGGCCGGTATCTATGGGACCAATCCAGCCGGAGGGGGATATCAGGGAGTCAGCCCGACCATTTTGTTTGCCCATAAAGACTGTAATATCGCTGTGGGCGGGGCCGGCATCGTCAGTGGGATGAGCCCCAAAGGTTATTTTGATGTTGAGTCCGCCCAGGAGCTCATTGATGTGGCCAAGCAGTACCGAGCCACACCTCCCGGGGGCGTGGATGTGCACTATGACGAAACTGGCTTTTTTCGCTATGTCTTTGAGAAAGAAGAAGATCTGCTTCAGGCCATGCGGGATTATATGATCAAACTGCCGGCCTATGATCCGGAGTTCTTCCGGGTTGACGACCCCAAAGATCCCAAGTACCCGACAGAGGATTTGTATCATCTCTTGCCGGTCAATCCCAAACGGACCTACGACTTCGAGCAGATTCTGGCCCGCCTGGTTGACGGCAGCGAGCATCAGGAATTTCGTCCTGACTACGGACCGGAAATCTACACCGGTCTGGTCAAGGTCGATGGCATGCTCTGCGGCTGTATCGGAAACCGGCAGGGGATTATGCCCAAAGGTTATCCTGAATACGCCGACTATCCGGGCATAGGAGGCAAGCTCTACCGGCAGGGTCTGATCAAGATGAACGAGTTTGTCACCCTGTGCGGCCGGGACCGGTTGCCGATTATCTGGTTCCAGGACACCAGCGGGATCGATGTGGGCAATATCGCAGAAAAAGCTGAACTCTTGGGCTTGGGCCAGAGCCTGATCTACTCCATCCAGCAGACCGATGTGCCCATGATGCTGGTCACTCTGCGCAAAGGCTCTGCTGCTGCCCACTATATCATGGGTGGACCAACCGCCAATCGGCACAATGCATTTACCCTGGGCACAGTGGCCACAGAAATCTACGTCATGCACGGAGAGACTGCGGCAGTGGCCACCTACACCCGGCGATTGATCAAGGATCAGGACGCTGGAAAATCTCTGGAGCCCACTGTAGAGAAGATGAACGAGCTGGTCAAAAAATACCACGACACATCCCGGCCCATATTTTGCGCCAAGACAGGTCTCATCGACGAAGTCTCTGCTTTGAAGGACTTGCGTGGTTACCTGCAGGCCTTTGCCGGAGCTGTGTATCAAAATCCCAAATCGATTTGTCCGCAGCACCATCTCATCACCCCGCGCGTCGCCAAAGGATGATGCCGCTGCCTCGCCAATAAAGCGCAGGAAGGAGATGGACGCCCGCTCTTTCCTGCGCTTTTTATAATGCATCAATCACTTCATCCGGAAAGTCAGGCTCAGAGGAGCCTGAAAGGGGGAGACGTATGTGGCAAGCTATAGAAGTCAGCATCGCAGGGATTTGCGGCGTGATGTTCGGCATCTTTGTGTTGTACTGCACGGTCCGGCTTTCTGGATACGTGACCGAGAAAATCGAGAATAGAGGCAAGAAAGATGGATAATCTTTTTGAACTGATCAATATGTCCGGCTTCTTGTATATGACCCCCAAAATGCTGGCCATGTGGGGAATTGCCGGCATCCTGTTCTATTTGGCTATAGCCAAGCAATTCGAGCCGCTGCTTCTTTTGCCCATTGGATTTGGCATCCTATTGGCCAATCTGCCGTTGACCGGACTTATGGAGCCTGGTGAGGGCCTGATTTGGAGATTTTATCATTACGGCATCCAATGGGAGATCATACCGCCCCTGATCTTTTTAGGTGTTGGGGCCATGACAGACTTTGGACCTGTGCTGGCTAATCCGAAACTGCTTTTCCTGGGTGCCGGGGCCCAAGTCGGCGTGTATATAACCTTTTTTTCTGCCTATATATTTGGCTTTGACATCTCGGAATCAGCAGTCATCGGGATTATCGGTGGAGCGGACGGCCCGACCACAATTTATCTGGCGGCCAAAATGGCCCCACATATGCTTGGCAGCTGCGCAGTGGCTGCCTATTCCTATATGGCCATGGTTCCCATTGTACAGCCTCCGGTCATGAAATTCTTGACCACAAAAAAAGAACGTGTGATCCGGATGAAGACCGAGCGGAAGGTGGGTAGACTGGAAAAGATACTCTTTCCCATTCTGGCATCCATAGTGATCATCCTTCTCATTCCTGCTGCTGCGCCCCTCATGGCCATGTTCATGCTGGGCAATATTTTCAGGGAATCCAAGGTAGTGGATAGACTAAACAATGCAGCGCAGAACGAACTGATGAATATTGCCACCATCTTTTTGGGCGTTCCGGTAGGAGCGACCATGAACGCGGATCAATTTCTCCGCCCGGATGTCATCTTTATTTTTGTCCTTGGACTCATAGCCTTTATGATCAGCACAGCCAGTGGTGTATTGCTGGCCAAGTTCATGAATTTGTTTTTAAAAGAAGGCAAAAAGATCAATCCACTGGTAGGAGCAGCCGGTGTATCAGCTGTTCCCATGGCCGCTAGGGTGGTCCATTCGGTGGGATCAAAAGCGGACAAGAAAAACTATCTGCTCATGCACGCCATGGGACCGAATGTGGCCGGAGTTATCGGCACAGTCATGGCCGCCGGAATTTTTCTTTCCCTCATTCAATAGCAGTACAGACAAAGATCAAAGCATAAGGTTTCGGCAGAGAAAAGCGAGAGGCCAATCATAGATTTGTGAACAGTTCCGGAGGAGTCGGCGATGAAGGGAAACGGGAGCAAAGTAACCAGTCTGAAGGAAGCAGTCCGTTCGTTTATATTTGACCGGGCCCACATATCCATTGGCGGTTTCACGGTGAACAGAAATCCAATGGCGGCAGTGCATGAGATCATCCGCTCCAAAGTCAGGGATCTGCATCTCTATGTCCACTCCAATGGACAGGGGGTAGACGAACTCATAGGGGCCGGGTGTGTTAAAAGTGTGGAGATCGCCTATGGTGCCAACGGACGTTTCGCCCCGACCTGCGTGCGGTTTCGAAAGGCTGTGGAGCAGAGACAAATAGGCATAGAGGATTATACCAATTATCAAATGACCTTGCGGTTTTTAGCCGGGGCCATGGGGTTGCCTTTTCTGCCCTGCCGCTCGGCACTGGGGACGGATATAGTAGAGACTTGGGGGTTTTCTGAACAATCACGGGTGAATGATCCCAAGCTTCCGGACAAAAAACTCGATATTCTCGACAACCCTTTTGGTCAGTGGGCTGATGCGTCCAAAGTGGTCCTGGTTCCGGCCATCAATCCGGATGTGTCGTTTATACATGTTCAGGAAGCGGATAGTCAGGGCACATGCAAAATTATGGGTTTAAGTTTTGCCGACGTGGAGCAGGCCAAGGCCTCGAAACGGCTGGTAATCACCTGTGAGCGTTTGGTGGATACCGAGACCATGCGTAACCATCCGGAGCAAAACCAGATCCCGGGAATATACGTGGACGCGGTGGTTGAGGTCCCGTATGGGGCATATCCCACGGCCTGTTACCGATGCTACGATTATGATCCTGTATACCTGCATGAATACTATCGGGACGCCCAGGAGGATGCAAAAAATGACCAGAACAGGCAGCGATATGTATATGATGTGGAAAAACACCAGGATCTCCTGGATCTGGTGGGCCCAGAACGGCTGGAGGGGATAGCGGCCGATCCGGAAACCGGATATGCAGTCAACTTGCAGCGGGTATAGACGTCGGTGAAAGAGGTACATGGAGCAAAAAAACTATGGATTATACACCACGAGAAATGATGGCCATCATGGCCGCCCGGGAGATAGACGACGGGACCATTGTGTTTTGCGGTACCGGGATTTCGATGCTGGCAGCTATCGCAGCCAAAAAGATCACTTCCCCGAATTGTGTAATTTTTTTTGAGACCGGGGCTATTGATTCCCGGCTGGATGAAATTCCTCTGGTGGTATCCGATCCCAGGGTAATGTACGGAGCATCTTCCACCAGCGGAATGCTGGATGCTTTTGCCGCCATGCAGAACAGGATCATCGGACAATATGTTGTGGGCATCTTAGGGGCAGGGCAGATAGATAAGTTCGGGAATTTGAATACAACCTGCATAGGGCCTTATGAGCAGCCCAAGATCCGATTCCCTGGCAGTGGAGGTGGTTGTGATGTGACCTCTTTTGTGCCCAAAAGCATTATTTTCATGCAGCAGCAAAAAAGGAAATTCGTCAAAAAACTCGATTACGTGACAAGTCCAGGATATTTGGACGGGCCCCAGGGCCGGGAAAAGGCCGGATTGCTGCCGGGCGGACCATCAGTGGTTATCACCAATATGGGGACTTTTCGCTTTGACGAACAAAGCAAAGAGATGTATTTGCAAAGCACCTATCCTGGAATACGTCCGGATGACATTTTGGCTGAAATGGAATTTGAGGTGGACAGTTCCAACGTGCGAGAGGAAATCCCTCCCACAATGGATGAATTGCAGGTCTTGCGGGAAAAATGTGATCCGCACCGGCTGATTTGCAACTAAAGCCTTGCTCAGAGCGCTCTTGGCCCCAGGCAAAACATCGGATTTTTCGACTTGCGCAACAAAGGTCCAGGAAGGATAACCTATAACCAGGCGAGGATATGCACGGCGTATTGACTCCACCGGCCTGGAGCAGCCTGTTCGGCATCCCGTACGGGAAGACAGAAGAGAAGCGTCAGGAATGGACCAAGGCCCTGTCCGAGGAAGGCATCGATGTCCCTGTGGTCAGCGCCAAGACCCCGGCCAAAACCCTGTATTTCGTGGACAGCGCCACCTCCTATGACGAACGTCTGCAGGACCTGGCCCGAGCCACGGCCCGGCTTTTTTCCGCCTGTGGAGAAGAGTTCGGGATTTTGGGCAAGTCGGAAAAAGACAGCGGCCATGAGGTGCGCCGGTTCGGGGAAGAAATGCTCTTTCAGAGCTTACAGGAGCACAATACCCAGGCCATTCTGGACAGTGGTGCAAAGCGCATCGTGACCGCGG
>Ga0182239_1000426_pt1 | contig 15247 bp, 12 predicted proteins | sample hydfrate6_PW_210_FD_132456 | JGI IMG/M metagenome (GOLD analysis project Ga0182239, IMG submission 132456) | Subsurface microbial communities from deep shales in Texas, USA - hydraulic fracturing test 6_PW_210 | ecosystem: Environmental > Aquatic > Deep subsurface > Shale gas/oil reservoir >... | reverse complement strand
CCGCCATGGGTGCAGACCACGTGTCCATTCCGATTGGCCCGCAGCTGCCAGTCCATGATATCCTGTTCTGCGACCTCCACCACGAATATTTTTTGCTCACCGGCCCGCTGGTTGTATTCCGAGACCAGCCGGATCACCCGGGGCATGGATACCGGATTGCCGATCATGGCCGCCTGGGCCACGCTGGGTTTTACCTGTACCGGCTCGAACCGGCGCTTTTCCGGATCCGGTTCCAGGTAGTACTTGTAAACCGGATTGGCATGCTCGGACTGAACGCCGATAATCTTGGGCAGTTCATCAATCAGCCCGATTTCGTAGAACTTGAGAAACCCGCTGATGATGGCGGTGATATTGCCGGCATTGCCGATCGGGGCCACGACCACCTTGTCGGTCATTTCATATTCGAATTCCTGGGCGATCTCGTATGAATACGACTCCTGTCCCAGGATGCGCCAGGCATTCTTGGAGTTCAGCAGCGCCACGTTGTAATTTTCAGACAGATGCTCCACGATTTTCATGCAGTCGTCAAAAACACCCGGTATTTCAAAAACCATGGCACCGCTGCCAAGCGGCTGGGACAACTGCTGCGGGGTTACACGCTTATGCGGCAAAAGAACGGCGGACTTGACATCGGGCTGCAGAAAAGAAGCATACAGCGCGGCAGCCGCAGAAGTATCCCCGGTCGATGCGCAGACCGCAAGCACATCGGAAACATGGCCCTCCCGGATCAGGTACCGGATATAGCTCAACGCACTGGCCATCCCCCGGTCCTTGAATGATGCGCTGGGATTCTGGCCGTCGTTTTTAAAGAAAAACCTGGCACCGGCTTTTCCCTGCATCCGCGCATTGGCTTCCACCACCGGGGTATGGCCCTCGCCCAGCCATACCACGTCATCGAGCGGCAGAATCGGCCCGATAAATTCGTGATACCGATAGATCCCGTTTAAAGCCGGGCGATTTAACATCCGCCGATAGTCGAAAATGCGGCGCCAGGTCTGCCCGGAAATCTGTTTTAACCGCTCAAATTCCGCGTCATACAGCAACAGCACATGACCGCATTCCGGGCAGGTGTAGAGCAGATGCAGGATACCGAACTGTGCATCGCAGTGCAGGCAACGGTAGATCAACTCGCCGACGGGCTCCGGGATCAGGTAGGGCCGGATATCGTCTGGGAAATCTTGCAGTCTCACAGTGTAATGGTTTCCTTGCCGCCCATATACGGCCGCAGCGCTTCGGGAATGATGACGCTGCCGTCATCCTGTTGACAGTTTTCCAGTAATGCGGCCACAGTCCTGCCGACTGCCAGCCCCGAGCCGTTTAACGTATGTACCAGCTCGGTTTTTTTCCGGGATTTGCGCTTGAACCGGATCCCGGCGCGTCGCGCCTGGAAGGATTCAAAATTGCTGCAGGATGAAATTTCCCGGTATTTTTGCTGGGCCGGCATCCACACCTCGATATCGTAAGTCTTGGCCGAGGCAAATCCCATGTCCCCGGTGCACAGCAGCACCACGCGATATGCAAGCCCCAGCTTCTGCAGCACCGTCTCTGCGTCGGCCAGCAGCCGCTCGAGTTCGTCATAGGAGTTTTCCGGGGCCGCGAATTTAACAAGTTCCACTTTATTAAATTGGTGCTGACGAATCAAGCCCCGGGTATCTTTTCCGTAGGAGCCAGCCTCGGCCCGGAAACACGGCGTGTAAGCCACGTAATATTTCGGCAGATCGCTTTCATCGATAACTTCGTCCTGATGAATATTGGTTACCGGCACCTCGGCGGTGGGAATCAGGAAATACTCCCATTGTTCGAGCTTAAACAGATCCTCTTCAAACTTGGGCAGCTGGCCGGTACAGGTCATGCTGTGGCGGTTGACGATAAAAGGGGGCAGCACTTCGCTGTATCCGTGATCGTTGATATGCAGGTCCAGCATGAAATTAATCAGGGCCCGCTCCAGCCTGGCCCCTGCGCCCAGGTATAGCGGGAACCGCGCTCCGGCGATTTTGGCGGCGCGCTCAAAATCCAGGATGCCCAGCTTTTCCCCCACGGTCCAGTGGGGCTGTGGTGCAAAATCAAACTCCGGCCGCACGCCGACTTCCCGGACCAGTGCATTGTCAGATTCGTCCTGTCCCGCGGGCACGCTTGCGTCCGGCACGTTGGGGAGCCGGATGAGAATTTCGTTGATCTGCCTTTCATAATCGGCCAGCGCCTGTTCCAGCTCCTTGATCCGGGCCCCCACCTCCCGCATTTCGGCAACCCTCTCGTCGGCATTCTCCCCTTGCTTTTTCATGCCCGCGATTTCATCGGAAACCACGTTCCGGCGGTGCCGGAGCTGTTCCATTTCATTTAAAATCTTGCGGCGCTGCTGATCGGCCTGCTCAAATGTGGACAAGTCGGCTGCATCCCCGCGCTTTTCCAGGGCATCGCGCACCTCGGAGAGATTTTGCCGCACGTACTTGATTTCCAGCATAAAATACCTATATTAAATAATTTAAGAAAATAAGGGGGTTGTTCGTAAAAAAACTTATCATAGATATCATGCACGCCTTGTTTCGTCAATGATTATTGCAAATTGCCCTGTTTTAGGCTATAAGAAACTAGCTGTTCTCATACCGGGAGAAATTCCATGGAAGATATCAAGGATAAAAAGATGAAACTGCGGCAGGAAGCGAAAAACCGAATCAATGCCGTTGCGAAACCGGAGCTGGCGGAGAAAAGAACCCGCATTGAAGAACAGCTGTTTGAATTTGCCAATTTCAAGGAAGCCCAAACCATTTTTTTCCATGTCAGCCGGGGCCCCGAGGTCAGCACGGAAAACATCATGCGGACCTGTATGCAATCGGGCAAGAATATCGTTTTGCCCCTGTTTGACAAGGCAACCGGAAAGGATCCGCAGTTATACCGGATCAACAGTCTCGATGAAGACTTGCAATCCGGTGCGGAGACACCCGGGCGGCCCGACCCCCGGCGGTGCAAGCCGGCTTCCTTTGACAGCGTGGATCTCGCCATTGTGCCGGGCACTGCATTTGACGAAAAAGGCGGCCGGCTGGGCAGCGGATCCGGCCGATATGACCGGCTGCTCCCCATGCTTCCCAACACCGCGCGCAAGGTGGCGCTTGCTTTTGAGGAACAAATGTTTTTCCAGATCCCCATGGAACCCCATGACAAATACATGGATATCATTATCACGGAAAAACGCATCATCTATAAGATATAAACTTTCATGAAACCAGTTGTTGCAATCGCGGGACCGCCCAATGCCGGCAAGTCCACCCTGTTTAACCGCCTGACGCACTCCAGGAGCGCACTGGTGGACGACTTGCCAGGCGTCACCCGGGACCGGCTGTATGCCGCGGCGGCCTGGGACGGGGTGGAATTTGACCTCGTGGATACCGGCGGTTTTTACGCCCGGGACCCGGACGCGTTTGCCGCAAAGACACACCACCAGCTCCGGGAGGCAATCGCCGGCGCAGACGCCGTGATTCTGCTTTTTGACGGCGCCCACGGCATCTCCGCATATGACCGCGACCTGGCCGACCTGGTGCGCGAATTTGACATCCCGGTGTTTTGCGCCATCAACAAAATCGACCACCCCGGCCGGGAAGACAACCTCTACGATTTCTATGCCCTGGGTATGGATACCCTGTATGCGGTATCCACCACCCACGGCCACGGAATCAATACCCTGCTCGACGACCTGACCGCCGTGCTGCCGGAAACCGAGACCGCGACCGCGGATGAACCGATAAAAATGGCCGTGATCGGCCGTCCCAACGTGGGCAAGTCCTCGCTGATCAATCGCATCCTGGGCCAGGAGCGCATCATTGTCAGCGACACGCCCGGTACCACGAGAGACGCCATTGACACGCTCTGCGAGATCGGCGGCAAGCCTTATATGCTGATTGATACCGCCGGGGTCCGCCGCAAATCAAGGGTCAGGGAGCGAATCGAAAAATATGCCATTGGCAAGACCCTTGACAGCCTGGACCGCTGCGATATCGCCCTGATCATGCTGGATGCCGAAACCGGGATTACCGAGCAGGACGTGCGGATTGCCGGATACGCCTATGAAAAGGGGCGGGCGTGTATCTTTCTGCTCAACAAGTGGGACCTGGTGGAAAAAAACGACCGGATCTTCAAGCAGATCAAGGACGAGATCCGGTATCGCGCCGGATATTTAAACTTTGCCCCGGTTTTGACCATATCTGCACTGACCGGCAGGCGGGTGCCCAGAATCTTCGAATTTGCAGACGCAGTTTACCGGCAGTACACCCGCCGCATTGCCACAGGCCCGTTAAACCGCATCATCGAATCGGCCACCGCGCGCACAGAGCCGGCCATGCACCACGGCCGGCGGCTCAAGTTTTACTATGCAGCCCAGACCGGCATCAAACCGCCCACCTTTGTCTGTTTTGTCAATTATCCGGAAGGGGTTCATTTCTCCTACCAGCGCTACCTGGTCAACCAGATTCGGGATGCCGCCGGGCTCGACCTGGTGCCCGTCCGACTGCTGCTGCGAAAACGCGGCGAAAGCCGACAGCGAAAAGAACCCAAAAAGAAGCGGCCGGCAAGGGCAAAATAAAAAAATCGAAATCCGAAACAAATCCGGAATCCGAATATCAAATTCTCAAAACCACGGGCGATTGATTCTGCATTTGTGTTTTTGACATTTATATTTTGATCATTCGATATTGTCTCGGATTTCGGATTTCGTGCTTCGGATTTATTCCATAATTCTTCTGACAGAGGATACCGATTGGACCTGTTTGACTACCAGGCAGAAAAGGCAAGCGCGGCCGACCGCCCGCTGGCAGACCGCATGCGGCCGCGGGATCTTGACGAATTTATCGGCCAGCAGCACGCCGTGGGCCCGGGCTCGCTGATCCGCAACGCCATTGAAAACGACCGGATCTTTTCCGTGATCCTGTGGGGCCCGCCGGGCAGCGGCAAAACCACCCTGGCCCGGATCATTGCCGCGCGCACCCGCTGCCACTTCGTCCAGTTCTCCGCGGTGCTCACCGGGGTCAAGGACATCCGGGCCGTGATTGACACGGCCAAAAACCAGCAGAAGTTCCACGGCCGGCGCACAATCCTTTTTGTGGATGAAATCCACCGCTTTAACAAGTCCCAGCAGGACGCGTTTCTGCATCATGTGGAAAGCGGACTGATCACCCTGATCGGCGCCACCACCGAAAACCCCTCGTTTGAGGTCATATCCGCCCTGCTCTCGCGCTGCCGGGTCATCACCCTGGAGCGGCTTTCTGACACGGAAATGAAGACCCTGATCAACCGGGCACTTGCAGACAGCGAGCAGGGGCTGGGGGACATGGAACTGGCCATTGACGAGGCTGCCGCAGACCATATTGCCGCCATTTCGGACGGAGATGCACGTTCGGCCTTAAACGCCATTGAAATCGTGGCCGCTGACATCGCTCACACGGACGCAGACAACCGCCCGACCCGGATCGGCCTGGAGCAGGTGGAAGGCGCACTCCAGCGAAAGGCTTTTGACTATGATAAAACCGGCGAGGGACATTACAACCTGATTTCCGCACTTCACAAGAGCCTGCGCGGAAGTGATCCGGATGCGGCCCTGTACTGGCTGGCGCGCATGATGGGCGCCGGGGAGGATCCCTTTTATATCGCCCGCCGCATGGTGCGGTTTGCCTCCGAGGATATCGGCAACGCCGAGCCACAGGCGCTGTCGGTCAGCATGGACGCCATGGAGGCATACCGGTTTCTGGGATCCCCGGAAGGCGATCTCTGCCTGGCACAGGCAGCCGTTTACCTGGCCACCGCACCCAAGAGCAATAGCGTGTATGCCGCCTGGGGCCGGGCCCGGGAGGCGGCGGAGAAAAACGGCTCTCTGCCGGTTCCCCATCATATCCGAAACGCCCCGACGCAGTTGATGAAGAACCTGGGTTATGCCAGGGGATATAAGTACGCCCATGACTACAAGGAGGCTTTTGCCCCCCAGGACCACCTGCCGGAACAATTGCAGGACACCCTGTTTTACCATCCCACGGACCGGGGGCATGAAAAGCTGATCAAGCAAAGATTGGACAAATGGCGGGAGCTGAAGAAAAAATCATGACCATCACCGTGGGCCTGCCAGGCAGCGGCAAAACATGGTGGGCCAGGCAGGCCGGCTTTGACCGGGCGGTGTGCCTGGATAACTGGCGGAAAAAACTGTGGGGCGACCGCAGCATCCAGGACGGACCCGGCGGCACGGACCTGCTGATTGCCCTGCACAACCTGGAAATCCGCGAGGCCCTGAAAAACGGTGAAAACGTGGTGGTCCACAACACCAATATCCTGAAAAAACACCGCCGGCCGCTGGTGGAAATGGCCCGGGAGGCCGGCTACCAGGTCAAGATCGTGTATTTTGAAGTCCCGCTCGAGGTCTGCCGGCAGCGCAACAGGGACCGGCCCGACCCGGTTGCCGAAACGGTGCTCGACGATTTTGCCCGCCGCATGGAGCCGCCGGACCCGGATGAAGCCGATAGCGTGATCCGGTATTCCAACATCGTATAGCCGGGCCCAAAACCGGGTTATTTTTTGGGCGACAACTGGGTGGTGCGAATGCCGAAGACCATCAGCTTGATCCAGGCCAGGCCCAGGCGCAGCAGTGCCACGTCATCGTTTTTGATTTTCAGGCGCAGATCCGGCTTCACCTTGAAACGCGAAAGAAAGCTGCTTTCCAGAACGAACTGCCGGAAATCATCCACGTTGTAGACGGCCATGAAGGCCATTTTCGCCTTCTGCCCGCAGGGACCATCCGCCCCCCAGGGATCCTGCGCGAAAAGGCCCAGGACTTCGGCCCATTCCACGGTCATCTGGTTGTAAAAACCCGCGTTCTGATCCGCCTCCCAGGATTTCACCGTCCAGTAGCATGCTTCCTCCCGCCCCCGGCAGAACTCCGGCGGTCGGAAATAATGCAGCAGCCGGGGTTTGCCCGCCTCGAAATACACGGCCTGCTCCACCGGAAAGGCCCGGCAGGTCTGGGGCCGGTCCGGGTATACCCGGCATCCTTCATCTGTGAGAAAGGGACAGGTCTTTTCCGCGTTTTCGGCCATGGCCAGAAGCACGTGCGGGAAAAAACTGCCTTCCCGCAGCACCACGTGGGTGTAGGTGTCAATAAACGCGCCTGAAGAAATGCCCAGGCAGTTTTTCAGCCGGATGACGTCATAGGGGTACAGGTACAGGTTCAGATTCCGGCAGCACTGGTTAAAACAGGAGATTCCGGGATGGCAGGCAAAGGCGAACTGCTCGTTTTCCGAGAGCAAACGCCCCGGGATCTTCTCGGCGTCCTTTTCATCAATATACCGCATCTACAGGCACCTCGTCTTGTACAAGCATGTGGGCGATTGTCTTTTTCGACTTGCCGGAAACGGCAAGGGATTTTCTGAGTCTGCCCTCGAGTTCGGACATCCGGACATAAAACGGGGTCCGGTCAAAGGGAGAATACGGCAAATGCCCGCAACTGACAGTAAATTCCGCGCATCCTTCCCCGTAGACCCGGCTTGATGTGCCCGGCGGGGCAAGCTCGTGGGGAATCCCGTGGAGCCGGCATATCATGGGCCGCCAGGCATACAGCAGGCACCATCCGGACTCATTTACCGGGCACATTCTGCGAAAGGGCGGGCCATTTTCCCCGGATTCGGACTGCGCCAGAACATCCAGGTATGCTTCGGCCCGCTGCCGGGCTGCGGCCTGCTTTGATGCAGACAAACCGGCAAATCCTTTGCGCAGATAAATATACTCCAGATAGGTGTGGTGATAGAACCGGGTCAGGCAGCAGTTTTCCGTGCACCCGGTGCATTCAAACCCGTAATGCGCTGATTTCTGCGCATACAGGCGATCCATTTGCCCGTACAGATCTTCGAGCTCCGCAATCAGATCTTTTAAAAACGGCTCTGCGGCCAGGCTGTCTACCGAAACCGGGGATAGCGTCATCCTACACCAGGGGCGTTGGAACAAAAAGCTGTTGATAGAGGTTTAGCACGTAGCGGTCGGTCATGCTGGCGATATAATCGCAGATGATGCGCTCTGCGGGCGCCTCATTGAAATACGCCGCACACATCTCCATGCTCTTTGTTTTTTCCCGGAGCTGATCCGGATTGTTTAAAAAATACGTATAGATCTCGGAGATCATCTTTTTGGCCTTGATAAACTCGGCATGCACCCGGGTGGAGCGGTACACGTTTTCGTAGAGAAACCGGCGCAGTTCGCTCATGGCCTCGAAAACCCGGTCTGAAAATGCCAGTTCCAGATTTCCGTCCATTGCCCGGCTGGAAAAGATCAAGTCCCGGATCATGCTGGTGGCCCGCTCGGCATGAGTGCGGCCCAGAGTATTCACGCAGATTTCGGGAACCGCAGAATCCTGGATCACCCCGCTTCTGACCGCATCATCCAGGTCATGGTTCAAATAAGCGATGATATCAGCAAAACGAACGATTCTGCCCTCGACCGTGCACGCCATCTTCCCGGGATCTGCGGGGATAATATCGCCGAATCCCTTGGAGTGCTTCAGGATGGCGTCTCTGACCTCAAAGGTGAGATTCAGTCCCTGGCCGTGGCGCTCCAGTACGTCCACCACCCGGAGACTTTGATCACTGTGATTGAAATCCGGCGAAAATATTTCCTTTAACGCGGTCTCGCCGCTGTGGCCGAAAGGGGTGTGCCCAAGGTCGTGGCCCAGGGCCACGGCTTCGGCCAGGTCCTCGTTTAGGCGCATGGCCCGGGCAATGGTCCGGGCCACCTCTGCCACCTCCAGGGTATGGGTCAGGCGGGTGCGGTAGTGATCCCCCAGTGGGGATAAAAAGACCTGGGTTTTGTGCTTGAGACGGCGAAACGCGCTGGAAAACACGATCCGGTCCCGGTCCTGCTGGAATACGGTGCGCACCGGACACGGCTGCTCGGCTTGGCATCGCCCCCTGGACTGCGAGGCACGGACCCCGTATGGAGAGATAAAAGCGTCTTCCCGCTTTTCAAAATCCTGTCGAATATTTGTCATATGGGGATCCCAGAGCATCGTCCACCCCGCGGCCCGAATTTGTGTAACCTAAATTGAGCGTTTCAAATTTTTACACGGATCAATATTTTGTATTTTTTTAAGGAAGTAAGCCATTTCAGGTGTTAAAATTTGAAACCCTCCGGGATTTCCAATTTTGCCGCATCTACTGCGTCAAATGCAGTCTCGCATAGTCCACTATAGCTTGCCTGCATCTTCCTTGTATCTGCGGCAAACTTGAAAATCGCTCAATTTAGGTGTAAATCAGCATCCATACAGTCAAATAACACATAATTATGTCACATTCCATCTTGATTGTAAAGACTGTCCCAAAAGGGGCCGTATGGGTTTTCCGGGAAATCAGCGAAAAAGGTTCATGTTGGGCGTGCGGCTTCGCCCCGGGTCTGATTGGAAAAAGGCATCCACTGCACGGTGTGCGGCCGGGATGTCTGCGGCCCCTTTGACCAGGGTGGCAAACCGGTGGCCATAGGTAAAGTTGGCTGCAAAATACACGAGCCACTTTTTGTAGCGGCGAAGCGCATTTACCGGTTCACAATATTTTTCCAGCACATCGAGCATCCGGTGGGCGCAGTGCGGGTAAATCTCCGCAGACGGCACAAAGCCTCGGGTCCACTGGGCAAAAATCCAGGGACGGGCCAGGGCCATCCGGCCGATGGCCACACCGTCGCACCCCGTATCCGCAAGCATGCGCAGGCAGTCGTCTTGCGAAAAAACCTCGCCGTTGCCGAATACCGGGATGTCCACGGCCTGCTTGACAGCCCGGATATAGTCCCATTTCGGCGGCCGGGATCGCCGGTCCGGGGCCACCCGGGGATGAAATGTCAGGGCATCTGCCCCCGCCGCTGCCAGCCGGCGCGCCAGATCCACGGCCGGCTCCGGCGCGTCTTGCCAGCCGGTGCGGAATTTTACGCTCACAGGGATGGAAACCGCCTTTCGCACCGCAGACACCACTTCCGCGGCCCTGTCAGGCTCCCGGAGCAGGGCCGCCCCCGCGCCCTGCTTGCATATGGCGGCCACCGAGCATCCCATGTTGATATCCACCCCGAAGAATCCCTCGGATTCGATCCGCCCGGCCGCCCGGGCCATCCGGGCCGGATCCGCACCGAAAATCTGGCAGACCAGATGCGGCAGCTCCCGGGCACGCCATCGAAACACGGCGGAAACCCGGGGATTTTCAGACGGGAGGGCCTTTGCGCTGCACATCTCGGTAAACATCAGGCCGTAACCGCCGTATTCCGCAGCCAGCTCCCGGAAGGCCACATGCGTCAGGCCCGCCATGGGCGCCATGAACAGGCGCGGATACACTACACTGCCGCGAATTCGCACCGGATCGTTGAGTCGAGAGATCAGATCATTCATTCCGTCTTTGTGCCCGTTGTTTGCACGTGGGTCAAGGGGTGAGGCACAAAAAAAGCCGGCGGGAAGTTCTGAAACTTCCCGCCGGCTTTTTTCGAGCGGTCTACCAACAACAGCCGCCGCCCCTGTGGTGGCCCCATCCGCCACCATAGCCGCGGGCTGCGGAAGTACCCTTATACTCATAGTTCCGCGCCTTTGCCCGAATCTGTTCGCGAATCCGGCTCATTTCCTGCTGCAGCGCTGCCGCCCGCTCGGGATCCGGGTTCTCCCGGCTTATCAGGGCATGGTACGCGCCCCGCTTGCCGGCAAGCTCGCTGCGAAGATCGGCTGTTTCCTCGAGAAAAGCCTGATGTTCCGGTCCGGCATTGCCGCCGTAATAACAGGGACCGCCGTGCCCTCCGGGTCCATAACCGTTATGGTAACCGCCCCGGGCGCCGCCCCAGGGTCCGGCAAAAGCCACGCCTGCGATCAGCCCCATCACTGCGAGTACTGTAAGTATCGTGATTGCTCTTTTCATCATTTTCCTTTCCTCCTCTGGGTTGCTTGGTTTTACAAATGATTTATTTTGACAATATCCAGAGCAACAGATGTGCCAAATCTTTAGAAACTCCATAACCTCTTGACTTCAAATAAAAACCATTCAGCCTTCCATACATAAAAAAACTTTGCAGTGGATTTCCGGCCGCATTGTGTGTATATTTTATACAAGCATGTGAAAAATGTGCCCACATTTGCGGAAAACCAAAGCGCGCCGGGCACTTATATAATGACAACTCGCCGGAATATTTGTTTTTTTGCTTCGCCTGCCGCCTCAGGCATTAAAATTGCAGCCATCATTATTATGATAAAGAAAAAGCCTCTCAGCCTGTATTTTTCCCCATGGATGATTATCAGTGCCGCGGCCATTTTGCTTGTTGTGGTGGTAACCCTGGCGGTGAGCAACTACAACCGGGAAAAGCACTACATGTCACAGATCCTGCTTGAAAAGGGCTCTGCGTTGATCAAGTCATTTGAGGCGGGCACCCGCACCGGCATGCGTGCCATGGGCTGGGGGGAAAACCAGATCCAGTATCTGCTCCGGGAACTGGCAGAGCAGGCCGATGTTCTCTACATCGCGGTAACGGACAAAAACGGCCGGATACTTGCCCACAGCGACCCCGCACAGGTCGGCGGACAATTCCCCGCGGAATTCGGAGAGGACTCTCCGGGTCCGGAGCAATCAGCAAACTGGCGGCTGACAACGGCGGAAAACGGACTGCCGGCTTTTGAGGTGTACCGGTTTTTCAACCCGTTTGCCGGCAGAAGCGGGCATATGCGGCAAATGGGCCGCATGGGGCACATGGGACATATGCGGCAAGCCGAACCCCGGGGAGACAGCCCCGCGCAAAGGGGCCCCTGGTGCGCACCGGGCAATTTTGAAAAAAACAGACAAATCATATTTATCGGATTTGACAGAACCCCTTTTATAGAGGCCCGGCAGCAGGATCTGCGAAATACGGCGATCATTTCCTCGGTATTGCTGATGCTGGGCTTTGCCGGGTTTATGAGCGTTTTTGCCGTGCAGAATTACCGGGCGACCCGCCGCCGGCTGCAGGATACCAGCGCCATTGCAGACGAAGTCGTGGCCAGCCTGCCGGTGGGACTGATGGTAATGGATGGCGCCGGCAGGATCATTATGCAAAACCCGGCCGCAGAATCCATCACAGGCCTGGCGGCAAACCAGGTCAGGGGCATACAGGCCGCCAGTATACTGCCGGAAAATATGGCGGAGCTGATCTCTGCGGATGAATCCGGGGGACGCGTGATTGAAAGGGAAATGGAATGCCGGTTCGGAAAAACCGAGCCTGTCCCCTTAAGCGTGAGCGCAGCCCGGATTGTAAACGAAGATGGGGGGGTTGTCGGCAACCTGATCATTTTCCGGGATCTTACTGAAATCAAGGCCCTGCAGGAAGCCATGCAGCGCAAGGAAAAACTGGCAGCCGTCGGCGACCTGGCCGCAGGCATTGCCCATGAAATCCGCAATCCGCTGAGCTCGGTCAAGGGCATGGCCACGTATTTTAAAAATAAATCCGCAAATGATTCCGAGGCCCGAGCAGCCGCAGAAGTCATGGTGCAGGAAACCGACCGGTTAAACCGGGTGATCAACGAACTGCTGGAATTCGCCCGGCCTTCCCGGATTGATGCCCGTCCGACAGATGTCAATACCGTACTGGAGCACTCTGTGCGCCTGATTCGTCAGGATGCGGAAAATCAAAACATCCGCCTGGAGCTTTTCAAGGGCGAAAACCTGCCGCTGGCAGACATTGATTCAGACCGCTTCATCCAGTGCCTGCTCAATCTTTATTTAAACGCGATCCAGGCCATGGAAAGCGGCGGAAAACTCACCGTGCAAAGCAGCCGCGGGGCGAAAAACGAAATTGTCATCCGGATATCAGACACCGGCCCCGGAATTGCCCAAGAGAACCTCAGCCAGGTTTTTGATCCCTATTTCACCACCAAATCCACCGGCACCGGGCTGGGTTTGGCAATTGTGCACAAGATCGTGGAAAACCACGAAGGACACATTACCGTTAAAAGCACGACGGGAAAAGGCGCGGTTTTTACCATTGTACTGCCCGCTTCCCGAAATCAGCAGGTAAAAGAGGCATAAATGATGAACGCGATAAACGGGGAAATCCAGTCCGGGATCCTGGTGGTGGATGACGATGCCGGGCATCGCGCCACGCTCCGGACCGTATTGAAAAGCTGGGGCCACCGCATCAGCGAGGCAGATGACGGCCAATCCGCGGTCAGCCAGGTAAAGGCCGCCCCCTTTGACCTGATCCTCATGGATGTGCGCATGGCCGAGATGGGCGGCATCGAGGCCCTCAAACAAATCAAGACCTATAACCCCGCTATCCCGATTATCATCATGACCGCTTATTCCTCGGTGGAATCCGCGGTGGAGGCAATGAAGGCCGGGGCATACGATTACCTGACCAAGCCGCTGGACTTTGACGAACTCCGGCTGACCATTGAACGGGCCCTGGAGCATACCCGGCTGAAACACGAAAACCGGGATCTTAAGGCCCGACTGAAAAACCTTGCAGACAGCCGGCAGATTATTGCCGCCAGTGCGCAGATGAAAGACCTGCTGGACATGGTGGCCACAATTTCGCCTTCAGAGGCAACGGTGCTTATCACAGGGGCAAGCGGCACAGGAAAGGAACTCATCGCCCGGGCAGTTCATGCCAACAGCAGCCGCAGCAACGGAGCCCTTGTTGCGGTCAACTGCGCTGCGCTAACCGAGTCTCTTCTGGAATCCGAACTGTTCGGCCATGAAAAAGGGGCCTTCACCGGCGCAGACAGGCGGCGGGAAGGACGGTTTGTCCAGGCTCACGGCGGCTCCCTGTTTCTCGACGAGGTGGGGGAGATGTCCATGTCCATGCAGGCCAAGCTGCTGCGCGTGCTCCAGGAGGGCGAACTCCAGCGCGTTGGCGGGGATACCCCGATTGCCGTGGATGTCCGGGTGATTACCGCCACCAACAAGGATCTCGGCCAAATGGTGGCTGCGGGCAAATTCCGGGAGGACCTGTTTTACCGCTTAAACGTGGTAAACCTGCATGTTCCGCCGCTTGCCGAACGCACAGATGACATCCCGGCGCTGGCACAGCATTTCATAAACCGGTATGCCGAGCGCAACCGCAAGCAGATCAAGGGCCTTACCCCCCGGGCCATGGACGATCTGCTCAAATACCCGTGGCCCGGCAATGTCCGGGAACTGGAAAACGTGGTGGAACGGGCGGTAATCCTGTCGCCCGGCGAATACGTCACGGAAAAGGACCTGCCCTTAAACGTTTCGCAAACCACGGCAGAACCGGCAACCGGCCCGTATGAACCCCCTGTGGAACCGGGCGGTTCCGGCTCTCTTGACGAAATGGAAAAATCAGCCATCACCGGCGCCCTTGAGCGCGCCGGGGGCAACAAAAGCGAAGCCGCGCGCTTGCTGGGCATCACCCGCCGCACATTGTACAACAAGCTTGATAAATACAACATCGCGTAAAGGAGGGGACATGATTATTGACATGCATTACCACATCGATGAACGCATGGAGCCCATGGACCGGCTGCTTTCCCAGATGGATCAGCACGGCATTGACCGGATCGCCCTGATTGCACCCATGGTGGATCCCTTTCACGTAGAAGGCGCGGCTGCCAAACTGGCCGCCCTGGCCAGAAAAATGCTGACCGGCCGGGGCTACCGGATCGGGCTGATGATGTATGAAAGCACGGTCACCAAAAACGGACAATTTTCTGTTCTCGGGGACAAATACGACATTGATGCCAGGCCAGACAATCGGATCGTGGCCAAAGCCATGAAGGATCACCCGGAGCGGTTTTACGGGTGGTTTTTCATCAACCCCGCCGTTGAGGACAGCGTGGCAAAACTGGCATCGGAAATGACCGTTCCGGGCTGGATCGGGGTTAAATGCCATCCTTTCTGGCACCGCTACGCCGTGAGCCGCCTGGATGACGCGGCCGCCTGGTGTGCGGAGAAAAACCGGCCCCTGCTGATTCACCTGGGCGGAAAAAAGGATAACGGCGATTTCCGGTACCTGCCCGAGCGCCACCCGAATCTCAGGATCATATACGCCCATGCCGGGCTGCCCCACTATCAGCGGCTCTGGGACTACATCAAGGACCGGGACAACCTCTACGTGGACCTGTCAAGCCCGTATTTGAACAAGCCCCTGCGTCTTGACGCCCTCCATGGCCTTGGACCGGGAAAATGCATGTACGGCACGGACGGACCGTTCGGATACCCGGCTGAAGACGGCAAATACGACCACGGGGCGATTCTCTCCGAAATCCGGCAGTTTCCGATAT
>Ga0182239_1000425_pt1 | contig 15289 bp, 20 predicted proteins | sample hydfrate6_PW_210_FD_132456 | JGI IMG/M metagenome (GOLD analysis project Ga0182239, IMG submission 132456) | Subsurface microbial communities from deep shales in Texas, USA - hydraulic fracturing test 6_PW_210 | ecosystem: Environmental > Aquatic > Deep subsurface > Shale gas/oil reservoir >... | reverse complement strand
GTTCAATTATTGTTTGATACCACCCGTTAGCATCTGGGTTGGAATAACTTCTTTTTAAAAATAAAGAACTATCGTTTGGTCTTTTATATTGTATTTCCGTAGGGTCGTTATTTGTGTCGATAGTAGTTACATCTCTATCGTATTGCAACAAGTCGTTTTCTTTTTCAAATATATCTTGACCTGTTGATTTTGAAAATGTTCGCTCATCTGTGATGTCAGCGTTTAAAATAGTTGTAAATCCGTTAGTTGCTTGTATTTGTGCAACTGATATTTCCCAAACTGACGCACCTTGTGTCAATGCCGGTGCTCCTGCTCCCGCTGTGCCTTGTAAAACTTCAATTTCGCAAGTTCGGTTAGTATAATCTAACCTTGCTACTACACGATCTATTCTTGTACTACCACTGACGTTATCGGCTATTGTTAAATCTGTAGCAGTTTCTAAAGCAAATTGAGCACCTTGTATAATAACTGCCCCTGTGTCGACTTTGACGCTTTTTGCTGGTGTATCCGATTCAGTTACCATTAATTGATTGCCAACTTCTCTTGCTACTCCATCTGTAAATAGGTTTTTAAAATAATCACGCCATACATCTGCATTGTAGGTTCTGTCGCTTGTTACCGAATTAAACGGAAATCCAAAATCTGTTAAACTTGCCATTATTTTTCACTCTCCCTTATATCTGTTATCATATCTGCAAAATCTCTCCTAGGTGTGCCAAAAGTTAAATCTAGTCTAAAACCGTTGTTGTCGTATGTTTCAGTTACCTCGGTTATTTGTACCTCAAATACTTCGTTGTCAAATATTACTGTTACATAATCTCCTAAATCGTAATCTGTTTTATATTTAAACGGGTTGCCTACTATTCTTATTTTGCCATCTATTGCGTCTGTTTTGTAGTAACGCCCGTTTAATTCTTGTTTACTTCTATCAGTCGTGTTGTCAGTGCTACTGTCTTTTACAAAAACTTCTATTCTGTTTAAACCTGTATCTGTTCCGTATGTTCCCGTTACTGTTGTTCCTTCAAAATATACAAATGTTTTGTAGTTTGAGCTTGATTGTGTTCGTGTTGCTTCGTCTAAATTAAATATTTTATTACTAAACTGCACACTGTCAGTTCTATCTACTGGTACTATTACATCGTATGTTAACTCTGTGCCGTCTAATGTTATTTTATGCCCGTAATCATCAACTGATAACAATTTTTCAAGTGCTTTTAATAATGGTTCGTTTACGCTTTCAAAAGTTTGCACACTGCCCAGACCTAGTTTTTCTGTGCTAGTCAATATTGATACATTTCTGTCGGTGTCAGTTGCACTTATTATATTATCTTCTACTAATACTTTTGCAAGATATTCGGTTGCGTTTGTTGCTACCTCTACCCCTATACTCTGTAAATCCCAAGTACGCAAGTTTGCATCATCTGCTTTTATCCATGCGCCTGAACGTGCTATGTTGGATATACGGACTTCATTTATGTATCCATTTAAAGAATAACCTAATAGGTAACATTCTCCTATCCATAAATCTGTAAAATTTATAACTTCAGAGCCAGTTTTGCTGTCTACATTTACGTTATTTATATACAACCCTTCAGTTGTACCATTATATTTTAATGTATAATTTGTCCATAAGTTTAATTTACTACCTTGTGTGTAAGGGCTATAAGTAGTTACTCCAAGACCCCAAATTACGATTGACGGGTCATTGTCTTCGTATTTCATTAATGGGTCACGTTCATTGTTTGTGTCGAACGCATAATTTTTGCCTGTATCAGTTTTTATATTAATATTATATTGTACAGATATTTCAGAAGAATTAAATCCTATATTATTTACTTTTATATAGTCATCTACACCATCAAAACTTCTTGCCTTCCCATTAAGCCCATCAACAACTGTAGTACCATAATTAGTACCATCATTACCGTTAATTGTACTATCTGCAAGGCTATCTCCCATATGTTGAACCATAACAAAATTACTATCCCATACACCAGTCTTATTTTCACCGTCAACTGTTTCATCTGGGTTGTTGTAGAACATATAGTAATCTGTGTCTACTGATGATGATACGCTTGGTATTCTAACGTGCATAACTAATTGATAAGGTTCTGTTGTAGTCTCTATTAGCTCTCTCTCATAATCTAACAAGGTTGTTTCATCGCTTGCAGTGAATCTTATATCTTTACCATCACTCTGAATTTTAGTAAAGTCAAATTCATCACCAAGCCATATCCAATCGTCTTGCCAGCTTGCAGTTACTCCCGGTTCTTTAGCTGTAGAGGCAGTAGCACATTTATAATATCCGCTATTATTTTTGACTATATTGCCAACCACATAAGCAGAAGAAGTCCATGCAGGAACACTGCTATCTGAATAGAATTTGCTCATAGCAGGATAATTAGTTTCCGTTGCATCAACCTTCAAATGGTCTATGATTATTTTTCTTTTATATCCGTAATCGGCTAAAGCCATGCCCTCACCTACTTAATTTCTTTTACGTCTAATTGCCCGTTTACTTCTTCAGCGAACCAAGTCTTGGCTAACACTCCACCATTAGTATCTTTTTGATAACCTTGAACAACTATAAAACCTTCCCCTTTATCAATTACCTTGCCGTTTGAACCATCAATAGTTGCTTTGTATTTTTTGACTAATGGGTGTGTAGTTTGTACTGTTGCAGTGGGTTCTCTATCTTTGTAGTAAGCTTCTTCAGTTTCAAGTCCTTCATCTAATACATATATGTGTGCTTTTGTTTCTTTTGCTACGTTTCCATCAGTTTCAATGTAATGTTGTGTATATAGTTTTAAGTCTTGACTTGCTAAGCCTGTATCTTCTAATGCTGTTAGTTTTTTCACAAAACTTTTATTTTTTAAATCTTGAATTAATTCTTTTTTATTCATTATTTCACCTCGTAATTCTATAGTTTAGTATTCCTAATAATGATGTGCCTTTAATCTCTAACACCTGACCGTTCTTTGTTTGCCTTATTAGTCTATCTACTATTATTCCCGATGTTTCAGCGTCTTTTGCTATTATGTTTCCTATTTGTAGATATTCTGTGTTGGTTTTGTTTTTTGCTATTTTTAGTGTGAACTGACCCTTGTTTCTAAGTTCTCGTTTAAATTGAAATACTGTATAATTGTTTATTACTCCTAATTGAGTTAAAGTATTATCATATATTCTAATCATTAGTAATCACCTAATGGAGTTAAATAAGTTTTTTTATACTTTACAATAGCTGTTGCTGGGTCGGTGTCGTCTGTGCTAAATTTAATCAAATTATCTCCACGTCTTAACAGCATATTTAAATCTGAATTGTTAGGGTCGATATATTGAAATGCGTTTACCCCGTCTACTTCTACTGTTGGATTGTTGTAGTCAGTGTTGATTTTTACAACCGTTCCATCTGCTATTGTTGTGTTTAATTTAAGACTTTCACCGTATGTAACATTTTCAATTAATGGATTTGTTGCCACCCCGTTAAATTCTATAATTAAACTTGACGACATATCTCCGTTGTTGGTGATTGTTAAACCTTCTTCTTGTAAACTACCAAATTCAAAACTATCAGTTATATCTACTGCAAATTCAAATGTGTTTATAATGCTTTCAAGTAATATTTCTGTGTTGTTTTCGTCCTTCCATACTGGCTCAAACATTAATAATGATACAAACATTCTTTGATAAAATCCTCGTCTATCTTCACGCTTATTAGATAATGTAGGCGTTTCTCTTAAAAAACATTGCGTAACTTTACTTTGATACCCTGTACTCTCAAACTTAACTGTAAACGTGCTTAAATCGTCTCTATCGGTGTATTCTGCTTCAAATAGTCGTTGTATTTGTTTTAATCTATTTTTAAAGTCATTTTCTGACACTGCTTTAATTCCTAAAGTTAAATTTAACACTCTTGTACCGTATCGCTTTTGTATTACAGTACTACCTCTTTGTTGGTATCCTGTTTCTTGCGTGTTTATTATTTGCGTACCGCCTAAGTCACCTCGGGAGATAAGCATATAACCCGATGCACCTTGAGTAAATGTTAAACTATCTCCGTATGGGTTGGTAATCGTTATTTTTTCCAAATATGCTCACCTCCTAAAGTCCTAATTGAAATGCCATTTTATCGCTTATTGTTGTACTAGCATTATTTAACTCGTCTGCATCAAGTGTTGTTTTAGCGTTTATGGTGTTGTTTATTGTTATTCCACCCTTTAACATACCTTCAGCAACTCCTAAATCCACACCCTCTTGTCTTGCCATTTGGTTTATTTGTTCGTCGCTAAACTCCGGCTCTCTTGTATAGGTTCCTGGGGAATGGTTGGTATATCCGTGACTTTGTTCTTGTTCCCTCGTTTTTTTATCCCAGCCTAAAAACTCTTTAACTTTATTAATAGCTTTTTCTGCCCATTCTATTACGTCTTTAAACCAACCCACGGTATCTGATATGGCGCCTGATATGCTATCAAAAGCACCTACTACAAAATCGCCAAATCCTGGAAAGTTTTCTTTTACCCAATTATAAGCCGTTTCAAATATAGGTAATAAGTTATCTTTAAACCAGTTGTAAACTGTTTTTACTACATCAGATATTGCATTAAAAACTGTTTCAAATACATTTTGAAATGTCGGCCAGTTTTCTTTTAACCAGTCAAATATTTTTTGGAATTCCGGTAACAAATATTCTGAAAACCATTCCCATAATAATTTTACAACACCTATGATTATATCAAAAGCCGTCTTAAATATTGTTTTAAATAAAGGCATATTCTCCATAGCCCATTCATATATCGTTTTAAATATAGGCAACAAGTTTTGTTCAAAAAATTCCCATAGTGTTGTTACAACTTCTTTTATAGCTTTAAAAACTACGTCCATAATCTCTTGAAATACCGGCCAGTTTTCAACGCCCCAATTATATATCTCTTTAAAAATTGGTAACAAATAATCATTGAAAATGTTATACGCCGTACCAACTACTGCAGATATAACTCCAAATACTTTGCTTACAACTTCTCTTATAGTTGGCATATTAGATATTACCCACTCTGCTAATGATTGAAACATTGGTAATAAATCTGCTCCAACTTGTGCGGCCGCAGCTCCAAAACTTCTCTTTAATTGGTCAACTGTATCGGTAAATTTTACACCTGCATCTATTGACTCATCATTAATAACTAAACCTAAATCACGAGCCTTATTTTTCATATCTTCAATACTACCAGCACCGGCATTTAATAAAGGTGCTAATTCTTGACCGCTTCTACCAAGCAAGTCATTTGCAAGCGCGGCTCTTTCTGTGTCGTTTTCTACCTGTTGAAGTGCTGTAACTGTTTCATTGAATATCTGTTCTTGAGATTTCATTTTGCCCGCTGCATCTGTAGCTGACAATCCCAATTTATCAAAAGCTTTTGAACCTTCACCTGTTCCTTCAGCTGCTTCTACTGCTCTATCAGCAAGAGTTTTCATTCCCATTTTCATTGAATCAATACTTGCTCCAGATTGTGAAAGTATAAAATCCCATTCTTGAAAACCTTGTCTAGACATACCAAGTTTTTGACTCATTTTGTCTATATTGTCGGTCATTTCGGCCGCTTTTGATGCCATGCCACCTAATGCACCTGCACCAGCTGTTATTGCTCCTATTCCGACTGCTCCAACTTTACCAGCGGTTTTTAAACCTTTGCCTAATTTAGATGCTAAACCATCAGCTTTTTTATCCATTTTATCAATGGAGTTTATTCCTTTTTTATCATCAATTTTAATCTCGCCAAATATTTCAAATAGTTTCAATTCTTCACCACCTTATCATTGATACTATCAACCATCTTGTCAATTCGCTTCTTATCACTTTCCGTTAGTGGTTTTTTGGGTTTGTGTTGTTCTTTGAATTCGTCAAATGATATAAAATTATCCTGTGTCATGTTAGGATATATGGCGATCCATTTATCCCATATTTTATTCTCGTTTATTTCGTTAATTTTATTAACCACCATTCTTAACCCCATTCGGTAGTCCATTTTTAAAAAAGTATCGTTAGACAACTTTAAAAATATATCAGTAAATTTAATTAAACCGACTTCATTACTTCGCCTAACGACTGTGTAAAAAAATCCACTACATCTTTATCGTCCTTTAATTTTCCTATTCCTTCTAATATATTAACATCTTCTTCTACAAATAAATCTATCAATTCTTCTAATTGCGGTTGTATTTTTCTTACATTGCTAAATAAATAATCAATTATAAAATATCCTCGTTCTTCTTCTGTAACTTCATCGTCTGATTTTGCTTGTATGGTTTTTATAATACTGCCTACCCCTAGAATACCTAAAATCTCTAGGAGTATAACAGTAGCTTTATTCTCTATTTTTTTATCCATTATACTATCACGCTATCTTCGTATGGTATAGTTATTTCAAATGGTGCTTCAGTGTCGTCTATTGTTACATAGTTGCCCGTAAACATACAAGGTATTTCTATTTCACTTCTATCTTCAAAAGCAAAGTTTAATGAACCTTCACCTAGTGCATTTAAAAGTTTAATAACTATTCCTGAACCGTCTTTTGTTTTGCCGACAAATGCTACATTAGTGTGATAATCTGCATCTACTGGGTTTGCGTTACTCTTTTTGACTGTTCCTGTACCGTCTGCGTTGTCAGTTACAGTAAGACCAAAGAATAAATCTTCTAATACTGAAGCATCTAATTGCAATGCTGTAAAATCAATTTGTGGTAATCCTTCTTCAAATACTGCATCACCTTTTATATGCCCTTTTTTACCATCAACTTGAATATGTCTCATTGTTAAGTTAGAGTTAAATTCTCCGCCTCTCACATATCCCATTTCTTCTTCTTCAATTTCTCCATAATTAATATATAGTTTTCCTTCACCTAAACCAATCTTACTAAAATCTTTAGTTGCCATTCATTTTACCTCCATCTTAATTTAAATTCAAACCTAAGTTCGTTAAAATACTGTTCATCTGTTATGTTTGATAAGTCGTTTAATATTACAAAATCTATGTTTGCCGATGTGTTTTCATCTGAATAACTGTAATTATCTAGTGCTGCTATTACTTCATCTTGTACCGTCAATAGATCCATTATATCTGAATACCTAACATCAACTACTATCTGCCCATCTGCTCTTGCAAAACTTTTATCGAATATTTCTACATCAAATAATACATAGTCAGTAGTTGCCGAGGTGGTTTTGTAGTAAACACTCCTACCGGTTGTTTTTAGTTGTGTTGTTATAGCTTTAATAAATTCTTTTACCATACTAACTCCTCATCACTTTAGCAAATATCTCGTTCATCATCTTGCTGTATTTTCTAAAGTTGTTTATTATTGACGGTTTTAAAAATGGTTTAAACTTTTCTTGGTACATAGCATATTTAACATTAGTCCCTACATGTAAAGTATCATCTGGTAGTTTACCAAAGGGTTTATCTTCGTTGTGCTTTATACCGTAGTTGTCGGTTTTAATATCTCCTTTTTTATCACCGGTTATGTAGGTTATGCTTGCTCTCATTCTGCCTGTGTCAACCTGTGTATTTGCGGTTATTTTATTGGTTATATCTCTTTGTGCTTCAAGTCCAGTTGCTTCGAGTGATACATTGGACGCTTGTTTCATTTTTTTAAGCACGTCTTTTTTATAACTTTTGTATTTCATTTATACCACTTCTTTGAGTAATATTTTTAAATGGTGGTCTCTACCTATTGTGTTTTTAGGTTTACTTGCCACTCTATAGTTGTCAATCATATCCCCTTTATCAATAGATAGTGTGGTAGCTGTCACTTCTACGTAAGCCTTGTAGTCTACGTCAATATTTCTAGCATTAGCATATTCAATCTCACTGCTACCAGCCTGATTAATTACACCTTGTATAGTTGTGTTAGTTTCTGTTTCCACTTCTACTCCGTAATTATTGACCGTTATTGTAGTTTGCGTTAACGTCAAATCGCCGTAAAATCTTTCTATTGCCATAGCTACCACCTATCTTGCCATCTGTTTTTCTTCCTGAATGCCAAATCGTTATATACCCTTCTGTAAGCATTGAGTTTATTTTTATATACACTTTCCCACGATCCATCACCGTTGCCGTAATTTATTGAATAATCATCGATGCTTTCGCTATTTGCCCCGACTCCTGTTTCTGTAAAGGCGTTAATTTCTGTAGCTAAATCCACAAATTCCTTTGGAGGTATTGAAGCGTATATTACAAAACTTTCTCCAGTATTTTCGGGTTTTAATGTTTCTTCTACGGTTATCTCACTAGTAGTAGCCGTGACAATCTTATACAAACCATCATTAAGATAACTTTCCTTGATGATGACATACATGCCAGGTAAATAGACTTCACTAAAACTACCTTTGATTGAATTCATTGTCACTTCGTATATTCCGTATTCTGCTGATTTAACAAAATGATTTTTTATTTTATCCATTATTTTCATCATACTAATCACTCTTACCTTTAGGTTCTTCATACCAAAATGCATTCCATGCTACTTTTATTTCTGATGCTTCAAGGTTAGTTATTTTTAATATATACTGTTCCCCTGCATTTTTAAACACTAACTCTTGGTTTTCACTTAACGCTAATTTGCCGTTACCTATTGTTTGGTTAGTTGCATCTGCTAATATATGAAACCCTTGAATTTTAGTTCCACCTGTATATGTAGGGTCTGCAATTACAGTTCCGCTAGGTGTTGTGTCAAAATTATCATTTGGTTGTGTTACATCTAAAGCTGTGCCGTCATTAGCTGTTACTGTTGCTCCTTCTAATATTTCAAATTTACAACTACCCGCTAAACTTTGAGCCATTATGTTTTTAAAATGTATATATAAATCTGCAGGACACGTTATACAGTAAGATTTAGTAGCTCCACTTGTTAACGTAATGTAATCATCTACTAATGCACCGTAACCTTTATGTATAGCCGCGTGGTCTGTGTTTATGATAGAAACTCCATCGGTTACAAATTCGTCTCCTTTTAAAACTTTTACTCCCATACTGCACCTCCTGTACCGTAAGTAGGTTTATTCATTTATTCTGCCAACTTTTCCAATAAATCTGCTTTTCTATATGTTTCTCCTTCGTATTCGTACCAACCGCCACCTTTGTGGTATTCGTCAACGTTTATTTTGGGTTTTAAAGGCTTTTTAACTTCTTCTGGTATTATACTATACCCTAGTCTTTTAAATTTTGTATTATATTCTCTTTCCGTGCATTCTCTACGAACGCCGCCTTTTTTTATTCTCATTTCTTCACCTCTTAAATTAAAGGGTAGGTGTTACCCCACCCCTTATATTATACTGCTGCTGCTACTGTGTGAGCGTAGATACCATCGATTTTGTTGTCAAGTACGAAACAATCGTGATAAAGTCTTAATTGATATTTGTAAGCATCTGCATCTTGGTTTACTGATGGTTCGAATACTCTAGGTGCATTTATTTTTGTAATTGGTACTACTGCTGATGGGTGTACTATCATAAAATTAAGGTCAAGTCCATCAACTGCGTCTTTAATGTATCCTCCTGCTTCTTGTCCCGCTGTGCTACCATCTTGTAATGTTATCGCTGAATAAAATCTAGATTGTGGTACTTTTACAACTTTCATATTGTCATAAAATGCAAAGTTTTTATTTGGGTCTTGCCCCGGTGTTAAATCTCTATTGAAGTTGTCAGATTGCTTTATAAGTTTATAAACGGTAGGAGATACATATAAAATTCTACCTTCTTCAGGTACATTAGCTTCGTCTAAAGTTTCAACTGCTGTGTCTATAGCTGCGTCAACGGTTGTGTTTGTTAAGTCTGCTGCTGCTGTGTTAGCTGCGTTTGCAAACATTGTAGCAAATCTATAAGCGTCAGTTTCTGGTACTACATTAGTAGATACAAAATCACTTGCTAATCTACCAAATGCAAGCCCTGCTGTTTCCATGTTATCGGCGTTGTCAATACTAAATTCTCTACCTCTATCTTGAGAGAATGTATAAGTAACCCATGTTAAGTTTGCATCACCAGCTACAAATCCTGATGCCTTATCATAGTCTGCCAAGCCTTGAGTTGTAATCTGTGGTACTAGCACTGAATTTGCGTCCATTGATTCTCTTACTAGTGAGCTATTGCCCTCTAAATCGACTGTCAATAAACCTTTCTTATAAACCTCGTCTAAAAGTGGTACATATTTTGATATTAAATTAATTGTATTTGCCATTTTTTATTACTCCTTTGTTGGAAGCCCCATAGCTTCTCTTAATTTATTTTCTTCTATCGTGTCCGTGTTGTCTGCATCTCCGCCATCATCTGGTGGGTTGCTATCTACTTTATCTTTTACGAATAATCTTTGTCTTTTCTCTTTTATAGGATTCACATAATCGTCAAGTCCTATAATACTATCGTCTTTTAGTTTCATTTCGTCAATGTTAAAATCTTTCAATAATAGATCTATGTTATCTTTATCAGCGCCTTCGTTAATCAACCTGTCTTTTAATAGACTAGTCTTTTTCATGTTCGCTACTCTTGAATCTGCTTCTTGTTTATACTGTTCATATTCTTGAGTGAGTGTCTCAAGTTTTTCTTTATACTCGTCAACGTTTGATGTTGAATTTTTTAATTCTTCTATCTGTTTATTAGTTTCTTCTAGTTTTTCATTTACCCCCGTAAGTTCTTCAACTTTTTCATTGTACTTGTCCTTAGGAATAAACTCTTTTGGTATTGACTTTTTTGAAAATTCTATCAATTCATCTACTTTAGATTCATCTTCTACTAATTCTGCTATCTTTGTTTTTAACTCTTCAAAATAATTCATTGTTTCCTCCTATATTCTGATATTTATAGAGAGTTGCACTCTTATAGTATTCTTGGCGTACAGTTTAATAGTCTTGTTGGACTAATTGCCATTTAGATATTTATATACATCGCAATCTCTTAGGCTATTCTGCACTTTAAAAAGCATTATATCCTTTTCTGACTGCGTTAAATCGAAGTTCTGGTATATGTACTTGATAATCTCTAATAAGTCTTTATATACCATTTTTACGCTTCCAATCGTTATAATTAGCATACTCGTATTCATCTGCTCTATCTGTGCTGTATTCTGGTAAATATGCCGTTGTGGTACATCGACAATTGACAGATTCATCTGCCGGACCATCTCCGGGATTTAATAAGCCTGGTTTAAATTCTTCGCCTATATCAACTCTTTTACCATCTAGTGATTGATGAGAATCTCTTGTCCTACCGTCTAATGTTGCCACCCATTCTTTTTGTATTTTAATTCCTGCACCTGCTGCCCTTGCCATACCATCTGTTCTTGCTTTTGACATTGTTTTAGTTGTTTCTGTCCGTGTAATTCGTTCGGCTCTATTTAATGATACATCTATTCTGTCTTTTAACTTTCTTGCTGTGTCTCGTATGCCTTCTCCGTTTACAACTGATTGTGTGAGTGTTCTTGCAATCTCGGTTTGTGCTCTTGCTTTATTGTCGGCTATGGCCACATTTAATAAGGGATTGTTTATCATTGCTTCTACTTGTTTTCTATCTACTGCTGAAAATCCCGTTTTTATCCCTAATGTTTTGTCAACTGCATAACCTGTATTGTAGTAATTAATTTCGTAAGCGTCTTTTAGAAATGTTTTTAACTGGTAGTCTTGTAAACTTTCAGCTCTTTTAACTTCATCTTGTATGTTGCCTATTAGTTTTGTCAATCGGTCATATTTCATCATTTCAGCCTGTGACAATTTCCCATCTGGCATTTTTTCTATCATTTTACTTAGTTCTTTACGTGCATTGGTGTAAGCTACTGAAAATTCACGTTGTAGTTTGTTAATAAACTCTTTTTCCATCTTTTCTGTTTGCTTAGTAGCTTCGTTAAATATATCTTTCAATTATCACCACCTACTCTTCTTGTAATTCCTGCTCGGTCAACATTCTAGTTTTTAATTGGTTAACTTCTTCTTCCTTCAACTCCATAGCTTTATCTTTATCAACATCTGGTAATAGTTCGAATAGTATTTCGGTTGGTATAGTGCCTATCCATTTTGAAAGTCTTTCGTATACTTCATTTACATTACTAATCATTGACTTATCAAACATTAGATAATTATCTAACACTGCTGCACTACCTGTTATTAGGTTAAATTCATTTGTGAGTTTTATTACCTGTCGCCAAAAGTCTTGTAACTCTTGTTCAAAGTCTGCAGCTTTCATATTTAAATTTTCATACATAGATTGTATAGCCACTACTGTTGCATTGCCTGTCGCTATGTTTTGTACATCTACTGCCATACCAAATTCAAATATGTTTTTTCTAGTAAGTTCTAAAAATGTTTGCTTGGCATTTACTGGTACTTCTATTTGATGGGTTTGCATTTCTCCATCTTCGCCAACAGGTACAACCTTCAACCTTTTTAACTGCTCGTTAAATTCTTCTAAATCTTGACCGTCATAATTTTTAACTGTGTGATATATCTCCTGAAAGTCTATTATGTTATTGGCGAAATCAGAATTAACTTTATCATATATGTCAACAAATGATTTTATGGGTTGTAAGTCGGTTTTCCACTCGTCGTTATTAAAACATATTGCAAATGGTGGTTGCGATAGTTCTACCGATTGTTCTTCTATGGTTTCATCTGCTATTACTTTTGACTTTCTTATTATAGGAACTTCTTTTTCATATTCCCATTTCTTTTTCTTGATGTAATGGGTTTCTGTTGTGTTGCTGTATATAATAGCCTTTTCTATACCGTCCATAGTTGTATAATGTCTTATAACTAAATCTGGTATAGATTGGTTGGTTATGAATATTGGGTATAGTTGAGTACCATCTATAAACTTGTATTTTGTTTCGTTATCTTCAACATAGAACTGCCAAGCTCCATATATATGATACGATACCCTGGTGCTTAGTTGTTTAAGGTCTTTTCTCCAATCTGGATATAGCTCCTCGGTTTCTTCTACCATATCCGATAATGTTATATTTTCGTTTATTAGATAGTTAACCTTTTGTTTTATCTGCTGTTTTAAAAATCCACTGGCCAGTTTTTCATTACTTGCGTATGGATCTTCTACCATTACTGTGCGTTTACCGTTCTTGTCGTTTCTGATTATACCCATTTGTTTTTTAGTTTCTAATATAGCAGTGTTTTGTTGGTTAAAATATGCTTCACCTTCAGCCATTTGTTCTTTTAACTGTGCGTGTTCCGTTAGCCATTCTTTAAGTTGCTCAATTTTATAAGCCATCTAATTCCTCCCTTACCATAACCAGCCTTTTTTATTTCCGTGTTTAAAATACATTGCTACGTTGTCTATGCAGTCATCATGGTTGTTTTTCTTTTCGTCTTTATTGTATGCCATTACTCGGTTAATAAATTCGTTGTATGTGTGGTCTCCATCGTCTCTTACATATAGGTGCTCTCTCATTCTACCACTTTGGCCTAATATTTTTTTATGCTTGTTTTCAGATGAGAAAAAGTCTTTTACTATTATTGATGACGGTGTGTTTTTATCTATTTCACTTTTAAAATACAAACCTTCGTGGTTTTTCTCAACGTGCACTGTTTGTGGTTTCCATTTCTTTATGTGCTGTATCATTTGCGGTATTACTGTGTCAGCGTCTCCATCATCTTTAAAAGCGTCTATTAAATAGTGATGTTCATCGTCATATTCAGCGTATATACCTAGTGTCGCATTGTCATCTCCACTTGTAGCAGTATCTACTATTGCAGTTATTCTGCTAGCTTGATTTAAATCTAACTTACTTAAACTAAATCTATTTAAGTGTTTTAGTAATGCTCCTTCAGGTTGTGTAAATTTACATTCTCCAAGCATTGCCCATAAATCAGGTCTAGTTTCCTTATATTCGACAATAACCGCCTTTTGCGCAGCGGTTAAAAATTTATTATCCTTGAATGTACTACATACTACTAATACGTTTATATTATAGGTTTCGTTCTCTAACTCTATCGGTAAATTAACTTCAAATACTTTAGGACGTCCATCTTCAAAATATTCAAATACTTTATGTGGTTTTTTCTGAAAGAATGTTGTATCTATAAAACCATCTGGATTAACTGGGTTTAGTGACAAGTATAGACGCCTATCTTTTTTGTTACCACCTCTTAATTGATTTTGTAACGCTTTAAATTCTTCATAGGTTATGTCTTCGGCTTCTTCATACCATATAGCTGTTACCTTTTTAAGCTCTTTGAATTTCTTTTGCTGTCTAGTAGATTTAAAGCCTTTAAATAATATTTCATTACCGTTTCTATGTATTATTTTAGGAGGGATCTTTCGTTCTTCATAAAAATTGTTGAGTTTAAAATCGTCTATTCTATCAAGGATACCCTCTTTAACTCCAGCTTCTACGTTGGTTTCTACACCAGTTACTACTACCATTTTATAATCTTTTTTGTTGTTGCTATGTAGTACGGATAACTGTTCCATAAAGTGCGACTTACCGGAGTTTCTTCCCCCTACCAGTATAACTACATCGTGTGTAGCTTCTAACGCATAATCGTAATATAATGGTAACACTTCTATTTTTACGTCCATGTTATTCAGCCTTTACTATTTTAATCTCCGGTATTTCATTTACATTCACATCATGTTCGGTTTTATCTCTCCATTTATCTGGCCGCCTATTTTTAAGCCAAAATATTATAGAAGTTGTATCTGGTTGATATTCTTTTATGTATGGCACTTTTACCGGCATACCTTCATATTGAAATATTTTAACATCGTCAGTTGTATAACCAGTCGCTTTTTTATATAGAGAATTAGCAACCTCCATGTCTGCAATTTCCTTGCCTCTTTTTATGGACTCAAGAAAACTAGGGTGTTTTTTCTTCCAAGTGTTGATTGTCTGCTCTGATACATTAAAAAAATCAGCCAACTCGGTATCTATTGCCCCTAATTTACACAGTTTTTCAGCTTGTTCGTCATATTCTTTTTTATATTCTGTTGGTCTACCTTGTTTGCCCATACTCTCACCTTCTATAATTCCTTTTCATATCTGTTTAAATGTTCTATAAAATTCTCTACGCTTCTACCAGTTTGTTTATCGTCTAAGTATTTGTATATATATTTATAATAGTTGTCTTTTCCACATTCTGTTATTACATCAACTATCTTACTATGTGCCTTGTTATAATTATATTTAGCAATCTTGCTTCTATTAGATGATATTATATTGTTGGTTTGTTTCACATAATCTTCATCATTTAAATCATTAAAAGCTATATACGCGACTTCTTTAGAGTCGTGTAAGTATTCT